>Ga0208769_1001290_pt1 | contig 11162 bp, 22 predicted proteins | sample AntAceMetag02UKC_FD_184768 | JGI IMG/M metagenome (GOLD analysis project Ga0208769, IMG submission 184768) | Saline lake microbial communities from Ace Lake, Antarctica- Antarctic Ace Lake Metagenome 02UKC (SPAdes) (version 2) | ecosystem: Environmental > Aquatic > Non-marine Saline and Alkaline... | reverse complement strand
GTGGTATTCCTGCGCCTAACTCAATGCTTGAGTATTGGGGACAAATGGCTTTTGTGAACGATACACTATTAGGAGATAATTTCTTTAAGTTTCGTAATACATTCTTCTATTCAACCGGATATGGAGGATATCTTTACAAACCAGTAATAGATGCTAAAGAGGCAATAATGGAAAGGATCGCCAGACAAGCATTCTCATTACAGAAAGAAGATGCCCTAGATCTACCTGAGCAAATATTTGAAACACGCTTAGTTTACATGGATGATATCCAAGCCAAAGCTTATAAGGAAATGAAGAAAGAAAACATTTTAGAATTTGAGGATAGTATCACCTTAGCTGCCAATGAGTTGTCTAAAATCTGTAAGCTCCGAGAAATCACAGGTGGCTTTGTTATTAACACAGAAGGTCTGCCGGTAAAGATAAGCGATTCTAAAATAAAAGTTTTAAGAGAAATTTTAAATGAAATACCTGAAGACGAACGAGTAATTATTTGGATCCAGTATCATTGGGAGTGCGTTGAGCTCAAAAAAGAATTAGGTGATGACGCTGTTATTCTTACAGGATCAATACCTCAAAAAGAAAAGATAAAGAATATCAACCTGTTTAAAGAAGGTAAGAAAAGATTTCTTATCGCTCACCCTAAGTCTGGCGGTCATGGGCTCAACTTGCAAATGTGCAGTTATTCTATCTGGTATTCTTTATCTTATAGCTACGAAGAATATGAGCAAGCTTGCGATCGATGCCATAGGATTGGTCAGGTAAACAAGGCAGTCTATTTTCACTTGATAGCTAAGGATTCTATTGATGAAACGATTTATAAGGCTGTGAAGAGCAAGCAGAACTTATCAGAAGCATGCCTAAGCATGCTTAAGGGTGTTAGGTAATATGTTTGATAAGGTTACGTGTAAGAAATGTAATAAACGAGTGCCTTGGGTTTCTAAGTATGGGTTTTGTGAGAAGTGCCATATTAAATTCTTACCATTCTTAACAGATGCAATACGTAAGTTTTTGAAAAGTGGCAATCGAAAAGGCACAGGTAAAAAAAGCTGGGAAACGAGAAGGAAGAGTGTGAAATGAAAGATAAAGAATTAGTAGAAGTAATGAAAAAACAACAGCGCGCAATCTTATTTGGGATAAAAGGATATGTTACAGAAAAGAATGGTTTATGTATGAATATATTTCATGAGAAGACAGAAGAAGATATTTTAAAAAATAAACCAGAAGCTAAGCAAGTATATAGAGAAGTATTCTTATCTCATTTGAATTTTTGTTACAACACTTGGGGTGATTTTCAAGAACTTATCCCGGACAAAAGAATGAAAGAATTAATAATATGATTATACGAGAAAGAATATCCTTAGAATGTCCAGAGTGTAAAGGCTGGGGAACTATAAAGAACGATGAGAAGCACGAAAAAATCTTTGTCATGTGCAGTTGTGGTAAATGGTGCAAAATGGTTGACTTTAGAATAAAGGAGAAAAATGAGTGAAAGAAAGTTATATCAGAAGTTTAAAGATAAAATGCGCAAAGCAGAACCTAACTCTTGGGTTTATAAAATACCAGATACGTTTTGTCTTGGTGGTAAAAAGCCTGGAGACTTTTTCTGTGTAGTTTATGGAGTTCCTTTTCTTTTAGAATTTAAAAGTGAAGATGGAACGGTAACTAAATACCAAGCTTTTCAGCAAGTTGACTTTGTTAATGCTGGAGGCGAAGGTATGATTTTCTGGGAAGGCTCGGAAACTTTGGATGAATTTGTTAATGATGTATTAAGAAGAGCAAAGGAGGTGAGAGGATGAAAGACATATTTAAACAAGAATTACCAGGGCTAGAGATAACTTCTATCAAATTAAGAATAAACATCGATCTGTTTTTTGAAAAATTACGACCACTTTTTAAAAATCAAAACACAGGAGGCGCTTCTGCCCAAGCAATCAATAGGGAAGATGTATTCCAAAGGATAAATAGCAACATAGGTTATGCAAACATAATGTTAGAGGCTTTGGTTAACGAAGTTCAAATACCAAAACAAAAACAAAGGAGGTGAGAGGATGAGAAAAAGACCGTATCTTTATTTTGGAGTGATTGCATTGTTGTTGATAACAGGTTGTGCATCGATCATCAGTGGAAGAATGCAAAGCATTCCAGTATCGTCAAGTCCAGCAGGTGCTAAAGTAACTTACAACAACCAGACGCAAATGACACCTTGCACGATTATACTGGATAGAAAAAGCCCAGTAGTCCAGTTGACGATCGAGAAAGAAGGGCATAAGCCAGTTACCATATCATTAAAGAGAACTTTAAATGGTTGGGTATTCGGGAATGTTCTGTTCGGAATATTTGGGGGAATCATCGGGGTAGCAATAGACAGTTCAACCGGCGCATCTATGAAGTTTACTCCAGATTCAATTGACGTAAGATTGGTTACTAATCAAAAAAAGGAGGTGAGAGAGTGAAAAAATATGTATTGTCCGCAACGTATAAAGGGATGACAACTACGCGACCAATATTTGCTCGGAATACTTTTAACGCAAAGGTAATGGCTTCGAATATGATTACAACAAACCATGTTTCTGACAAACGTTTTGCGAAGGGAGAGATTACGTTAAAAGATCCGGAAGGTAAAATTGCTTGGAAAATCCCAGTTGAGGAAGATCAACCAAAAAAAATAGGAGGTGCACGTGAAAGGTGAAACAGAGTTACTGCAAGCTGTCCTTGACGCTCGACAAAGTGTATCAAAAATAGATACTGTTTTGTCCGAGGCAAAAGAGGTGAAAAAGAAAGCAGAGGAAGCTCTCGTAGAGTATATGGATAACAGAGATATAAAGTCATTTAAAAGTTCGACTTTAAATTGTTCTGCCGTCCGAAAAGATACGCTCTATGTTAGTATTGAGAAAGAGAAAAAAGATGAGGCAATGAGGTGGATTACTGAAGATTGTGGTCGTGGAGACATAATCAAAGAAGCAATCCATAATAGAACTTTATCTTCTTTTATCTCCAATCTGCTGAAAGAAGGTAGTCCGATACCGCAAGAAGTATTTAAATACTTCTTTAAACCAGAAATATCAATAGTAAAAGCAAAATAGGAGGTAAAAGTGGAGAACAAAAAAGAAACAGGTAAAGAATTAGAAGAACAAAAAGACAATCTTCCAGAATCAAGAAAAGATAACGTTCCAGCACCAAGGATTTCCGGCGATGTAGTAGACGATATAAAGTCACCAGCTGGATTTGAAAGCATCGAAGATGGCGATATCAAGATGGCTCGGTTAGGAGTAGTCCAAGGATTATCTGAAGTCGCTATCAGTGGTAAAGCTAAGATGGGAGATATCTTCAACAATATCAGCCAAGAAATTTATGGTGAATCAGTTGAGATTATCCCTTTGTTCATGTTCAAGACAAGGGCTCAATTTGACGTTGAGCGTGGGCTAGTGATGATGTCTAGAGATAACATCAAGGTAACTATGGCTATAGATGAATTTGCCGAACACATGGACAAGCCAGTGGAAGAAGTTCCCGGCGCTAATTGGAACGGAGACGAACCACCAACATTCTGCCAAGTTTATAACTTTCCTTGTTTGTTAGTTGGACAATCCTTTGTGTTCCCTCTATCTCTATCAATGATGAAAACAGCAGCTAAGGTGGCAAAGACTTTCCTTTCAATGGCTAGATACACTGGTGAAGATATGTTTGCAAGAGTTTATAAAGTATCTTCTAAGATAGAAAAAGGAACCAAAGGAACTTATGCCGTACCAACAATTGAGTTCGTTAGACGTTGCACCGATCAAGAATATGCTTTGGGTAGAAAATTCTTCACTACAATGTATAAACGTAAATCTGACATAGAAGTATCATTAGAAGAAGAAAGAGCAGAGTAACATAACCCATCTATATTGTGCCGACAGGAGAGGTTCTCCTGTCGGTATAGTATTCCAACATTGAAGGAGTAAAGAATGTCTTATCTACAAACGTTTGCTGATTTATTTTCTGGTCGTCCTGATGCTTATGGAATGAATAATTGTTGCATTAAAGAAAAGGTAACATTAGATATATATAAAAAACATTTAGATGGCTGGCAAAGGATAGGAACTTATCCTATCTACCATAAACAATTAGTTAATTGGATTGCAGTTGACTTAGACGAAGATGACTTTGAGAAAACATTAACTATAAAAAGAAAACTTGAGGAATATAAATTAAATATTTATATTGAAAGAAGTAAAAGCAAAGGCTATCATCTTTGGTGTTTTTTTGATAGAGCAATCCGAGCGGTATTGCCACGATTAGTATTTGAAGAAGCTTTAGAATCATTAGGATTCATTTGTGAGATATTTCCCAAGCAAGATGAAATAAATGCTTCTCTTCCTTATGGAAATTATATTAACCTTCCTCTCTTTGGAGGTGATATAAAAAATAAAAAAACTATATTTATTGATGAGAATGATAAAGTTTTTATAGATAAGATTGCTGACCTTTCAAAAATTAAAAAGACAAAAGGCGCTATCATTGAAAACTATATAATCAATAATCATTTAAGTAGAAAAAAAATAATAATGCAAGAGACTTCTCACGTTGAGAGGATCACTCCTACCAGAGATCTACCTTGTATAGTAAATATAAAGAAAGGTGTAGGCAAAGGGCATAGAGAGAATGCTTGCTTTAGACTGGCTATAAATTATAAAGAGAAAGGATATAATCAAACTGATACTGAAACATTAATAATTAGCTGGAATCAAAAGAACCAAGCACCGCTATCTGAAAGAAAATTAACTACAACTGTCAATTCAGTATTTACTAAGAATTATAAAAGCTATGGCTGTGATGACCCAGTAATCCAACCTTATTGCGATAAAGAAAATTGTCCTCTGACAAACGCTCAGCTAAGAAAAGAACAAATTAATGAAGGTGTCATTACAATGACATTTAGAGATCGTGAGGTAATGGTGTTTGGAAAGAAAAATTATGAATATCGATTAACTAACTTTGAATTTACTAAGTCTGGGAATTTCAAAGTATCATTAACATTATCTAGGGACGCTAGAATACTTTTTAAAGATACTATTAAACTTAGTACCGCTTCGAATAGAGCAAGATTTATTAATGCTGCACAAGACCCTGAGCTTGATGCTGATTTAATAAAGTTAGAAGATTTAGTAAAGAAACAAATTGAGAAAGAAGAACACGATAAACTGACTGCACCAAAGCAACTTTACGTAATGACTGAGGGTGAGAAGAATGAGGCGATCAAATTTTTAGAGAGTAGTCCTAATATGCTATACAAAGCTCTTGAAGTGACCAACAGGATGGGTGTAGTAGGAGAAGAGACCCTAAGGTTGATGATTTATCTTTGCTTTACTTCAAGGATAACAAAAGAACCATTATCAATGACAGTAAAAGGAGAAGCCTCTAGTGGAAAATCGTTTGCTTGTCAAAATATGCAGAAACTTATACCTGAGGAAGGATATCATTTCATCACCAGGGCCACACAGAATGCCTTCTTCCATTTAGCAGAAGACGGAATGCAGAATAGAATTATATATATCAATGAGTTGCCTGGATCTGAATCTGCTGATTATTCTATACGTACCGCACAATCAGAAGGAGACTTGATTTTGATGATGCCTATTAAAGATCAAGCTACAGGTAATATGGAAACGGTAACTAAGAGAGTAAAGGGTCCAGTTGGTTTTTTAGTTACAACAACTAAAGCACAAATGCACGATGAGAATGAAACAAGAAACTTTTCTGTATTTAGTGATGACTCTCCTCAGCTAACTCAGAAGATCGGCGACATTACAATCCGTAAGGCTATGGGGGAAACATTTAAGGTTGAGGAGAAAGAACTTAATCTATGGAAAAATGTTCAACGATTATTAAATGCAGATTTCAAAGTTATTATTCCTTACGCTAAAGAAGTATTTTCTGTATTCCCGGATAAGCCTGTTCGTATAAGAAGAGATAGAGAACGATTTAGAGTATTGATTGAAATTGTAACTGTATTGCATCAATTCCATCGCGAACAAAAGAAACAAAAAAATGGCTCAATACATTTGATATCTACATTAGCTGATTATTATGTAGCCAAAGTAGTAGCTGAAGCAACATTAACTTACACTATATATGAAATAGGTCCTTCGGCAGAGCAGTTATGGAAAGCAATAAAATCAATGAATGAAGCTAACCCAGAAGTAAACGAAACAGATGAATTAGATTTTGTATTTAAACATAAAAACGTTGCTGAGTATATGGATTGGAAAGTTGATAAGGTAAAGAAATGGATGTATGTTTTAATGCGTGCTAATTTAATTGAGTATCATGAAAAAGGTTCAGGTGGCCGAGGGAAGGCATCTTTATTTAAGATATCTAAACGTGGTTTGGAATGGTCAAGCTCGTCTTTAGGATTTTTACCGAAGATAGAAGATATCTATGACAAGTATGAATGTAATAAAGATATATTTTATAACCCTATTAGTGGCGATTCTATTGATCCTCATATGTCTGAAGCGCCAGAAGGATTGCTCGATGATTAGGACTTTACCGTTACATCGCGTTATTTTAGGGCATAACGGTAACTTTTATTTTTTGGGTTTCAATGTTTTCAATAAGTTTTTGAGTTATCCACAGGGTTATTCACAGCTTATCCACAGGTTATGCACAACCGTTATACCGTTATGCTTTAGGGACATACGTTTTTTTATTTCAAATTTCTTGAATTGAAAATCACTGTTTTTCAATTTCAATGAAACGTATAAAATAGTATTCTCCCGTGAAAACGTAACGGTATAACGCAAACGAAAAAGAGGAAAAGACATTGAAAACAAACGATTACGAAAAAAGCTAAACCGTTACGCGTTACGCCCAAAATGGGGTCAAAGAGCAAAAACAGGCTTTTTCGAGTAAAAAATGGGGCAAAAAAAATGGCTAAAAAAAATGGGGCAAAAATAATCCAAAAATGAAAAAAGTATGGGTCAACGATAAAGCTTACAAGTATTTCAAAAACATTGCTAAATTTCGTGGGGAATCAATGCTAAAGTCAATTGATTTCATAGTTGACGTCTTCCAACAGATTCCTGTGCACGCCGTTACTGTCATGCCTCCTAGAGAGCACAAGCCATATAAAACGTACAGAGTAGCCTTCTACGAGCAGAATAAACATAAGCTAGAGGATCATCAACGTGAGTTCTTTGAGCGCAGTAAGAGCAACATGAATGCGTTCTTTGTGCAAAACAAAAAAGAGTTATCTTCATTCCGGGCAGCATACGCTTTAATTCATAAAAACAATAGCAAAGGTAGGTTAAAAAAATATAACCAAGAATATTATACAAAACGTAGGAGTAGCAATGGAAAGAATAAACAATCTTAAGCAAGCGCACGCACAGTTTACTAAAGCAATTAAATATCTTAACGATAACGAAGTAACGTTAAAGGCGGATCCAGAACGTTGGGAAAAAGTTCTCAGTAATTTTAAAGTTAAGTTTGAGAAACCATTAGACGCAGCCTGGAAAGCTTTGACCGAAGAAGAAAAGAAAAGATTCGAACCTTTATATGCTTTTAGAAAAGCGATGCAAGATGAACTGGTTCAAAGGATAATAACAATGTTTGACGGTGAAATAATAAGCAAATAAGGAGGTGTAAGATGAGAAGATATTTATTTTTATTTTTATTCTTAATTGTTGGTTGCGCATCAACTATGAGTTATCAAGAAAGAATGGGTTGTGAAAAAAGAGAAGAAGCTATATTAAAAGAGAAGTCATTCCACCAATGGGATGTTAAAGGGAAGAGGGTTGGAGATGGAAAGAGATGCGAAGAAATTAAGGGATAAAGTGGATATATTAAAGGAGGTAAAGTGAAAATAGAAATTAAAAGTCGTTTTGATAGTAACAAAGTCTTAGTCTCAGGCAAATATGAAAATATCAAGGATTGTTTGGAGAAGAATAGGAGTGCTAACCTTCGGAGTGCTGACCTTCAGGGTGCTTACCTTCGGGGTGCTGACCTTCAGGGTGCTGACCTTCAGGATGCTAACCTTCGGGGTGCTAACCTTCGGGATGCTAACCTTCAGGATGCTAACCTTCGGGGTGCTTACCTTCGGAGTGCTGACCTTTGGGGTACTAACCTTCAGGGTGCTAAAGGCTACCTAGACTCCCACGACTTTTTTCAAGAAGTGGTAAGACAACAGAAGATAGATACTTTCACTCAAAAGGAATGGTCTATTATTGGACAAATTATCGTTCATAGACTTTGCTGGGACTCTATCAGAAAAAGATTTAATAAATCAGCTATGGGGATATTTAAGAAACTAAAGAAAGTAGGATTTGGGGAGTGGGAGGAAAAATATAATTCAACGATTAATTGATGACTCATTAGCAAAGATACAAGAAGAAAGAAAAAACAGAACATCCTCTGGCAAGATAAGTCCTTCTCAGATGGGATATTGCTTTAGACGACAGTATTGGCATCGTAAGGGTGAACCAGTTACTAATCCACCTGATGCAAGGTTACTTAGAGTATTTAAATGTGGTAATCTTTTTGAAGATAAAGATTCGAGCCTTTATATGCTTTTAGAAAAGCGATGCAAGATGAACTGGTTCAAAGGATAATAACAATGTTTGACGGAAAGATAATATAGGAGGTAAAAATGAGTAAATATTTAGAATTTTATAAATCAATGGATAAACCAAAGACAAGTGTGTTCTTGGTGCTTTCAAAGAATAGCAATGATCGTCTAGGAGAAATTAAATGGTTTGCTAGATGGCGATGTTATGCTTTTTTCCCCGGGGAAGAAACTATTTTTAATAGTGAATGTTTAAAAGATATTAAAGAGTTTATAGATAAATTAATGGAAAAACGAAAAAAGAAATAGGAGGTGCACGATGGAAAAAGAAGTTGAGAAAAGAATAAGAGTTATTATGTCAGAGCAACTAGGGTTCAAAAAAACAGACATGAAAGATGAAAGTCGATTCTTAGAAGACTTAGGTGCAGATTCTTTAGACGTTGTTGAAATCGTAATGGCATTAGAAGAAGAGTTTGGTATGGAGATCCCTGATGAAGAAGCTGAAAAATTAGAAACCGTTGGCCAAACGATAAAATATATTGAGGGGAGGATTACAAAATGATTGAATCGTTAGAAAAAATCCAAGTCATAGCGCTAAATGAGATTAAAACTTCTCCGCTTAATACTCGTAAAGATTTCAACGAAGATAAAATAAAAAAATTGGCAAGTTCGATAAGAAAAGAAGGTCTATTAAACCCAATCCTAGTCCGCAGATTAAAACATCACTATGAGATTATATGTGGAGAAAGAAGATTCAAAGCTTGCCAACTGATAGAAAAATTAACCATAGATGCAATCGTGAAACAAACAAATGATAGTGGAGTATTGTTAATACAATTTACTGAAAACATGCAGAGAGAAGATTTGAATTATATGGAAGAAGCTGTAAATCTACAAAAAATAATGGCTAAAACGAATTGTCTCGCACCAGAACTATCTAAGCATATTCATAAAAGTGAAACTTGGGTAAGAAATAGGTTATCTTTTTTAAACCTCAGAAGTGATTTTAAAAAAATGCTTATAGGAGGAAAAATAACACCAGGTCATGTAAAAGCGATAAACCAATTGGCAGGTAAGAATGTGTTTCTGGACGTAGTTAAAACTGTGCTTGATGAAAGAAGCGTTTCTGTTACAGAATTATGGCAGATAGTCCATACCTTACTTGACGACGCAGAAAAAAAAGATGAGACAAGTAAAAAATATCAACTCAAAAGGATTAAACAAAAAGCCAACATGACCTTTAAACAAATTATTACATTGATAAAACAAAAAACAAACAATAGATTAATATGGGATCATCTTAATACTTTGTCTGCAATGTATGACGATGAAAAAAGCAAAACAAAGGAGGGCTAGGTGGATAAACCCATAAAAGTAAAACAATGCGAACATTATGAAGAGAAAATGATAGGTTCTTCTTTATCTGACTGGTGCCATAAGCTCAAAGATATTGTTTGTTGTGCCGGGAATGAATCTAGATGTTGGATTGATAAAAGAAGTGAGAAAGAAAAAGAAGAAGAGCTGAGCCGATATAGAAGAAAAAGGAAAAAGGAGGTGATAAGATGATTAACATAATTTTAGGTTCTATATTAATTTGCGATTCAGTATTATCTCTCTTCCTACCAGCAGATAAGAACTGGAAATGGCAATTTGGAAGATTAATAAGATTAGGAATAGGAATATATTTCTTTTCCAGAGGAGTTTGAAATGAAACACCACTTAGAAACGCCAGTCATAAAACAAGCAGTCAGCATAATAATGAATAGCAACAATGTCAATGAGGATAAAGGTTTTAAAATATTAAGAAGAATGTCGATGGACACTAAACGATCTATTGAGGATATGGCCAGACGAATGGTCTATTCGAGGAGGGAGAATGAATAAAACGATTGAAGTATTAGAAATATTAAAGGATTGGTGTCCATATTTAGATAAGTGCAAGGAGGGGAAATGAGTAAATGCCAAATATGTAATGAATATTTTGATGATAGTGAAATGTATGAGTATCGTGGATTCTTAGCTTGTGAAAAGCATTTTGATGAACTATGTAAAAAGGTTGATTATAAGAAAGTAGAAACTATGGAAACTATAAAGGCTTCAACAGATTCCCAAAGAAATGGAGAATTTATAAATAATAGAAACAAATATAATACTCACAATGTTGCCTCTGATGGATTACCAGTTATTAAGATTAAAGAACCAATGATTGAAGAAGAATATAGAAAAGGAATTTTATAATAAAGGAGTAATATGGACAGATACAACCCTAAGGAGGTATAAAATGCCAGAAGAAATCATCACATTAGTAAGCTTCACAATAACTAAACTCCACTGTAACGAGTATGGTGTTGTAGTTAAGAGAGAGAGGGTAAGTGATATCAATGGAAGGTTGGAGGAGAAGAGGGGGGAGATTATGGAGGTGCTGGGGTGAAGAGTTATGATAAGAGGGTTCAGGAGGTGGAGAGGATTTTTGGGGGTAGGGAATGAAACTATTACTTGGTGATTGTATAGATAAAATGAGAGAGCTACCAGAGAACTCAGTTGATACTATTATTACTGACCCTCCTTATGGACTTAACTTTATGGGTAAGGATTGGGATTATGATGTTCCTGAAAT
>Ga0208769_1001289_pt1 | contig 11170 bp, 19 predicted proteins | sample AntAceMetag02UKC_FD_184768 | JGI IMG/M metagenome (GOLD analysis project Ga0208769, IMG submission 184768) | Saline lake microbial communities from Ace Lake, Antarctica- Antarctic Ace Lake Metagenome 02UKC (SPAdes) (version 2) | ecosystem: Environmental > Aquatic > Non-marine Saline and Alkaline... | reverse complement strand
ACTTGTTAATGTCTTATTCGTTAATGTCGCTGTTACCGAATCATAGTAACTTTTTATAGTTGCTTTAATATTAGCCCATGTTAGTTCTTTCAATGAATTAGAGTCGGCACTATCTATTAGTGGTACTGTATCTGCATCTATAGGTGTTGTTTTACCCGCTACTCCTACTATAGCAGAAGCTATACTATCTGCATCAACTCCAGTTACGTATAATTCCCATTTACTTGCTGCTAAATCTGTAGCAAATGTTCCTGAGGTATGAGCTTCTATACAAACGTATCCAGAACCATCTTCTTCAATCGTATCATTTAAAACATACGCTGTAGCAGTTACCCAAGCACCTTTCCACGTATAAACAGCATCCTCTACTATTCCTACTCTGTAATCTAAGGAATCAGCATCAGCACTGCTATCTATTCCTACTTTATCCTCTATATTATTTATGTGTTTAGCTAATACATCTGTTGTATTATCTACTGCTTCTGTTTTAGCTGTTGGAAAATCTGCCATTTTACTTATTTATTAAATTAACCCAACTTTTATTTGTATCTTTCTCATCCACCCATACTTGGACTTTATAGTCCTTATAGATAGCTTCAGCACAAATATAACTCTCTTTAAGAGTATCGTTCTCACCAGTAAAAACATCAGAAACAACCTTCCTAAAACAATTATAACTTAAAGGGACTTCCCCCTCAAACTTAGGTTTAATGCTTGGTAAATTGAAGTGTTTATCACCCACCCAAATCCCGAAGGAATGTATAGTGAGTTTATTGTCTTTAATGTATTTCTGTAATTTCCACCATGGAGAATCTTCTCCCTTAATGTGAGCTACTTTATCTTTTCCTTCTACTAATGTTTCGCCGTTAGATAAACCTGCGATCCATTTAGAACCTGTATTTTCTATTGTTAACATATTTATTACAATCCATCTTTGCGATGTATTCTCTTTTTAAAATTAGATGCTACTGATAGGTAAATGCAAATCTCATCTTATTTGCACTCTTCACACCTACTGTTGTAGGAGCTGCACTTATTAGTACATAGAAGTCGTGTGATGTAGCTGGAGTATCACTATCTGCGATACTTAAAGCTGTTCCACTTCCACCTACTGCTGTCCATTCCGTATCTGCTTGTTCAGCCATTTGGATAGTCATCTCTGTTTGAGCTGTTGCTGGAGTTGTACCATCGTACCCGAACATTGTGATATCCGTTACTGTGACATTACTGTCATAGCCAATAGATATTTTCAATGCACACTCTGCATCGGTAGCGAGTTCAATATCCTCTGTACCGTCTCCCCAATCTGCTGTTCCTGCTGCAATATACTTATTATTGACAGGAGTATTAGCCGCGGAGTCATCTACACCTACTGAAGACCTTATATGAGTTGAGTCATTATAAGCGTCAACTGTTATTGGATTATCAAATGTTCCATCAGCGAATGATAGAGAATCTGCAGCTTCCAATGTCGTAGGAGAAACTCCCTGCAATACTAAAACTTGTGTTAAAGCCATTATGTTTTTCTAACTAAATTTAAATAAACCCTCGGAGGAGTTATGTAGTTCTTATGGTTACATCCTTAAGAATTACAAATTTTCCTTTATCCGAAGACGATATATTACCATCGTTATCCTTAAGTTGAACATCATAAGAATAAACCCCTTCTAACTCTGCTGTGTCAGCAGGAGCTAATGATATTATAGCGACTCCTGTTAAAGGAGCTTCAAAAACACTTGATTCCTCACTTATAACTGCTTCTGCGTCTGTATCTGTTACTTTTCTTTTGACCGTAAAGAACACAGTTCCGTCTGTTAAATCTATAGCAACACTATCATCATCCGTAAAGGTTATATCAAATGTTGCACTATCACCTCTTATTACTTCTATTTTCTCCATTTACTTACTGTTTTAGATTATTTAATGAAGCATTAGCACCAGTTTTCTCAGTTCCTGAAACAGATCTCCCCTTAACTTCCTCTGTTGCTTTCTTAAGACTTTCTTCTACATTATCAACAAACGGTATTTGACCAATAAGAGTTCCATCATCTACTACTCCTCTTAAATTACTGATAATCTGACTCATTTCCAATAGATTCTGAGGTAAGTTTCTCTTGAAGACTGCATCTACTTCATAAATTGGAACTTCCTTCATCTCACTAATAGCACTGAGGTAGTTATTGTAAATTTGAATCCTCTCTATCAACCCTTTTTCAAAATACCTCTCTTTATTCTTAATATTCTGCTCAAAAGCCAATAATTTATACCTAATAGCAACTCCACTTGAATTTCCTGCAAAGTTTTCGTCTGCCATATTAGGAACTTTGGATATCTTATGTATATCATCTTCTAAAGTCCTGCGTAAAATATCTACCTGACCTTCATCTAATGTTTTTATTAAATATTCCACCTTACTATCTTCTGGTAAACCAAACATTGTTCTGTTTATGAGTAACTTCTCCATCTGGTCATCCTCTAGGTTCACATTATACCCGACTAGAATAGCTTCTACTAACTGCTCTTTGTCATTTATACGGTCTGATTGTAGTAAATTATAAGCGTCTATTAAACTAATTACTTGTTCAAAATCTCCCATCTCTTCTGAGTTGTTTCTGTATTCAATAATTGGAACTATCCCGAATTTATGTGGTGTACTTGTTCCGATTACTACTTCTCCAACACTATTAACACAGTTATACTCAAGATTCTTATCGTAGACAGTAAGATCATCATAATCTTTATCTTTTTCTCCAGATATCTTATAAAGAATCCCAAACATCTTATCGTGTTCTACTGTATCATCATAAACACAAATACAATTTCGGACATCTATATCCGTACTCTTTACATCATTCTCTATATTGTAAATCAACTCGTATTGTCTTCCAAAGATTGAAATATCTTTAGCTAACTCGTGGTCTAAATCGGATATGGTTTGTTTCTTATATTGGTTCTCTATCTTTTCAATGTCGTATTCATCTGACACTTTATACTCAACGGGATTGCCAAGTAAATATCCAACAGAAGTATCCGTAATGTAATTAGCGTGATTGATAACAACTCTTGTATTCTTAGCTGTTGGTGGTTTGCGTCTTTTAAGAATTGCGTGAGTTCCTATATAATATTTTTCTAACTTGTCATACCTTTTTCTATCATCTTCGTTATATTTAATCGCACTTTCTATTAGGTCAACAGAAAGCTTACTATCCTTTGGTACTGCAAACATCTCTAGTCCGATAGAACTTATATATTTATATACTAACATAAGAATCTTTAAATACCAAGCCGACCCCTAGCTATGAATTGTAACTCTGGCTTCTTTCCCAACTTCATAACTGCTATGTATCTCATCGCATCTACGCAGTTATGGACAAGCACTCCATTTGCTAGGTATTCGTGATTATCTTTAATCATTAAATCATACACTCTTTTTAATTCTCCTATTTCTTGCTTTTTGTTTACAGTTTGGATGACAATACTTACTAATTCCTGTGTGTCTAGTTTTGTATTTCTTCCCACAGAATTGGCAGACTTTTTCAAGATATTCCCTGTTTTCATACTGCTCCTTTGCGTGTTGAGAGTGCCATTCTCTACCCTCCTTACTCTTGTGCCACTTGATTGCTTCTGGTCTTGCATTTTCATCAAGGTTCTTTCTCCTTTGCTCCCTCTGCTCCTCTGTAAGATTTCTTTGGTGTAGCTTTCTGTGTTGCTTGACCTTGAGGACAGTAAGGTTTCCAACCTCGTTGTTCTCGGTGTTAAAATCCTTATGATGTATCTCAAAACCCTCTGGTAATTCTCCGTGATTGTCCTCCCAAACGACCTCGTGCAATCTACGAGTGCCACGACTATAGTATCTCTCCCCTTTGTATTTGCAATACTTTTTTCCTCTATACTCTTGTGTAGGTATATCGTATCTCCCTTTTCTAGTTTTGATATCTGCTTCCATCCTCTTTTGGTTAATATTTTATGGTCTGGAGTTGCTTCCAGTTCTACTTCAATATTATCAGATACAATACGATATGTCCACACCTCTTTGAGTCCATTATCAAATCTCTTGAGAACCCTTCTGTAGCCCCCTCTTGTCAAAACCATATCTCCCCTTTTTATGTCCTTTATATTAACCAGTCCTTTATTTGTAGTTATTTTTGTATTCCCAGTAAAACAATGATTGAAAGCGTCAATGGGTTTATTGATTATATTTCCAATTTTATCCTCTTGGTATTTATACTTTCTTAACTCATTCTCTAAGTCAGGGCTATTCTTTGTAATGTGCATTTTATATCCCTTCAAAATATCTATTCCAAAGTTGATACTATCTGCTCCCTTCTTAGCTCCTCTGATGTTGTAACCATTCCTTCTAATCTCATCAATACTTTTAGGTTCAGAACTGTCAGCGAAGATTTCTTCTAGTTTCCCTATTTCTAGTTTTACATACTCACTTACAATATCTTGATTAGTTAAACCCTTCCGATAGACCAGTTGATCCCAATACAGTTCGTTGTTCATTGTATAAAGGGCTACAACTGAGGTAGGGTCGTTGGTGTACCCGAAGTCCTGTCCGTATCCTATGAATTTTGCTTCCAGAGGGATTCGGTCAACAGTGTCCCAATTAGTAAATACAGAACCTTTAAGTTTGGTCTTATTTCCTAACCCATAAACCTGCCACATATAATTATCGGCAGTTCCCATTCTAATATTATCCTTCGTGGGTTTGTAACTGAGAATTTTCTTACGAATCTGGTCTGGTAGGAAGTCATTATCTAACATAGTGGACTTAATAAACTTCACATCATCCCTTTTATGTAGGTCAAAGACCCAGTGTAAGTCATTATAGGGATTATAGTCCAAAATAGCTCCAACATTGGTTCTCATTTCCAACTGGTCAAAGTGTTTTTGTCCTACTTCCATCACCTCATTGATCCAAAACCAGTCCTGAGACCTTCCGTGTAGTTTTTCAGCATAATCTAGTCCGTAAAACGCAAATTCAGATCCATTTATATCATAAAGTTGTTCTGCACGGTTAATATTGATTTGAGGTTTGATTTCTATACCGTATAATTTACACATTTTCTTGAAATCTAGTAAAATTGTGGATTTTATCCAAGTTAATTTATCTCTAACGATAGTAACTGAGATTTCCTCCCCTGCCAATGCTTTTATAAGGAAAAACTGTATGATTGACCAAGTTTTTGACGATCGTGACCCTCCCTCGTGACAAACAATCTTAAAATCGTCATTAAAAGCTTTTATTGTTTGATCATAAACTCTTGTGACCTGTATTTTTGACATTATTCTACTAATTCCCCTTCAATTATTTTATCAGCTGTCGCTTCTTGTATTTTTGCTATTGCTTTTTTGGCTTCTGGTAGGATATGTATATGTTCTACAGTAACTTTAGCTAAACTTTCCCCTCCACTCGTAATATCCACATCTTGAGGTGCTTTTCCTACATTTCTATCCAAATAGTCCTTCAAAAACTTCTCCTTTGTCATATAAGTAATCAACCTAGCTTCTCTAACCGTGTGCTTTTCTGGATGCTTATGCACATCATCCTTTAACCTCTCTAATTGCTTCATAGTAAGCCCGTCTAATTTAGTCATTTCATCCATAATCTCCTGCTTTACCCTCTTACGCTCCCATCCTTTCTTTTGTAACTCTGAACTAGGTGGATTATCAGCAGAAAAAGGTTTTCCTACTGGAATTTTTCTAACTATCCCCTTGGCGTCTGTATATTCTCTGAACTTTGTCTTTTTCTTTTCTGGCATTATTTTTTCTCCTTTAATTTAACCTGTCTTTTCTCCTTATTCCTGACTGCTCTTGCCCTGTCTTCTTTTCTTTTTATCCAAACCTGAGAGGTGTAACCACCTACTCTGTTGACCCATTTCTTCATCTTGTTTGTCATTTGTTTAACCCTAATAATTTAAATGCTTTCTTATAATTGACTATATTTCCATACATCGGAGAACAGAGATCTCTTGTAACCTTTTCTATCCTTGCTTTCCTGTCTTTCATATTCCAAATATTCTCTCTTATCCAAAGAATCTCCTCTTTGTACGCTTCTACCTCCTGCTCCAATCTAAAATTACTGTCAAAGAAGTACATCCTCCACCACTCCTCAACCCCGTATTCTAATTGCTGTTTTATATGAGTTTTCTCGTGTGCTATCTTCTGGGGCTTAACCTTAACCTTGCAATGTATGGTGTCCCCATAGGTAAATATTACCCTGTCCTTCCATTTTACACCAAACTGCTCTGCACATTGTTCGTATATTGGTGGTTTCTCTTTTGAAAATTCCATCGTTTTATTCTTTAAAGTAAGATCTAAACTCCTCTCCCTTTGCTGTGTGCTCTACTATAATAGGTGTTACCTTTGGCTTCGGTACTACTTTTGTGGCTACATTCTTCTTGGGTGCTGTCCTTTTTCTCCTCTTCTTCTTCTTTGTGGCTACATTAACTACGCCGAGAAGCTCACGAATATATGCACTGATCGTCTCCTCCCCCCTGTCCTTGTCTAACTTCTCCCTTGTCTCCTCGTTAATTCTTAATCGTATTGTTATATCTTTCATTTGTAGCTACACTTTATCACAAGAGCTATCTTTTGGGAAGGTCTATTCTGGAAGATTGTATAAATATTGTAGCTACAGTCAAAAGTCTCCTTCCAATGCCGTTTCCTTCACTGTTTGTAGCCACATTAAAAACCTCTTTTGTGTGTACAATGTAGAGAGAAATTTCTGGGTGTAATACCCCCTATATATTCATCACTAAAAGGAGTGCTATACCCCCTCCCCTCCTCACAATCCCCCTAGGTGTATGTTTACCTTAATTAGATTACAAGTACCTTCTGTGAGGGCTAAGGGCTTCGCTACCCTGCTAGGATATAATACCCTATCTATACTCTATCTATACTCTAATGCCCCTAGGAAGAATCCAGCGATCAAAATTGGTATGGGTACACATTGAATGTTATATGTTGGCTTCTCTCTCATTGTGGAATAGTTGTTCTGGACTGTTTAGATATCTTTTACTATGTTTCAATATGACAGGGTTAGACATAACAATAGGTACTGGTATGTATGATAGGGGTTATTAGCTACACTATTAAAGAAGACAAGAGGGGGCTGTTGTTACTAGCTATTATATCGGTATAAACTTCTTTACATATATATAGATATAATGCTATAATACTGTATAGCTAAGTTAAGAGGTGAAACACAGAGGGTTTAATAATATAACTTAAGTATAAGCAACTATGAATCAATTAACAAAAATTTTCAACGAGGCAGTAAAGGAAGACTTGAAAAAGTATGATGAAGAGCTTTCTAATTGTTCAAAGTGTTTAGAAAAGATAGGTGATATATATATCAGACCTTCGACCAATAAAAATTGGGTTGTAATAGAAGGGCTTATAGAAATGATTGACGAGTTAAGTATCCTTGACCAAGACCAAGAAGAATACAAGAAGAGAATTTTAGAACTACTTAAAGAAGAGGAAATAGAACTAGAGTAATTGACTACTCAAAGGGGTTTAGCAGTAGACCCCTTGAAGTAGGAAACTACAATTAAATTAATACAGTAATATTTTCTTATGAGTTTTTTAATAGTGTTATCAGGTGTTGTTTTTAATCTGTTTATATAATTTTTAATCTATATATTTATGAATAATAAAGAATTAGTTAAAGCTCTTGAGCGTTTGAGAAAAGAGTATAGTGAGATTATGTTTGAAACCGACAGGGATTTTCTACAAAACGAATCAGGGAAGGTATTCAGTAATTCCGAAGAGTTAACAGAATGGGTTGATGGGTTGGACTTATCGGGAGGATATGACAATGCTATCTATACAATAGGTTTGATAAACGGGTTAGAGGCTGTATTGAGATTATTAAAAGACTAATGAAATACACAATAAACAGGAATCCAGAGCAAAATATATTATTAAAGTTTTCAATCGGTGTAGTCCTAATGTATACAGGTTTGATAGTGTTTGGGTTGTTACTAGATAAAATAATCAAATAAAAACAATGGAATATATAGATTATCCAATAGCAAAAACGAAAAAGGAGGTTGAGGAACACTTAAAAAAAGGTGGTGAAGTATGGCAGGAGATAAGTGATGATTTACCAAATTGTACTGAATGGGATAGCTGGCAAGAACTAGAAAAGGAACTATTCTACGATATAGAGGATAAGGAAGATATCAGCGACTACAACCTACATTTAATTTTATAAGCTACTAGATAGCCCCTCTAAGAATAGGGGGTTAATAGTAGGGTATAACCTACAATTAAATTTTTAAACTATTTAATATGAAGAAATATATCAAGCATATCAGGGTGGAAAGTATGGCAAGCCCTTCAGGGGGTGATGTTCCAAACCAGTTTATTATCACTACGCCAGAAGGTACATATTTTCAAAGTTATAAGTCAATTATAGCTTTCAAAGATAAGGACGGTAATATCACATTGGGGAGAGATTGGGGATATTCTGTTACTACTGGAAAGTACAGAAATATCTTTCTAGGTGAAGACAAGAAGACAACAGAAAAGAAGATAAAAGAAGGGGTTTATACAGTAAACGAAACATTATAAAGGATTACAGGGGGTTTAAAAGCCCCCTTTCTCGCATATAAACCGAGAAATAGGGTTGAAATGACTCAAAAGAAGGTAAAAGCGATCAGAATTGAAGGAAAGGAAAGGAAGGAAAGGAAGGAAGGAAAGGAAAGGAAGGAAAGGATATAACATTATTGACATATATATATAGATAATGGTATAATAATATATAGATAAGTTAAAAGGAAACAAAACAATGAGAAATATAATAGGGAGGATATAAAAGAGTTAAAAAAATATCTAAATTGTTAAGAAGGAAAGTTAGTTTAATAATATAATTTTTTAAGTAAATACAATGGTAACAATAAACGAAATATATAACAGTGAAGAAAAGAAAGGAACATACTTTTTTAACAAGGACACAATGAGATTTTTTAATCAGAAATTTTCAGATTTTAAGGTAATAGAGAATCAAGGAAAGGAATATATAATTGCTCCTAGTGTAATGGACTTTGGAATTATGTTCACCGTTAGGGAGTGGAAGAACGAAACTTTAGAGATGGTAAAAGATGATACAAAAGAAAATATCATCAAGCTATACCAAGAGAGTTAATAATATAAATTTTTAATAAACAATACAATGAGAAACATAACATATATTGCAAGGGGTGTAGTTTTAGGAAATTACTGGGGAGGTGGTAGAGGATACTACAAAGCAGAGGAATTAAGATCTAACAACCTAGAAGAATTAAGAGAGGAAATAGGAAAAAAGGTTGATGATGGATCGTTAGATAGTGGAATGGGGTATGAAAGTTTAATAGGGGCTTGCATGAGTATCACAACAAGAGAAGAAAAAGAAATAGAAGGAAAAACCTTTATAAATGAGGAAAGTGATATTGAATTTTTTGATATTGACAACAAGTATCAAGAGGAGATTATAGAAATATTGTTTGAGATGATATAAATTTTTAATACTATAATACAATGAAATATAAAATAGAATATACAACTACTATCACACAAGAATATCAGGAAGATATAGAAGCTAAAAGCAAAGAAGGAGCAATAGCACTATTTGAAGATACACACGACGACGCAAGCGAGAACATAGAAATATATCGTGTAGAAGAAACAAAAGACGAGGAAAGAAAAGGAAGGATTGACTACTTGAGAAAGGAAATTCAAGAGGAAAGGATCAGCACAGAGGAAATATTAGAGCTACAATCACTAAAGGATTCTATCCCCTCTGATGATGTAGAGCTCTTACAATGGGCAGGAGTAGAGGAAAATATATAATTTTAATAGGTAAACACAAGTGAAGAAAGAAAGATGGGAAGAAATGTTTGGTGAAAGATTCACTAAATGGTTTTGTAAATGGCTATTTATGATGTACACCCAGAAAGGAGGATACCCAGAAATGATGCTAACACTAATTGCAAGGGACAATTGGAGATTGAGAGGGCTACTTCGTATGTATTATATGGACATTGGAGAGGACAGAGAAACTGCGTCTGAAATAGTGAGCAGTATTGGAAAGGTAGGGTTGGGTTGTATAAAATACAAGATGTGGAGGAGTTTAAGGTCTTTCTTGATAGAAGATGGTAAAAGTAAGGAAAACGCAGAGGAAACAATGAATGTGTGTATTAAAGTTTATAAATAGTTAAATTAAAAGATAAAGAAGAATGAAAACAAAAGTAATGGATAAGAAAGAGAATATAAAAGAATATCTGCAAGAATTGTTAAACAAATGGAACAAGTATGATGAACTAGATGGAATGACAGCAGGAAGTTTTAGGATTGATTTAGAAATGTTGTTAAAATATTGGGATTTAAGGATAGAAGATAAGAAAATAGAAATACCTTTTTCAATGGAGGATTTAGAGGATCTACAACACGGAGAGCAATTTGACTGGATTTTTGATGGTATAGATGTTCATTTATACAGTGAGGAATCAGATTTGTTATAAGCTATTTACATATTATATATATTAGTGTATATTTAGTTAAGGTTAAATACATAAATTTTTAAACAAAAAGTATGAGTAAGATACCAAAAGAGTTTACAACGAGTATAAGTGGCAAAGATTTTGTTACTTATGAAGGTTTATTGAATTTGTTTCACGAAAACGGAGGAAAGAAAATCAGTACAGAGTTAGTAAGTAAGTCAATAGGAGTAGAAGGAAAGGAAGAAACATTTTTCATCTTCAAAGCAGTTGTATCAGGTGAAACAGGAACTTTTACAGGTTATGGGGACGCTTGTAAGGGAAATGTTAACACTATGATCCTAAAGCATATGATGAGAATGGCAGAAACAAGAGCCAAAGCAAGAGCGTTGAGGGATTATAACAATGTTGGAATGTGTAGTGCAGAGGAGTTATAAGAATGAATATATTTGAGATAGCAGAGAATGGAGGTGCAAGGATAAACGGAGTGAGTATATTACCTATTCACAAGCCAACACCTATTGAAAGTATAAGAAGGATTGGGAGAAGTGCCAACACAAGAGAAGTAATAGAAAAAAAAGAAAGGGAACGAGTAGAGAGTGAAATGACCCTTAGTAAACAGATGAAATTAGCAAGTGAAGTTCAAGAGTTTGTGGAAGAAATAAATAATTTTAGTTCTAAAT
>Ga0208769_1001288_pt1 | contig 11171 bp, 12 predicted proteins | sample AntAceMetag02UKC_FD_184768 | JGI IMG/M metagenome (GOLD analysis project Ga0208769, IMG submission 184768) | Saline lake microbial communities from Ace Lake, Antarctica- Antarctic Ace Lake Metagenome 02UKC (SPAdes) (version 2) | ecosystem: Environmental > Aquatic > Non-marine Saline and Alkaline... | reverse complement strand
TGACAAGACAAAAAAAACACAAGACTTACAACCACTTAATCAACCGACTCTAAATATTTTTAAAAACGTACTTTGTAATAATTATCTTGAAGGTGAAGACAATACAATTCCTGATTTTTTAACAGAAACTTTAGACGAAAACCCATTCATTGTGGAGCATAAAAATATTTACTCTGGAAATGCATTGGGGTGGCTCTTAAAAGAGTTTTCTGACGAAAATGACCCAAGAGAATTCGTAGAATGCAAAGACGAGACACCAAGTGAGTGGCAAGGCAATGCATATGCTAGGTATGTAAAACCAGACGGTAGAACATTTGTTAACGTACGTGTTAACGGAAGTAATATTCTGGTTTTAAAGCCAGATTGGTTTTGGTACGGACCAATTCCTGAAACTAGAATTTTTCACTTAGAACCACAAGCACCTGTAAAAAAGTACATGACTAATCATCTGCTACCCAATATGCGACCCGACTTTAATGCGTTAGGAGCAGACCATTGCAACCAAACTGGGGAAATGATTCCATACAAATTGGTGGAAATTACAGAAAACAGTGCTCCTGCGTTTGTTGCTGCAGCCAAGTACAAAACGGATTCTTTAGCAACGGCTTTAGCGGTTGGAGGCAAACGACGTAAAAATAAATATACTATTAAACAAAAACGTAATTTCCAAAAGAATGGCAAAAAACGTCAAAAATACAAAACCTTAAAACATAAGTGTATGCTAAATAAACATAAACAAACCAATAGCTTAAAACCTAAGCAACACAAACGTAAACAAACTAAACGTAAATAAAATAAAATAAAATTGTATAATAATTATCTTTACTAATTTATGAAAAGGTGTCCCAATAAAAGTCGTAGAAATAAAAAAACGAATAATTGCGATAAAATAAAAACACTTCGCTTTAAATCTTTATCAAAGTCACTAAGCAAAAGTAAAAGTAAAAGTAAAAGTAAGAAAAAACGCAAAATGAAGCCAACTGATAGAAATAAATACGTTAATCTGGTCGACAAGTATAACCAATTGCTTACTGATTACAAAAATGGAACTGAAAAAAAAGAGGGTGATATTTACCGTTTTTTACAAAAGGTTGCCAAAAGGGAATACTATAAAGACGCCGAGTTTGCTCAGTTTCAAGAACTGTTTTTCCAAAAATTCATTAAAACGGACGAATACATATCCGCCGAGTACAACGAGAAACTCCACGATAAACTTGTTGCACTAAGAGACAAGGCCGATTCTCGTTCTCAATAAATACACAATTATTCCAAATCGTATTTGATTATGTCTTGTTGTAATAATTTATATATTTAGTTTGTGACGTATATCGTCACAAAATACGTTTTTAGAGGGCCGCACAAATTGCTCACAACTTTAACCCACAACTTTTAGTCACGAATTTTGCTACAAGTTTATCTTTTACTTTTTCAACAAGATTACAAAATAAATTCATCTTAAAATCTTAATAAAAAGATGACTAACTAACAAACCGATTTAATCCATAAAAAATAATCAAAAAAATAATCAAAAAAATAAGATTATTAATATTACACAAAATATTGACCGATTAAATCACTTTGTTAGTTAGTCATCTTTTTATTGAGATTTTAAGATGAATTTATTTTGTAATCTTGTTGAAAAAGTAAAAGATAAACTTGTAGCAAATCTCGTGACTAAAAGTTATGGGCAATTTTCGCGGCCCTCTAAAAAATGTAGTTTGTGTATGAATGCGTCTTGGTAGTATAAATTATAACTGTAATTTGTGACGATATGTGTTTTATAAATATACTGCGTCTAAATTTGTGAGTTGTGGTAAAAAATATTAATTATAAAAACCCAGAAAATAAAAAAAACAACTAACATAACAACATGAGTAACCGAGTTGGACCAGCTAATTTATTTGTCAAGAGTTTTTCCGCCAGTTCGACCAACCCGAATATGATTAACCGAACCAAGTTGTCTACTACCACTGTGTTTAAAAAACAAATGCGAGGAGCAAGGATTAAATCGTTTGCTAAACCAAAGTAAATAACATTAAACAAATAAAACCAAATAATGTAACCAGTAAAAATGAAAATATATTACATACACTTTAGATATAATATAGTAACGTATACTAATGTCATACTCTCTTGTGATTGTTGAGTCACCCGCTAAATGCAAAAAGATTGAAGAGTTTTGCGGGCCAGGCTATAAATGTGTTGCCAGTTTTGGTCACATTCGCGAACTGCCTCACATACGCAATATTGACGTCATTAACGGGTTTGTTCCCACATATGTGCCAATGAAATCCAAAGCTGAACAAGTTAAAAAAATTAAAACACTGGCTCAAGCTTTTAATTGCAAGGAAGTTATTTTGGCTGTGGACGATGACAGAGAAGGTGACGCCATCGGATGGCACCTATGTCAAGTATTAAACCTTGACTGCACCACTGTTAAACGCATTATTTTTCACGAAATCAGCAAGACTGCGGTACAGCATGCAATCGCTTTTCCTCAAATATTAAACATGCCATCAGTTAAAGCTCAGCAGTGCAGACAAATTCTCGACGTGCTAATCGGTTTTACCATTTCTCCTATACTTGGAACCGCATTTACTAAAACAATCCAGTCCACCAATAAAAATAAAAATAAAAATGCAAAAACAACAAATGGCTTGTCTGCTGGTCGATGTCAAACTCCTGCTCTTCGTCTTGTCTACGAGAACTGTATTGAGTGCAAACAAGCACAAGGCGATATGATGTTTAAAACTACAGCAATTTTTACTAGTGAGGCTTTGCCCTTTGTGCTTAAACCCGAACTTGAAACTACATCCATGGTTAAATCTTTCTTAGATTCCTCTGTCAATTTTAACCATGTTATGTCTGTTAAACCCTGCACTAATTCTATTCGCAAACCTCCAAGACCATTTTGCACAGCTAGTCTTTTACAAACCGCAAGTAATAAATTTAGTATGGGACCAAAGGAAACTATGAAGTGTGCTCAAATTCTTTACGAAAATGGATATATTACATATATGCGAACAGATTCAGAAAAATACAGTGCTGAGTTTATTTCTTCAGTCATTGCGTCCACCATGGTTCAGAGTCGATTTGGTCGCAACATCAACACACAACTCCTTGCTGAACTTTCGTCTGATTCTCATTCTGCTTACAACGGTAAAGCTGAGACTATGTGTGCTCATGAAGCTATTCGCCCTGTTAATATTAATGTTGAAACAATTGAAAAACTCGATGCTCGGTCTTTAATTCTTTATCAACTTATTTGGAATCACACTTTAGAAAGTTGCATGGCTGCCGCACAAGTTCATGTGTTACAAACTGAAGTCACTTGTCCTTTATCTACTTTAGTGCCAAATAAACACATTTATGTTTATACTTGTGAACAAGTCATCTTTTATGGCTGGAAGTGCGTGGTTCCCAATTTAAACCAAACCAAAGACGAAAAAGTATACCGCTACTTACATGCTATTAAAAATACGGTTCCAGTTAAATATTCATCTATTACAGCGTGTCCCCACTTAATTCATACTAAACCACATTTAACTGAGTCTCGTTTAATTCAACTTTTAAAAGACCATGGTATTGGTAGACCATCCACTTTTGCCGCAATTGTGGACAAAATTCAGGAAAAACAATATGTTGTTAAGCGAAATATTTTAGGCAAAAAACAAATCGTGGTTGAATACTCTTTAAATAATCTTCCAGCAACCAAACACTTTATTAAAGAAACTACAATTGAAAAAACATTTGGTCAAGAAAAAGACAAACTGGTTATTCTTCCACTGGGAACTCTGGTGGTTGAGTTTTGTATTAAAAATTGGCCAACTCTCTTTCACTATCAATATACCAATGCTATGGAAATCAAACTTGATTCCATAGCATCTAGTTCTAACAACGACGACAAGTCGTCCCACATCTCTTTGTGCAATCAATGTTGTCAAGACATGACTCATTCAATTGCCCCAAAGTTTGAAATTAAAATTGTTGATAAAAACCGTCCCGAACAAAATCTTACACTTATTATTGGTAAAAACGGACCAGTTATTATCGATAAAACCCATATCAAAAAAGTCGCCTTCATATCTGTTAAAAACGACCTTGACATTGCTGGTTTAAAAGAGCAAACATTAACATCTCAACCTATTATTTACTTGGAAGATGTAATTAAAAATGATGATGATGATAATGCAAATAAAATAATATCCGATTCGAAAATTATTAGACAAGTTACTACTACTACATCCATACGTGCTGGTAAAAAAAACGGTGCTGATTCCAATTATATTTACTATAAAACTGCCAGCATGGGAAAACCCAAGTTCATTTCTCTTGTTCTGTTTGAACATGACTATTTAGTGTGTGATGCAAAACTATTAACTGCCTTTGTTACTTTGAATAAAGGCAAAAAAACTAAATACAGTAAAAAGATAAATTAAATTACTAAATAACTTCTTTACTTTTTACTCTTTCTTTTACTTCTAGTTTTACTTTTAGTCTTGCGATTGCTCATGTAGTTTCTACGGTAGCCTCCTTTTTTTACGGTTCTGGTTCTTCTTGTTCTTCGTCTTCTAATTTTGTGGCCACGAGTTTGCATATTATTGCTTTTACGCAATATTTTTTACTTAATGTGTTTTACATATTAACTAAAAATGAAATAAAATATCTAATCTAATAATTAAATAAAAAACCATGGATCTTAAATTGACAATGTGTTTATTAGATTGGATAAATCTAGATAAAATCTGGTGGCCTGATTTGTCTGCTAATTCATCAGAAGGTGCTATACAGTTGCTAGAAAAAAATCCAGATAAAATTAATTGGTGGTATTTGTCTTGCAATAAGTCAGAAGGTGCTATGCGGTTGCTAGAAAAAAATCCAGATAAAATAAATTGGAACCAGTTGTCTTGCAATAAGTCAAAAGGTGCTATGCGGTTGCTAGAAAAAAATCCAGATAAAATACATTGGAATCGGTTATCTTGCAATACGACAGAAGGTACTATACAGTTGCTAGAAAAAAATCAAGATAAAATACATTGGGATTATTTGTCTAGAAATTCGTCAGAAGGTGCTATACAGTTGTTAAAAAATAATCTAGATAAAATCGATTGGGATTATTTGTCTCAAAATCGGTCAGAAAGTGCAATGCAGTTATTAGAAAAAAATCCAGATAAAATAAATTGGTCTTATTTGTCTAGAAATCCGTCAAAACGTGCTATGCAGTTGCTAGAAAATAATCCAGATAAAATATATTGGCCTTATTTGTCTAAAAATCCATCAGCTATGCAGTTGCTAGAAAATAATCCAGATAAAATTTATTGGGATTGGTTGTCTGAAAATTCGTCAGAAGGTGCTATTCAGTTGTTAGAAAAAAATCCAGATAAAATTAATTGGAGTAGCTTGTCAATGAATAGGTCAAAATGTGCTATGCAGTTGCTAGAAACAAATCCAAATAAAATACAATGGTGGTGTTTGTCTAGCAACCCGTATATATTCAAGTATGACTATAATAAAATGAAAGATAACTGTATGTTGTTTAAAGAAGACTTGATAAAGAATAGGTTTCATCCTCGCAATATATCCAAGTTTAAACATTGGAAAATTAATATGTTTGAGTAGAAATTAAATTGAAAACTTAATGGTGGTTGGACAATTATCCACGCTAAAGTTTTTAAGTGTATGTGATAAAGCATCATTGCGACGTTTTCTAGTTTTAATATCAGGTTTAACTGTGCCATCTGCATTTTTACTAACTGCCTTGAGTGATTTTTTACTTGTTTGACTTCGATTGCCCATTTCTTTAAACAACATGGTAAAGTTGTTGCGGATATACTCAATGATTTTATTTTCAATTGCCCAGCGAATAAATTTCATTTGACCCACGGTTGTCTTTAGTAACTTGTTTTCGTATGGTATGTCAATGCGTTGAGTGCGACAACAGGGGTCAAATTGTTTTTTTGAATATCCAGATAGTGTTGCTTTGTAGTTAACGTGAACGAAAAAACGATTAGTTATTCCATTATTAATAACAAGTGTATCGTTTTTAGCATAATCAATAACAGTCCACTCTAAAAGACGAAGCGATATTTTGTCCTCAGTAGAAATAAGCATGTAAAGTTGCTTAATATGTTCGGGGTCAGAATAAAACTTTAAAAGACTTGTTAGTAGGGAAATATTGGGGCTATATTTAGAGGTATCATTACTAGTATTAAGTGTTTTACTTGAAAATGCGTATGATATTACTTCAGTCATTGTTTTATATTAATAAATTTAAATAGTTATTTTTAGATGATTTTTTATTTTAGTTATAATAAAAATAAAAAATAAAAAAATAATAATATAAATATAATAAAATAAATACAAAAGTTTAAATGAATGAAATAAGCTTAAATATGGAAAATGGATTTATAGATTTAAATGAAGATAACACTTTATTAACAAATGAACAAATAAATATAATAAAAAATAAAAATAATATAAAATATGACATTGCAAATTATAACAGTAACTTACCAAATACAATACAACCAGAATTCAATAATAATAGTATTATAAAAAAGATGGTATATACATTTAGTTGTTTGGGGGGTTTTACAATTGCCTTAATTATTGTAATGACAACAATTTAATTTTGATTAACATATATTTACAAATCTTGTAAGTGTAAAACTAACAAAAAATAAAACATTGATATTAAATAAGAAAATCATGGACAAAAAAAACCCTATTATAGTTGGGAGCATTATTGGATTATTAAGCGGGATTTATTTTATTTATGCCAACACTCAAAAAAACAAAGATACAACCAAGATAGAAGGGCTAACCACTATGAATGGTGAACTACGATGTCCCAACTTACTTATTCAAAAGGGAGCCATGTTTTACCTGTACAATACCAACTTGGCAGAAGTTCCTGGTGTAAATCCGATTACGTTTAACAATTTAGAAGAGTATACTGAGTTTTTAGAGTGGCAACGTGGTGCAGGCATTCGATGTCCTGTTTTATATGTTCAAAGTACATACAATGCCCAAGGCGAACGTGTATATAAAGCAAGACCTAGTGTGTCAGAGCCTCAAGGCGGACTAGGTCCATCAACTCCTGTCCCTTTACCTTTGCGTTTTACAAAACTAGTGGATGCATCAAGACAGGACGGAGAGTATAATCAAAATGGCTATCCTGCGTATGACCAGTCAAGTTATTACCAGGGATCAGTAACGCCTTTAGACCAAATAAAAAACTCAGAAGAAAATATGCTATATAGCGACAGTGCTATGGACCCAAATTGGGGCGGACAAGATTATACTAAAGCACTAGTAGACACAGGATATTATGCGGACAATGAGGTTTCCATAAATGTACCGTAAATTATGTGTTTAATTTCTTTAATTATAATTTGTTCTCTAACTTGGTTTTATAAAAAGATGAAACAAAACTGTATGTTGTTTAAAGAAGACTTGATGAAAAATAGGTTTCATCCTTGCAATATACCCAAGTTCAAACATTGGGGAGTTGATGGGTTTGAGTGAGATTCTGATTAAATACACGATAAAATCTAAAATGATACTTTATTTAGTGATTTCATTTGTGCTTTCAGTGATTACATTTGAAACCTCGGAAAATTCAGGTGGTTTTACAAAATTACTAATTTCAACTAGTGGTTGATTATTAGATAAATTACTAATAGTTTGTTCTAATTCTAATATTTTACGCTTTAATTTTACCTCAACGCTGTTTTGTAATGCATTTTGTGCATTTATTTCTCGGTAGTAGTCAAATAATGACTGTTTAGTGTAAAAAAGATGATTTTTAGAACACTTATACATGGCAAAACATCTTTGCCCTAAATAAGAATGAGAAAATTCTTTAGTTGACAATAAAGTTATGTCAAGATTGTTTTTGCATTCTTCACAACATATACATGTTGTTTGAAGTTTAAAATTTCCGTAATTTTGGTTGCCCATAATATTAATATAACACAATATTATATTTTTTATATTTTAGGCTAATAGTTTTAAGAATGGCTCAATACACTTTTGTAAATTATTTTATTCTGCATTTTCAGAAATGTAAAGTTCTTCTTTAGCACGTGTATATGCAACATACCTTAGTTGATTTTTTTCTCTTATTCTTGATTCAAATTTGTTATACTTAAAATTCCATTTATCAACAATTTTATTAAAATCGTTCTCATCTGCAATAACAGCTAAAGAAATTAGAACACTAAAAAATACTTGGTTGCATGCAGAGTTTACGTGGATAAAGAACATGTTATGTTGAATCGCTCGGCGTCGATTACATCCAAGCAGTCTCAAGTCAATATTAAACCCACTTAGACCACTATGACTAAGTTTCATTTTATTTGTGATAATTAGAAAAAATAAAACAATACGATAAAACAATACGATACAATAATACAACAATATAACACTCTTAAGCATACTTTAAAATGCGTTTCCGTATACTTTAGATATTTTTTTTAAAATTGTGGCTTGTTCCAATGTAACAGTTGGTCCACGTTCTGTGTACAAGCGTACATTTTTTCTTCCGAAAAGTGGCAATAGAATATTCGGGTCTCCGCAAATAGAACAATCTGTTAAAGTATTTCCTTTGAAAAATACAAAAGGACATGGGCGATCTGACCAATACGATGTTATTACACTTTTAAATCTAGCAAATACTCTATCAGGTGGCATTTCAGTTGAGGAAGATGACATTTCAGTTGAGGAAGATGACATTTCTGTTGAAGAAGATGACATTTCAGTTGAGGAAGATGACATTTCAGTTGAGGAAGATGACATTTCTGTTGTTGTAAATACTATTAATTGATTAAAAATGAAATACAACAAATAATTCATTTTTTTATTTTACAATGTATTTTATTTTTAATCAATTTCTTCAATACTTGGACCATCATCTGGTACAGACGTATCTTCAGTAGATGTGTTTGATTTAGGCATGGACTCTGAGTTATTATCCATTTGCTGAATAATTGGCAAAGCAATCTTTTCAAGATTTTTTTGGTTATCCTCAAATGCTTCTTTTTCTGCGGTTTGATTTGCGTTTAACCAATCGGTTGCATCCTTGCATGCGGTCTCGATTATAACCTTATTTTCAGGAGTGATTTTACCTCCATCTTTATCCACAGTAGATTTTAGTTGAAATATGTAATTTTCAAACGTGTTTTTTGCCTCAACACGTGCTCGATTTGCATCATCTTCAGATTTATACTGCTCGGCTTCTGCTACTAAACGATCAATCTCTTCAGCAGACATACGACTTTTGTCATTTTTAATGGTAATTGTTTGGGCTTTGCCCGACGACTTTTCAACCGCAGATACGTTTAGGACTCCATTGGCATCAATATCAAATGATACATCAATCTGAGGAACTCCACGGGGCATTGGGGGAATTCCTTCCAACTGAAACTTGCCTAAAGTAGAGTTGTCTTTAGTCATACTACGCTCACCTTCAAACACTTGGATGAGAACACCAGGCTGGTTGTCCGAAAATGTAGAAAATGTTTGACTCTTTTTAGCAGGAACTGTTGTATTTCGCTTAATTAAAGCAGTCATTATACCACCTGATGTTTCAATACCAAGAGACAAAGGTGTTACATCCAATAAAAGTAATGACTCGAGTTTTTCAGATTTTTTGCCTTCCCCACTTAGCAAAGCTGCCTGAACAGTTGCACCATATGCTACAGCTTCATCAGGATTAACTGACTTATTAAGTTCCTTTCCGCCAAAGTACTCGCTTAACATCTCTTGTACTTTAGGAATACGAGTTGAACCACCAACAAGTACTATTTCATGTACATCAGACTTGGCCATTTTTGCATCACACAATACACGCTCAACTGGTTCTATACACTTTTTAAAATAATCTATATTCAACTCTTCAAATTTAGCACGGGTTAGCGTTGAGTTAAAGTCAATTCCTTCAAACAGTGAGTCGATTTCTAACTGAGCCTGAGTAGATGCCGACAAACTTCGCTTGGCACGTTCACAAGCTGTACGTAGACGACGCATGGCACGAGTTGAGCCAGACATGTCTTTCTTGAACTTTCTTTTGAATTCAAGCACAAAATAATCAACCATGCGATTGTCGAAATCCTCTCCACCTAAATGTGTGTCTCCAGCAGTAGCCTTCACTTCGAAAATTCCGTCATCAATATTAAGAAGAGATACGTCAAATGTGCCACCACCCAAGTCAAAGATAAGAACGTTCTTTTCGCTTTCTCCCTTTTGGTCAAGACCATATGCGATGGCTGCGGCAGTCGGCTCATTAATAATGCGAAGCACATTAAGGCCTGAGATAAGTCCTGCGTCTTGAGTTGCTTTTCTTTGGGCATCGTTAAAATAAGCAGGAACTGTAATAACAGCATTTGTAACTTTGCGTCCTAAAAAAGACTCGGCCGTCTCCTTCATCTTAACAAGCACCATGGCGGAAATCTCTTCTGCAGAAAATAACTTGGACTCGTTTTTAAACTCAACACCAATCATGGGCTTGCCTTCAACACCAGCAGTTACTTTAAAAGGCCAGTGTTTCATGTCTTGTTGAACAAGCGAGTCGCTCATTTTTCTACCAATGAGACGCTTAGCGTCAAACACCGTATTTAGAGAGTTAATCGCCACTTGATTTTTTGCTGCGTCACCAATGAGACGCTCAGTATCGTTAAATGCTACATAAGAAGGAGTAGTGCGGTTGCCCTGCTCGTTTGCAATAATTTCAACACGGTCGTTTTGCCAAACTCCAACACATGAATAAGTGGTTCCCAAGTCAATTCCAATAGATGCTCCTTCAATACTGTTCATATTTCTATTCTACATATATGTAGAATGTTGTCTTTAATACATTTTTACAATAAAATGAAAAAATGTAAATTACTTTATTTAATTCATAATATCAAACCAAGATATTGTCGATTATTCAAACCCATCAATCATCCAATTTTTAAACTTGGGTATATTGCCAGGATGAAACTTATTTTTCATCAGGTCTTCTAAATTTATCCAATTTAATAAATACATTGGTAATTCGATATTCATTGTTTCTTTGTAATTATATTAACACATGATTATTTATCAACTGAATATATTTCTTTTTTAATATCAACATTTTTAAGTAAATTTAAAGTAACATTTTTAACAACATCATTACCTTTTTTCGT
>Ga0208769_1001283_pt1 | contig 11183 bp, 9 predicted proteins | sample AntAceMetag02UKC_FD_184768 | JGI IMG/M metagenome (GOLD analysis project Ga0208769, IMG submission 184768) | Saline lake microbial communities from Ace Lake, Antarctica- Antarctic Ace Lake Metagenome 02UKC (SPAdes) (version 2) | ecosystem: Environmental > Aquatic > Non-marine Saline and Alkaline... | reverse complement strand
TTATTCTTTCAGCTTTATTCTTCTTTGTAATAGTTAGAAGCGATAGGAAGATTACCAAAATAGAGGGTGTATTTTTACTTCTAACTTATCTTCTTTTCGTTGCCACAGAAATATTTTTTAAATAATTTTATGGAACAAGTAATTATTATTTTCTTGATTTTAATTATAGTTGGTTTAGCAGGGGCTTTTTTTCTATTGTTAAAATTATTAAACAAAAAGCCAGACAACGAGAATCAATCTTTAATGCTTCAGCAAATAAATCATCTTGACCAAACTATTGGAAGCAAGCTGTCTGAATCAAACAAAAACATCCAAGCGCAATTTGGAGAAAGTGTCAAAATTGTCCGTGATATCACGGCAACATTAACGAAATTAAACGACACCAACAAAGAAGTTGTTGGTTTCGCCGAACAGCTCCAATCTTTGGAAAATATTTTAAAAAATCCAAAACAGCGGGGGATTCTGGGCGAATATTATCTGGAAGAATTATTGAAAAATGTTTTTAGTCCAAGCCAATACCAAATGCAATATGGATTTAAGGACGGAGAGATAGTCGATGCCGCTATATTCCTCGGAGACAACAAAATTATTCCCATTGATTCGAAATTTTCTTTGGAAAATTATAACAGGATTATTAAAGAAAACGATTTAACGAAAAGAGGGGAATTAGAAAAATTATTCAGGCAGGATTTGAAAAACAGAATAGAGGAAACCGCTAAATATATTCGACCACAAGAGGGGACGTTAGATTTTGCTTTTATGTTTATTCCAGCCGAAGCTGTTTATTATGATTTGTTGGTAAATAAAATCGGAGCAGTTAAAAGCAATACACGCGATTTAATTGATTATGCTATTAGGGAAAAACACGTTCATATAGTTTCTCCAACTTCTTTTTATGCTTATCTGCAGACTATTCTGCAAGGCTTGCGCGCAATGAAGATTGAAGAATCAGCCAAAGAAATTAGAAAGAGAGTAGAAGTGTTGGGCAGACACTTGGCAAGCTATAATGAATATTTAGAAAAATTGGGGAATCATCTCAGTACTACGGTGAATACTTACAACACAGCCTATAAAGAATTTGGAAAAATGGACAAGGATGTAATGAAAATCACAGACAGCAAATCCAAAATTGAAACTAAACAATTAGAAAAACCCAATCGAGAACAATAGAAATTTTAAAAGCATAAAGTTTTCTTGCTTTTTGTCTTAATTTGTATTATATTAAAATTGTTGTCATTTAAGGCAATGAAAACATCCATTAGGAACATTAACTTATTAAACATTTTATGTTAGCAGTTATTAAAACAGGGGGTAAACAATATCTTGTTGAGCCCGGTGATAAAATCAAAATAGAGAAATTAGACGAGGAAGAAAACAAAGGAGTAGTCTTTGAAGAGGTTTTGTTAGTGGAAAAAAACAAGAAAATAGAAATCGGAACACCTTTAGTCAAGAATGCAAAAGTTTCGGCTAAGATTTTAGGCCAAGGTAAAGGCAAGAAAATAATAATTTTTAAATATAAACCCAAAACTCGTTATAAGGTCAAAAAAGGACATCGGCAACTTTTTACCGAAGTTGAAATTACTAAAATAGAAATTACTAAGAGTTAATTAGAAATTAGCGAAAACAAAAAAATCGGCGCAAGCCGATTTTTTGTTTCAGAACAGATATAAATATATCCCTATTTTCTGCCTTGAAAAGCGCTTTCAAGTGTTTCCTCGTCAGCGTATTCTAGTTCTCCGCCAAACGGAAGTCCACGACCAAGCCGAGTAGTTTTAATATTAAAAGGCTTTAATTCTCTTTCTATGAACAAAGAAGTAATTTCACCTTCAACAGTCGGATTGATAGCAATGATAATTTCCTTAAAATTAGAATCTTTAATTCTTTGTTTTAATTCATCAATCCTTATATTTTTCCCTTCTTTCTTTAAATTCATTACTCCGCCTAAAACAAAATAAATACCTTTGTATTTATTCGTTTTTTCAATTGCGAGTAAATCCATTTCTTTTTCTACGATACAAAGCGATGTTTTGTCTCTATTAGGATCTCTGCAAATAGGGCAAAGCATTTCTGCTGGATTTTCAAACGAGTCAAAAGGATTAAAACAATAGGAACAAATTTTGATTGTTTTTCTTAACTCCACAATAGAATTTAAAAGGTCTTCCAGCTCATTTTTAGGTAGTTTTATTAGATAAAAAACAAAACGGGCAGCAGTTCTACGCCCCACAGAAGGAAATTTAGAAAATAGATCAATAAGTTTTTGTATGCTTTCAGGAAACATAAAATAACAAACAATCAATGATCAGTAATCATTGATAAATGATCAGTAGTCATTGACAAATGATCAATAATCGATGACAAATGATAAATGATCAATGATTATTAATAAATGATTAAAATTCTTCATGGCTAGATGCGGTTTCTTCGGGTCTTTCTCCCTTGGCAAGATTCCTAAACGACACTCTTTGTTCGTCAAAATACAGTTCAACGCTTCCTACGGGGCCGTTTCTATGTTTAGCAATAATAATGTCAGCAATGTTCTTTTTCGTGGTTTCTGGCCTGTATTTCTCTTCTCTATGGATGAATAAAACCACATCGGCATCCTGCTCCAAAGAATTTTCAACAATAACGTCATTAGCGATAAAATTGTGTAATTCTGGCACAGTTGCGTCGTAAACTTCTTGGATATCTAAAGCTTTGATTGATACAATTTCGTCCCAAAAGATATCAGATTTTGTCATACTTTTTATTTCTGGAGAATTTAATAAAGTAGCAATTCTGTTAAGCCGTTCTGTGCCAATACCAGATTTAAATAAAGAAGTTCCGCAGTATTTTGTTCTAATGCCATTACTGAATTCGCGCCAGCTCATATCTGAATCTTTTCTAATAGGGTCAATAATAAATTGCCAAGTTTCTTTTGGCCAAACATCAAGGTTTGTATTTTGTTCAATGTCATTTAATTTTTTTGTAATAGCAGGAATATTATCTCCTCTAACACCGAAACATCCAATTTCGTTAAGAAAAGTAAGTTGATGTTTAGCTCCACTAATTTGGATATGATAACAAGCTCTATAATTTTCTTTATAGACGGCGCTAATTCTACTTCTTATACCAAATCTTAATAAAAGCTGTTTGACTCCTTTTGCTAAAATTTCGCTCGTTGACGCATAATAAATTCCAGCGCTAGGTTTTCTATTTTTTAAATATTTAAAACTTATACTACCGTCAGTAGCCCAAAGATGTTTCAAAAACAAAGCAATTTTTTCTTTATTGCATTGAAAAACAGATTCTGGTATTTGTTTATTCCAAGAACGAACTCTTTCTATTCCGAGTTTTTTATACCAATTAGTTATTGGATGGTATCTTTTATGAGTTAGATTGTAGGGGCTTGGCAGATAAACATGCCACCAATTTTTTTGTCGAACAATTCGTGCCTCAATGTTAAATAATTCTTTAGCAGTTTTTGCCACTATTTCGATATTTTTCAAATCAGCACTAGTATAGTGATATGGCTGGTGAGGAAGCACACAGCCATCTCCGAGTAAATGTGCTATCAATATAATTTCGTTATTCGAAAGATTATTTTTTGGATTACTCAGTTCGAGTTTTTTAGGTGTAGCGATTTTATCGCCAACCTTAAGCTCATTTAATCTTGTCCAACCACTGACTTTCCAAAATGGATGATTTTCAGATGCTTTGATTTTAAGGCCACTACGAGTTTTTAATTCATATACCATTTTTTTACCGCTTGAAAATACTTTAGAAATTTTCATTTCTTTAATTTTCAAATCTTGGTCAAGGCTATGAACAGGAATATCGGTTTGACCTACAAGGTTTTTTATAGGAATTCTTTCTCCGGTATCAGCGCGCGTTATAAGGGTATCGCCAGTAAGGCAACCAGATTCGCGTAAGTCGGATAAGCGCGGGATTTGTGGAGAGCGTTGTTCAACTGCCCGGTTTAACTGAGACAGAGCAAGTACAGGCACACTGAGTTCTCTTGCAAGGCCTTTAAGAGAGCGAGATATTTCGGTTACTTGCTGGACAGGACTTGCCATTGGATTTCTTGGCTCCATTAATTGTAAATAATCAATAATAATAAGCCCTAGTCCATGTTCTGCTTGCAGTCTTCTTGTCATTGCTCTCATCTGGAGTACATTTGAAGACGCAGAGTCATCAATATAAATAGGAGTTTCAGATAGTATGCTCATTGCATGTTGAATTTTTGTAAAATCATTATCATCTCCTTGCGCTGAAAGTCGTCCAGTTCTTAATTTCCAGAAATCAACGCCAGAAAGACTAGCAATCAATCTATCTATTATTTGATCTTTCGACATTTCTAAACTAAATATTCCGATTGGTGTTTTTTGGTTTATCGCAATATGTGTAGCAAGATTTACCGCTAAAGCACTTTTTCCTAAAGAAGGGCGTGCAGCTAAAATTATTAAATCAGATTTTTGGAATCCTATTAAAAGATTGTCTAAATCTACAAAACCTGTTACAAGTCCTCGTGGAGCATCTTTATGTTTTGAGAGCATATCAATTCTTTCAAAAGCTTCTTCTAGGCCGGCTTTAATAGGTATAAAGCTTTGAGTTAAACTTTTTTGCGCAATACTAAAAATTCTTTGTTCTGCTTGGTCTAAAAGAATTTCAATGTCTTCCTCTTCGTTATACCCAATGGAATTAATTTCTTGGCTTGCTTCAATTAAACTTCTTAAAATTCTTTTTCTTTGAACGATTTTAGCATAATTAGATATATGACTTGCGGTTGGCACAAAATTTGCGAGTTCTGTTAAATAGCTGTTTCCGCCAACTGCTTCCAGCATTTTTTTCTCTTTTAAACGAGTGGAAACCGTTAGAAAATCAATCGGTTCTCCTTTTTCAAAAAGTTCTAAAATTCCTTCATAAATCTTTTTATGGTTTGTTTTGTAGAAATCTTTTGCTTGTAAAAAGTCTGCAACTTTAATAATCGCGTTTTTATCTATCAACAAAGAACCTAATAAAGACTTTTCCGCATCAATATTTTGTGGAGGAAGTTTCTCTATTAAGCTAGGATTTTTATTTTCAAAATTATTAGTCATTACTTATTGTATATCAAAAAGAACAAACACTTTCAAGTGTCTGTTCTTTTTTTATTTTTATTCTTAAAAAATTAGTATTTTTCGTATCCTTGTCTTTTTAGCTTAAATCCATTTTTGGTGTCTTCTACCTTATATCCCATTTTCTCTATTTCCTTTCTAACTTCATCAGACTTTGCCCAATTTTTTTCGGCGCGAAACTTTTCTCTCTTTTTGGCAAGTTTTTGTATTTTAAGCGGGGTTTTCATTTCTTGAATTTTGTCTGATAACCCAAAAACTTGGTTAAATTTTATTAAAAGATTGTATTTTTCTTTGTTTGATATTTTTTTATCTTTGATCATATCCCACATTAGAGCTAAAGCTCTCGGGGTATTTAAGTCGTCATCAATAAAATTTAAAAATCTTTTTAAATAATCTGAACTTAAAGATATAGAATAAGATGTGTCTTTTTTAGAAATATATTTTTTCTCTGTTTTTATTCCAGATTTTATTTGAATTGATTTCTCATAGAGTTTGTTCAAAGCATTTTGGGCGTACTGCAAAGACCTCCACGAAAAAGCAAGTTTCTTTCTATAATGCGTTCCCAAGCATAAATAGCGATAGGCTAGGGGATTAAAGTTTTTCTTGATTAAATCGTCTAAAATAATTATATTTCCTTCTGATTTTCCCATTCTTCCTTTTTCTAAAACTAAAAATTCTCCATGTAGCCAGTAATTAGCTAAATTTTTGCCATAAACAGCTTGCGCTTGCGCGATTTCATTTGTGTGATGAACAGAGATATGATCAATTCCACCACAATGGATATCAAAAGGAATACCCAAATATTTTATTGACATGACCACGCACTCTGTATGCCAGCCCGGAAATCCTTTGCCCCATGGAGAGTTCCATTCCATTTGTCTTTTTACTCCCGCCGGTGTAAATTTCCAAAGAGCGAAATCTCTTGAATTTCTCTTGCCAACAGAGCATTTGACGCGCGCGCCTGCTTTTAGTTTTACTTTTTTCAAATTTGCTAATTTTCCATAATCTTTAATTTTCGAAGTATCAAAATAGATTCCATCTGCAATTTTATAAACAAACCCTTTTTTTTCTAAAGCTTTGATTAGATTGATTTGTTCTCTAATATGATCAGTGGCTTTTGGCAATAAATCTGGAGATTTAATTCTCAACCTTGCGATGTCTTTCTTTAAAATTTTTGTATAATAATTTACAATTTCTTTAGCGGTTTTCTTTTCTCTTTTTGCGCCTTTTTCAATTTTGTCTTCGCCAGTATCAGCGTCAGAAGTTAAATGACCCACATCGGTGATATTCATTATATGCTTTACTTTGAATTGATTATATTCTAAAACCCTTTTCAAGATGTCTTCAAAAAGATATGTTCTCAAATTGCCTATATGGGCAAACCAATAAACAGTCGGGCCACAAGTATAAAGGCCAACCTTTTTATTTTTTAAGGATTTAAATATTTCCTTTTTTCTGGATAAAGTATTATAGAGTTTTAACATATAGTTTAATAACCAAATAACAAAGATTCAATAAATTTATTTTAACAAATTAATCCAAAAATATCCATTTTAATTCTTAAAATAATCTTGATTGATAAATTTCTAATTTTTACAACTTGGGCTTGACTGGATTTGTAAAAATAAGTATAACAATAGTAGTGCTGAAATTTTAGATATTTTTAAATTTCAGTTTTAAAAATTTAATAGAAAGGAGGTGATTATCATGGCAGCTACCAATATAGGTTCAAATGGCAGAGGAAAATCCTTGAAAGAGAAAAAAATCAAGATAACGATTAAAGAGACTAAAAAAGACTCAGCGCATTGCGGAGGTGGATGTAATGGGTGCAGTTGTTCTCATTGCAAGGGTGGATAGGCTTTTTCGATAATGGGGTGAAGAAATTTTTCACCCCATCATTTAAATATATGAAAAAACTTAATATTAAAATCAAAGAACAAAAAGATTTTGAATGCTTGCCGGCTTGTATTTCGGCAGTTTTTGAGTTTTATGAGATTAATTTAGATATTAACAAAATAATTGAAGAAATATCATTTAATTCGCAAAAATTATATGACTGGGAATTTAAAGCAGGAATACTGGCGCTCAAAAAAGGATTGCAAGCTAAAATTTATTCTAACGTTACACAACTTTTCGATCCTTCTTGGGTAAGCCTTAGCAAAAAAGAATTAATGGAAAAACTTAAAAAAGAACTGAGTTATTCGAAAAAACGAGAAGAAGATATTAGAAAAGAACCGGATCAAAATTATTATATATATCCTAATAAAAAAATTGCATCAAGAATAACAAAAGAAATTGAAGAGGCGATTAAGTTTTTGGAAAATCACGGAGAGATTGACTTTAGTCCAATCTCAAAAGAGAAGATACAGGATTACATTGACAAGAATGTTCCTATTATAGTTTCTATCAATCCGACGATTCTTCACAGAATGAAAAGAGTCTATGGAGACAAAGCAGATGATATACGGGGAATAAGTTGGGGGCACGTAATAATCATTTCTGGATATGATAACGAAAACTTTATTATTGGCGACCCGGGTGGAAATTTTTACAGAAACTCTTTTGAGTATAGCGTTAATAAAGATTTACTTATTGAAAGCATATTAAGATATAATGGTCAGTTATTGGTTTTGAGTAGATAAGATTAATTTGACAGATAACGATTGAAATAATTCAGAAAGGAGGGAACGAAAATGAAGTACTTTAAAAATTTATATCCTTATTTAGTTTGCGGCTCATTTCTAAAAAATGGTGTTTGGTTTTTTTTAACCCCAAATGGTGAAATTAAAATAGAGGGGGCGAATGATATTCTTTCTTTATTGCTTCCAATGTGTAATGGGGAAAATATCTTAAAGGAAATTACCAAACAAATAGCGAAAAAACTTAAGATTAGCGAACAAGAAGTTGTGGATTTTCTAAAAAAACTCTTCGAGTTAAATATTTTACAGGATAAGCATCAATTATTTTTATTTTGGAAAAGATATAATGAAAATCCGATGCCTTTTTGTCAAAATATCTCTGAGGAAAAAGTTATCGCTTTAATGAACGAAGATTCTCCGAAGGATAAACTTTTGTCGCATATGCATTGCGACATTCGTAGTTCTGTCGTTGTTCGTCTTTTAGAAAAGAGGTGTTCAACAAGAGAATTTTCATTGTCAAAAATAACCGTAAGTGATATTTTCGGTTTATTCTGGTCTGCTTATGGTCAGCAAAAGACAAGACTTAAGACTTGGAAATATGGAAAGGAGAAGACATATACAGTTCCTTCTGGTGGTGGATTGTTTCCTTTAGTATTATATCTCATCCTCATCCACAAAACTGGAACAATGATATCAGGAATATATAGGTGGGAAAGTGAATCGTCTGAATTTGGTCTTTTGGCTAATCAACATCAAATCGATACCAATGAACTAAAAAAAGTCATTAACGGAATTGATTCTTTTAAAAATGCTGTTGGAGTTATGGCTGTATGTGCTGATTTCCAAAAAGTTTCTCGAAAATATTCCAACAAAGCTTATTCTCTTGTTTTGCTTGAAGCTGGTCATGTTATGCAAAATGCATATCTTTATTGTGCCGAAAAAGGAATAGGTTTTATAGAAGTGCTTGGCTTTCATCATGAGAAATTGGCAGAGATTATAGAAAATAATAAAAAACTTCAGCCCGTTGTAGTTGGGGTTTTTGGAAACAAAGGAGGGAATGATAATGATAGCAATTAACCCGAAAGCAGATATTTTTTTTGGTAATAAAAGGATATCTATCTTACTTACAAGAAAAATTATAGAGATTGAAGATACCGATGATCATCTAATGGTTTCTTTTTTGCAACGACTATACTTTAATTCGTACCATGACGTAGAAAGTCTTATAAATGAGTTAGAAAAGTTTTCAGACAAAGATGTATTAAGAAACGCAATCAAAGAGCTCGAAAAAATGAATCTTTTCCTTAAACAAAAAGTTTTTTTAAAAAACAAAGAGATATATGTTACTCCTTATGCTCCGTTTAATTTTTATCAAAATATATGGGGAGCAAGAAGTAGGCAAAAAATTTTCTTTTTTATTGCCTTAAATCAAAAGGAAGCTATTGATAAAGTTAAAGAGATGGCATTAAGTTGGATTGACGAAGCAGAGGCCGACACGATAGTCAATTTATTAGAAGGAAAAATAAAGTGTTTACCTGCTAGGATTAATATTCCAAAAGTTGAACTAATTAAGGTTAACGGAAATTGCGTCTTTGTTTATGATTCGCTTAATGGAAAGCACAAAATCTATAGAAGAAAATTTTCTAAAATGGTAAAAGATTTTAATTTTTGGGGAAGCTTAAACAAAAGAGCTACTGGGGAAATAGGAATTGTTCCTGTGGTAAAAAAGGTTTTAAATAAAGATGGTCCATTTCAATTAAATGCCCATACATTTCTTTCTTGTCATAAACTTTCTTCTTTGCGAGATAAAAACGAAGATTGGCAAATTGGTAGAGATGAAGAATTAAAAATTGCTAAAGGAAAATCTATCATGGAAGGAATAGAAAGGTATTGCGGAAGAAAAAGGTTGAACCAAAAAAAATTAGTTTATGCTTCGATGCAAGATTTAGGAATAAATAATTGTTTAAACCCTTCAGAAGTTGCATCTTATAGTGAATTACAGTTTGAAAAAGGTTGGTTAAAAGGAATTGTTCCGTTTAACTCAAAAATTAAAACAAATTGGGTAGAATTAAAAAATTTTAAGAAGAATGGTTCTAAATTTATCCCAGAATGTTTTGTTACCTATGCAGGAAAATATCTTTATCCTCGTAAAATTCCTCGGTTATTCTTTACAACCTCAAATGGAATGGCTGCGCATACAAATTTAGATAAAGCTATTGAAAATGGAGTACTTGAAATTATTGAAAGAGATGCAATTTTGATTCATTGGATAAATAGAATTTCACCAAATAGGATTGTTCTTCCAAATAAATATCAAAACTTTTTTTCAAATACTGCAGAAAAATTTAAATCAGTCGGTTATCAATTGGCATTTCTTGATTTAACATTGGACACAGTTCCTGTGATTATGTCTATTGCATATAAGAATGATGGTGGTTTAAGTTTTTTTTGCGGAGCAGCTGCGGCTAAATCTAAAATAGAAGCTATTCGTAAATCTATAGAGGAACTTGAATTTACTCTTTGGGCAAAATTGAAAGATTTATCTAATTTGAAAAAAGAAATCGAGGACCTAAAAATTAAATCAATTCAGAAACCATCTGAGCACGAAGCTATTTATCTTAAAGCAAACGTTGGCAGACATCTAGAGTTTCTGTATAAAGGAAAAGAAATCAAATTGAGCGAAATGGAATTAAACTTTAAAACAGATATTTTTACTGCGGTTGAAAATACAGGAAAAGAAATTTATTATATTGATTTAACCACAGAAGAAATACAGAATTTAAACTTAGGGATAGCTGTTGTCAGATGTATTATGCCTGGATTTGTCCCAATAACATTTGGGTATGGCTATGAACCTCTTGCAATGAGAAGAATCTATAACATTCCACTAAAAATGGGAATAATTAAAAAATCTTTGAGTGAAAAAAATGTGGTAGAAAATTATTTACCTCATTTCTTTCCTTAAAAGATTCTTACAAAATCTAACAGGACGGGTTGAAATAATCCGTCCTGCTTTTATTTTTATAAAAGCATAAAACTTAATGATAAAACTTAATAAATTTGATTAACCGTCAAATTTTTATCTTTTAAAACATCCAAATTTATGGTAATCTCAAAGAATGAGAAAAATTGATATCATTCTAGCATTGATTACGGGTGAAGGAGTTGCTTGGCTGTTTATCTGGCTTATCAAAAAATCTGCGCTAGAATCAGTTTTTTTAAATTGGCTTTTGCCAATTTTGTTTCCTTTTTTAGCTCTTTTAGGCCTTTGGGTCGCTTATCTTATTGGAAAAAGATATTTAGTTATTTTCCAATTGGCAAAATTCTTTTTAATCGGCGCTTTGTTTGCTTTATTTGATTTAGTCATCTTAAATTTCTTGATTGGATATTTTGAAATTGCGCAAGGAGTTTTATATTCTGTTTTCATTACGATTTCTTTTATTATTGCCAA
>Ga0208769_1001274_pt1 | contig 11247 bp, 14 predicted proteins | sample AntAceMetag02UKC_FD_184768 | JGI IMG/M metagenome (GOLD analysis project Ga0208769, IMG submission 184768) | Saline lake microbial communities from Ace Lake, Antarctica- Antarctic Ace Lake Metagenome 02UKC (SPAdes) (version 2) | ecosystem: Environmental > Aquatic > Non-marine Saline and Alkaline... | reverse complement strand
GATAACTAGTGCGTACGTGCCTAATTACAGAGGAGGCTCTTTGCCTCACCCGCTACCACTGGTCAAATTATTTAACCTCGCTCACCTGTTCGGGCACGAGTATATCTTAGTTTATAGCCTATCAGATATAACATGGGCTTTGGTGTCTAGCACTTTAACAAGAAACTCTCTACCACGTTGTGTCCACTTGCGGTCGTAATAAACATGACCGTTATCATGAACCTCTTGCTTAATGCTTTGGTAGCCTAAGTCTGCGTAATTAGCAGATAGAACCCAAGTTCCGTTCGCCTTGTACTGTATGCCTTTTTCTTTTAAGTGTTTATTAAATGCTTGAGGTGATCTAAACCCTAGCTCTTGTGCTAACTCAGTAGAAGTATATAGCTTTTTAACGTGCGTTAATATTGCGACTGTATTTTGGGCCTCTTCTTTTTGCTCTATCTCTACGACAAGCTGTTTAAGAGCGTCTTTATATGTTGTTGGTAGTTGATAACTGCCTGTCTTTCTAATTGAGGGTAGTACGTCTTTAGTTACCCACTTTTTAAATTGCTTAATTATTGCTATTCTCTCACTAATTAAAGGTGATACAGTATGCGTACCCCCCTTGTTTGCCTTTGCTGGCTGGAAGCTAAACAGAAGCTGATATAACCCTGATTCATTAATTGCAGTTACCTCTTGAGTTCCGCCCTCTGTGTTTGTATACACTAGGGATTTATCTTCTTCGTCAAGCCTAGATAAGCTCCTGTTATGATTAGTGTCTCCAAAATAAGAGCATACGTCCTTACCAACAAACCACGGCTCACCGTTCCTGCTTATTGTCCTTACCTCTTTGTTTTGGAAATTGAATACTTGAATGTTTTGCATGTGTTTACTCCTTAGTCTTTTATAGGAGGCTGGCAAGACTAATCGCCAACCCCCGAAGTTGTTCAATAAAGAACACAAAAACTATACCACGATAGCTATTAAATGTCAATTTTAGCGGTGAGGTCAAGGAGTGCTGTGATACCCCTTAACCCCTGAGTAAAAAAAGGTATACCTATTATAGTATCTTTACAAAATCTAGGGTATTATAATATTTCTTATATCCTAAGAGGATTGCTATTTGGTTAAATAAATCAGGGTGGTCACTAAAATCTACATATGCTATAGACGTATCTATCAAAGAGACCCAAAGACTATCCATGCCAGAGTCTAAGAATACCGTTTGGTTTGATTCAAAGAACTCTAGTATCTTCCAATCTAAGCCAGTAGCCCAGATTAATAAATCTCGCATCTCTTCTTTAGTGTATGGGTAAACAATATCTTTAAAGCTTTTCTTCATGTTTCCTTTCCAAAAAATAAATATTTCTTAGGGTTGATCTCAATTAACGGATAATGGACTCTACCTAAATCTCCTCTGTAAATGGCTCCAAAGTCTGTCCATAGTAAAACCTCCGCTATCGCAACATCATGCTCCCACCGAGCAACCTCATCTCTCTCTGATGCCCTATTTAGTCCTGCACGCATAAACATTAACAACCAAAGTAGGATAATTACTATAATTAACCCGTTAGTTGTTGTTCTCATAATAACTCTTCTAGCTTCCTTGCATACTTCTCTTTCATCTCTTCTAAATCAGCAGTAGAGAATCCACTCAGGCCATGCTTCTTAGCCTCTAAAGAATCAAGAGCTTCGCGTCCGTATTTATCTAACATCTTTAATGCGTATGTGGATTTGTCTTTTGTCCAGTGTTCTTTGCCATTACAGTTTTTACATTGTGCGTTTACGTTTATCTCGTCCCAGCGAGTCTTATAATTACCTCTGTCTATATAGTGGCCAGCATGCATGAGTGATTTAGCATTGTCTTGGAAGGGGTCTATTTCAGCAGGACAAGTTATACACTTCCATCCGTCTCTATATCTAATATACATTTGAAATACATCGTCTAGCTCGTTGACTAGTTTCTTTCTTTTACTTACCATGCGTCCCCCTTTTCATTAGGAGGCTAGGGCTAACCTTGTTCTGGGGGGAAGTGGAGAAAGCCCTAACCAATAATGAATAATTAATTATAACACGTAATTAATCATTAATAAATTCTTCTGTACTAAAAGCCATCTCTCCACAAAGAACTTCCGCAGACATTGTATCTATTATAATAGAACAATGCGGGTTAAAATTATCGTTTAAGAACTTAATCAAAGGTTTAGCTAACGCTTCAAACTCTTTTTGTATTTCTTCTGTATTTCTTTCCATTGTTTCACCCCTCCTTTCTAGTTTCTTAATTCTATGTCGCTGGGGTATATCTTGTCTATTATTTGATCTATCTGTTCGTATGTGATGTCTATAATCGATACTGTGTTTTTTATCCTGTCGGCAAATTCTCTCGTAAATTCATTATAATCAATTATAACATATTTCATGATCAAACCAAGCACACCGTTTTTCATCGAACTCGCCTTGCTCATAGAAGCTAAATCCTAGCTCTACACTTTCATAAGTGTAGAGCTACGTCTATCATCCTACTATTACAGCGACTAAGATCAACGACTCAATTACATTACGCCAAAAAATTGAATCCTTATAGTATCCAGTTATCTCTTTAGAGGCCTCTAGTTTTCCCTGTAAGACTATCTTGTCTGCTTTGAGTGTCATTATATTGAATTGCTGTTCAGCTACCGTTTTAGAAAGACTATTTATCTCCCCTTCGTTTGCTGGCGATAATGATATTAGCGAGAAGCTTATTAGTAAGACTGCTATTTTTACGCACCATTTTGTGTACATCTTTTCGTGCCTCCTTAGAATAGTCTGGTTTACCAAATATTAACTCTATCAACCACTTAATCATTAGACTTCCTTGATGTTTCAACTGCTACATAGACAACCGCTTGCGCTAGTGCCGCTGTAAGTAATCCTACATGCTGCCCTGTTAATTCTATCCCTCCAAAAAAGGATACAACAACAATTATCGCAGTTAATGAAAACCCTAACAAACTAAAGAATAACCTTACACTTCCGAAATACTTCTTTAAATACTTATATACCATTTTGTAACCACCAATCTGCGTCAACATATTCGCTGTTGTATTTTACCATAGCCTTATGCTCAAATTCCTTACAACTACAATTGACGCTTGTGTGTATGAAATCATTATTAGGATAGTAAATCAGTTGCCTATAACACAGGTTATCCTTCATCCACAAGAACAGGTCTTTAACATTAAAATCACCACTAATATCAGCAGCTATACAAAATAAATGATCGCTATCAAATACCCCGCCTACCGCTTGGTTTAAAAACTTATCCCTATACCCAGACAATATTTTAACTGGCTTGCCTATGAATTCCCTTGTTGGCTGTAATACGTTTAAACAAAGCCTTTTGGCCCTTGCTTTAAATAGTTCATTGTTTTGTTCATAAGAATAAGCGTTATCAGCTAGACCTGGATGGTCGTTACTTACAAACATCTCTTTATACATAAAATTTTTACTTAAGTCGCCCATTGTTTCTCCTAACTTATAGATGCATCACGTTGATATACTACAGGGTTTTGGTTGACGGCATCTGGCCTTAACAGCTTTGTAGCGGTTACTAGCTTACTACCCGACTGGCTTGCAATTGTTGCCTTTTGGATAAAATTATTTCCAATAAAATTAAAATAATAATCAGTAAACCATTGAATATCTGACCCGATAGTTCTTTCAAGTATTCCATAATAATTACTACTAAAAGTCCAATTAGAAGATTTTGTATAATCAATATCCCAAGAACTTGGCTCGTTGCTAATAGTTAACCATGCCTTAACTTTAATCCTATTATTATAAATATGTATTTTAACTGTAAACCTAGTAGCAAAAGAAAGAGGAGCTATTGCTTTTGCCTGAGACACATATTGAGTTATTCCATCACCATCTGTTACATATATTCTATTATCCTCTGCTATAGTAACTAATACACCATCAATTGTATTACTTAAATCACCAGCAGCATCAGACATGTTATTTACTTCTGTATCTGTTTTTGTTGTTGTCCCAAAAGAAAAAGAAAAACTTCTATCATTAAACGTGACTCCATCACCCCAAAAGGTAGTAATTATTTCATAATATCCGTCAAAGCTTTGTTTAATTAGTTCAGAACTTCGTTGGCATAAATCAGCAGCCCCAGGAAGTTTTACAGCGTTGACCGTACCATCAACAAAAGGCTGGTCATCTACATTAGACCAATCAGGGACAATCCCAGCCGATGTAGTTCCCCCAGTAAAGTCGTGGAAAGAAATATTTTCTGTTTGATTATTAATAATAAAACTAGTATCAGTGGCTTGGCTTAATCCTGTTTCTGTTGCCACGCTTTCGCATGAATAGTATATTTCGGCTGTTTTTGGCAACGCTTTCCACTTTTCAGCACTCTCGTTTCCTAAATTCTGGTTGCTTGTATTAGCATGAGCTAACGTAACCTTTGAGGCCGTTGCCGTTGCATCAGCAGTTAATGTTAATGCTAGATAATGGTTATCAATCACAGAATTGTAAGTACTTTTATTCTCGCCATCAACATCTTCCCATTTATATAAATAAATAACCGTACCACTTAAAAATCTTAAATCAGCGGTATCCGTAGAACACTCTAATACAGTTACGCTATTACTCGTAACAGTAGCAACTTGAAAAGATTCATCATAATATCTTTGTGTTATATTTAAACTACCACTAGCGGTATTACCAAATACTTGACGTGTTATGTCCCACGATTCTTTAGTGACATCTCCTGAAGTACCACTTAAAAACTCAGCCTGATTATTGTTATATTCTAATTGTCTTAATGTTAATACCGTATTGGTCATGCCAAGATTAGCTGTTGTAGATGCCGATATTGTATACTCATCATTGGCATCTGTGGCCGTTGTAACAATTATAAATTCTTGTGTGCTTAAATCATAAGCAGGAATATTTAATGGTAAGTATAGTTCATTATCATCAACATCACGCAAGTAATTCCAAGTTGCCTCAATAGCTTGGTTAGAATTTGTTGTATTTCCTAAAAGAATATTATTAGTTAATCCCCGAACAAATGTACCAGTTGATGTATCTGGATTATCTAAATCTAATACAATAGAGTTAAGGGTGTTAGCCGTTATACTAGCTGGGGCTATATGCCACGAACTAGAGTTCCCTGTACTTGATTCAAGTGTTATTTCCCATTGATCGATATTAACGTCTGAATAGCTAGGATATAACCACACCTTTGCTTTTCTATCTGTTAGCGAAAACGACGTAAAAGATTGTGCTATATATTGGGTTGAAATAGTTCCTGTTACCGTATGCTTAACACCACCAACGCCATAAACGAATTGGCCAGCAACGGCATTTGTTGCTACACTGCCAGTATTAGGCGTCCATACGCTAGAGTCTTCCATAGTTGATATTGTATTAATATTTCTATCTAAATAAATTGTAGTATCGCTTAACGAATGATCTTTACCTAAAGAAAGGGTCATTGTTGCTATATTTGTAAATGATTCGTTTAATGATTGTTCATCACTTAGCGGGTAATCGATATCTTCTTTTTCTAAATGTGATTTTTGTTCTATTACGCTTATCCCTGCAGATCCACCACCACCTGAAAATTGGCTTCCACCAACATATATAGCTCCTCCCGTGGCAACATATAAATTACCCCATGGCGCGCTTGCCGTTCCCATGTTTAAGGTACCCGCAGTAATTGTATTACCGTCTGAGTCCAAAGGAATAAAGTGCGTATTAAAACGTCCTGAATGCCTCCAATTTTGCATAGCGGGTAAAGCTAACCCTGGTTGTCCGTCTGTAATATTATTCCATGTCATCTAATTACTCCTTTGTTAATTATATCATATTAAGGGATAAGTTCTAATTTAACCTTATTTGACCAACTATTTATATTTTTTGTAATCTTAGTTACCTTCCAGCTTGATCCAACGCCAACATTAATAGCCCCTGTGTTCTTTCCCCAAACTGAACCATCGCCCCATACCCACGCACCCCAAACAAAGGTATTACTAGGCACGACGTTGCCCTCAATATCTATTGCAACGATATCAAGTGGCTTAACTTGGTTAATTAAAAATCTAGTAGTAAACTCCATTACAGGTTTGGGGTTTTCCCATTCAGCCAATAAGGCATTTAACATAGCCGCCCTATCTCCTACGTCTATCTCGTCAAGATTAATTGTTTCTGGATCGTCTAAATATTTAGCTAATAAGGTTGCGTCTACTGACTTGGCACTCTCCCCACTATCGGCTATCCAAAAAACACGTACTCGGTCGGCACCCTCATCGTCATATGAGTTTATTTTAAAAATATCACTATTGGCAGACCCTTTACCAAAAAAAGTCCATACAGGCGATCCAGTTACTGTCCTATCTACTGTTTGAAAACTAGAACCATATACTAGGGGTACTGAATTTGCTTTAAAGCATAAGTCCTTCAGTATATTCCAGTAAGTGCCTTTAAGTGTTGAGGTGTCTGTAATTGTAGAATTAACCGCAACATCAGACGCTATAAAAGGGATAAACTTTGTTATCTTTGCTTGATTCATTATTAGATCAATAACGGCATTAATAGTCTTACCACCACTCATGATAAGGTCTGATACTTCATATTTCTTTAATACTGTTTGATAACTTAATACTTGCAACTTAGATGTTTGTTGATCGCTTATAGTTGCCTTGTCTACATAACCCTCAAAAATAGTTTCTACGCCTACCTCTGAACCGTTAACATCTAAATAGCCAACATCAATCTTTACCTTTGTATACTTACGATTCAAATAACCGAACCAAATCGACCTATCATCAGTCTCAACATTAAAGAATCCATCATCATTTCTTAGCGTAAGGGTTAGGTTTGAAACATTAAACGCCCCTATCTTGCCAGAGTAATCATCTATAGACATAGAAACACTGCCCCATGTCTTAACCCTACCAGCTTCATTAACCTTATAATTATCTATCCTCAACCAATCAGCTTCAAACGTACCATCTTCATTACGACGCTTAATATAAAGCTTCCTAACTGGTCTGTGCATATTGCTTCTTATTAGTTGCTCAATGGTACTCATGAGGTAAAAGGTTTAACTCCCTCAAATATACACTTGATATCTTCACCATTATGTAGTGCATCGTCACTCAGTTTAGGCTCAAAGGCATTTGTATAGTTCATTAAGTAAATGTCTTGTATGCGCCATCCTCGTCGCTCGTGGGTATCATCACCCCCACTAGCATAAACATAGATAGGCGATCCTTTAAACTTAACGTTTTGGAGTATATTGATATTGTCAGCATCTAGATTTTCAAAGTTAGTGTTTATTTTTCTTGATGTACCAAACAAAACAAATACGCTTTCTTTTGCGTCAGTATAAAACTTTTTAGAATTCTCCTGGTACTTTAATTTAAACTTCTTGGGATTGTGATCCATTTCGCCAATTAAATTCATAACCCTAAGCCCGCCAACAGACTTTTGTTCGTCGGCAACTATAGTCTTATTCCCCGTGATTCTAACCTTTTGGGTTGTTACATTAGTAAACTCTTCAAAATATCCATACGTGCCTGAGTTAGTTGTCGTATTAATCGCTGTGGAGAAATCAACAAATGCAGAACTAGACCAATATTGGATACTGAAATCTTTTAAATTATGGTTAGCTAAATGTAACGCAGTTAAACTATACGATGCTCCGAAGTCCATGTCCCATATCTCAGATACAGTATCACTACTAGCGACCGACGTTAATTTTGTTGTATCGTTTTCGTCATATAAATATTTAGCACTTGCAGTTAATGCAGTAGTCAGGCTAAATGCAGTATCCGAACTAACTATATTCTGTTCATAAAATTTTATATTTGACATTATACTCCTCCTGTATCTATCTCGCCCGTACGAATCATTTCTTGCTCTATTTCATAAAACTCTTTAACGAGTGGCTTACCGTCAATATTTACATTAACTAATATATCACCACCCAGGCGACCACCGCCCTCATCATCACTTTCATCAGGCAATGGCACAACGGCCTCATCTTGCCCGCCCTCGCCAATAGTTGCCTGAATACCAACAGGAGTAGCGGCAACAATACCACCTTCTGCTAATGCTGTTCCTTGAGACTGTACCGTAGCTATCTGTTCAGCACCAAAGGCAATTGCTGCCCCTGCCGCTGCGGCACCCAATACTGGCCCAACAAAAGGGATTGGCGCCATTGCATTAAATGCACTCATCGCCGCCTCTGCTGTTTTAAAAACAATATTTTTTATTGCTAATGCTTTCGCTATTTTGGCAACTTCTTTATTCTTAGACCTAGTAGCCCCAAGCATGAAGCTTTCCCATGTAGCCATTTGTTGTGCTGTGGTTTTTTTATTTACTCTTTTTAATTTCTCAATGCCAAGCCATGTACCAAAATCTTTTTGCCAGTTAGCTTTTTTTAATTCACTTCTTTTTTGTTCAATTAGCATTTCTTGATCTGTGATAAGCTTGCCCTGTCCAGCCTTTAAGGCTAACTTCTCTTCAAACCTTGCAAGCTCTTCTTCATTTTCTATAGCGGCAAGCTCATCCATAATTGCTTTATTTTCTTCTCTTTGTGCTGCCTTTTGCTCTTCTAATGCCGCATTGCATTCTGCTTCTTTTTGCCAGTTAGCTTTTTTTAATTCACTTCTTTTTTGTTCAATTAGCATTTCTTGATCTGTGGTAAGCTTGCCCTGTTCAGCCTTTAAGGCTAACTTCTCTTCAAACCTTGCAAGCTCTTCTTCATTTTCTATAGCGGCAAGCTTACCCATAATTGCTTTATTTTCTTCTCTTTGTGCTGCCTTTTGCTCTTCTAATGCCGCATTGCGTTCTGCTTCTTTTTGTAAAAGCATTTCTGTTCTAGCGTCTTCTTTTTCTGACTCTGCATCTAGCTCGCCCTCGTCATCTTCTTCACTACCGCTTGTTGATTTTTGCTCTTCCATTTTGGCGTTTAGCTTATCCATGTTAGCGATAGCCTCGTCTACGTTAATGTTAACGCCTGGAATTTTAGATAATATCTTTAAGAACTTATTAAGCTCTGTTAGCATACGTTTAATTTGACCAACGACTATTTGGCCTAGTGTAATAAAGTTCTTTTTAAGAAAGTTTGTAACGCTTCCTGCTTCTGTTATTGCTTTTTTTAGTTGAATAAACCCAACAACAGCTAACCCTATCGCGACCACGGTTAATCCTATTGGTCCAGTCAAGCCTGCTATTAGCCCTGTCAATATTGAAGCAATACCACCCACCAATACAGTCAAGCCTGCTATTAGCCCTGGCAATATTGAAGCAATACCACCCAATACAGCCAACAAGCCTGCAAAGACGGCTATGGCAACAGTAACCGCAGCTATGGTTTTTTTCATTTGTGGGGATAGCCCCATCAGGAATGTTAATAATCTATTTATTTCTATTGCTAACTTTTTAGCGAATGGCAACAATGACTGGCCTATCGACTGAGCAAATAAATCTATATTGCCCTTAACTGTAGAAATTAAACCACCGAGAGTCTTAGATTGATCTATCATTGAGTTATAGAATATCCCGCCCTCATCGGTCATTTTTCCAAAGGCTTTTTCAAAATCAGCCGCAGTTATTTTACCAGCTGCAGATAATTTAAATAACTCCTCTTGAGTTACTTCCATTGTTTCACCTAGCGTAGCCAGAATTGGGACGCCAGCTTCAGTAACCATGTTAATTTCTTCCATGGATACTTTGCCCTTGGCCTGTACTTTACCGTAAGCCCTAGTAAGCGTATCTAGCTTTTGAGCATTACCCTGGGAGGCATCACCAAGCATAGTGAACGTTTTGATTACATCTTTTTGTGCAACCCCAAACGCTAATAGTTTTTGTGTTGATGCGATTATTTCTTTTTGTTCAAATGGAGTCTTGATGGCTACTTTATTGATCTCAATCATTAAGTCTTTGGCTTTTTCAGCGCTACCAAGCATTGTTGTAAACGCTACTTCTGAACGCTCTAAATCGCCAGCGGCTTTTAAGAAGCCAACGGCCATAGCCCCTGCGGCAACACCAATACCTAGGAATAATGCTTTACTTTTATTAAGCGCCTGTCCTGTCTTTAAGGCTTTAACTTTTAATTTATCTAGCCCAGTCCCTACTTTTGATAAACCCCTTGATGCGGTGTCTTTTAACGAAACTACTATATCAATTTTTTCAGACATTTATCTTCTCCGCCTATTAAGTTGTTTGCTTTTGGATTTACGTTCTGCTTCTTTTTGTTGTCTGTTTTGTTCTTTAATCCCTTCATTAATTACAACGAGATTAAAGCAATGCTCATCTAAGGCATCTATAAATTTAATTTGTACTACTTTACTAGGAAGTGTCCCGTATCTTTTGGCTATTGTGTCTAGCGTAATGCCTGTTGTTTTTGAAATAACCTTAATATCGAGTTTTTTTTTAAGCCCAAGCAATGATTGACTATCTCACTATATACAGCTGATGCTACAAAATAATTGTCTATTAATAGATCAATACCTTTAGGCAGGTCATCGTATTTATAAAAGATAGATATGATTGATTTTTTAAACGTAGCCTTCCAAAGCTTCTTTAATTCTCCAAGTGTTAACTGGTTTTCTTTTTGTTTATTAGCAATAAATTCATATTCAGACTGCCAGCGTGATATTGGGATTCCTTCTTTACCTAGAAAATCTTCAGGGGACACCTTCTTTATTTCGATAGGGATCCCCTGTATTTTAAGTTTCTTAACTCCCATTAACTTCTTTTCAGTCTTACTATACATTTAGTAACTCGTTACGTTGTTCACTAGTTCGCATTTAACTGCATAGCTTGTTGTTGTACCAATAGGACACGCTCTAACTACTGTTAATTCAGGCTCTATCATTATAACGCCCTCATCACCTATCTCAGGGTCAGCATTATTAAAATATACTTCTGGCATTGTAAAAGCTAAAGAGAAGTTATCACTAGCAGTGATACTAGAACCTTCAATAATAAATCTAACCGCTTTTGCTGTACCATCTCTAAACCATTCATAGACGGTACTTGTATCAGCTCTCATTGTTAGCTTAGCCGTTACATCTCTACGTCCTGGTGGTAAATCACTAACAGTATCAGTACCTAATGATCTAGTGTCTCCGTTAAGGTTATTAGCAACGCCAATTTCACAGCCTACTAAACTAAATTGAGAAGTAGTTGTTAATGAAGCCACAGTATCAGCATATTGCATTGATATGTCTTGGAATAAGAATGGTCTTTCACATGAATAACTAA
>Ga0208769_1001272_pt1 | contig 11271 bp, 7 predicted proteins | sample AntAceMetag02UKC_FD_184768 | JGI IMG/M metagenome (GOLD analysis project Ga0208769, IMG submission 184768) | Saline lake microbial communities from Ace Lake, Antarctica- Antarctic Ace Lake Metagenome 02UKC (SPAdes) (version 2) | ecosystem: Environmental > Aquatic > Non-marine Saline and Alkaline... | reverse complement strand
GTTCTTTTTGTTGCTTTTGTTGTCTTTGTTGTTTTTGTTGTTTTTTTTGCTTTTTTTGTTACAGAAGCTTCCTTTATTTTTACCGGAGCTTCTTCAATAGACGGAACTTTCACTATTTCAATATCTCTGTGGCTGTTGAAGCCTGTGCCAGCAGGAACAAGATGCCCCATAATAACATTTTCTTTTAGGCCACGCAACCTATCTACTTTACCTTCAGCCGCAGCTTCTGTCAAGATTCTTGTTGTCTCCTGGAAACTGGCTGCTGAAATAAAACTTTCTGTGCTTAAAGAAGCTTTTGTAATACCTAATAATATTTGTGTAGCCTTGGCAGGTTTAGATTTTTTCTTTAACGCCTTTTCGTTCTCTTGCTTAAAAACCTCTTTATCAATATGAGAACCTATTAGTAGGGTTGTATCGCCCGATTCCTCAATTCTTACCTTCTTAAGCATTTGGCGCACAATTATTTCGATATGTTTATCATTAATCTTAACACCTTGAAGCCTATAAACTTCCTGAACCTCATTCACGAGATATTCCTGCAAAGCTTTATCACCGGAAACTCTTAAAATATCTTGGGGTACAACAGGGCCATCCACTAATTGTTGTCCTGCATAAACCCTGTCATCTTTATATACATTTAAATGCTTACCATGTGGTATTAAATATTCTTTCTCCATACCTGTAGGACTTTTTACAAGAAGCACCCTCTGGCCTTTTTTAGATCCACCAAATTCTACCACCCCATCTATTTCACTGATGATTGCCGGATCTTTTGGGCGCCTGGCCTCGAAAAGCTCAGCTACTCTCGGCAAGCCGCCTGTTATATCTTTTGTCTTTGAAACCACTCTGGGCGTTTTAGCCAATAATTCTCCTGCTTTTATTGAATTGCCATTTTTAATAAGTATGTGGGCTCCAGCAGGGATAGGATATATAGCTAAAACTTCCTTTTTGTCATTATGAATAATAAGCTGCGGATGATATTCCCCTTTATGTTCTATAACAACAGTATCAATGAGCTTAGTCTGAGAATTCATCTCCTGGCGCATTGTAACACCTTCTCTAATGTCCTCAAATCTTACCTTGCCGCTAACCTCAGTAATAATGGGAGACATATACGGATCCCAGTGTATAAAAATAGTATCTTTTTTAATCGGCGCATTATCCTGAAGTGTTATAATCGCACCATGTGGCACCGCATAACGCTCATACTCTCTTCCTGCTACATCATTAATAGATACCTGACCATTGCGGTTAAGAACTATGATTTCTTTGGAATCTGTTTTTTGCACAGTTTTTAAGCTATGATATTTGAGAATTCCATTATTTTTAGATTTTATATTGGACTGTTCAACTGTCCTGCTAGCTGTACCGCCGATATGAAAAGTCCTCATAGTAAGCTGTGTGCCAGGCTCACCTATAGACTGCGCTGCAATTACTCCTGTGGCATCACCTAACTCAACCAGCCTTCCTGTGGCTAAGTTTCTTCCATAGCACTTCGCGCATATACCTCTTTTTGATTCACAGGTTAAAACGCTTCTTATTCTAATTTTTTCAATACCTGAACGCTCAATTCTCTCAGCTTTTTCTTCATCAATCTCTTCAGCAGAGTTCACTAATATCTCATCTGTTATAACGTCTACAATATTATCCAAAGCAATTCTGCCGACTATTCTTTCCTTTAACGGGACAACTACCTCATCTCCTTCAATTATCGCGCTAGTTAAAATACCATTTAATGTTTTACAATCTATCTCTGTTACAATGACATCCTGAGCAACGTCAACTAATCTTCTGGTTAAATAACCTGAATCCGCTGTTTTAAGAGCTGTATCTGCCAAGCCTTTTCTTGCGCCGTGAGTTGAAATAAAATACTCAAGAACAGTTAGGCCCTCTCTAAAACTTGCGGTTATTGGGTTTTCTATAATCTCACCGGAAGGCTTTGCCATAAGACCACGCATACCAGCTAGCTGTCTTATCTGCTGTTTTGAACCACGTGCACCAGAATCAGCCATCATAAATATAGGATTAAATTCTCCTAGATTGTCGAGTACATTTTTTGAAACTTCGTCTGTAGCGTGTGTCCAAATATCTACAATTTTGTTATATCGTTCTCTGTCGGTAATAAAACCTCTCTTATATTGCGCTTCCACATCCCTCACTTCCGCATACGACTCTTTTAAAATTCTTGCTTTCTCTGGGCTAAGAACCAGATCGTGCATTGATATAGATAATCCTGATAATGTTGCCCATTTAAATCCAAGCTCTTTTAATCCATCCAGAAGTTCTATAGTCCTTTGGTGGCCAAACTTATTATAACAGTCAGTTATAATCTTCTGTATTTTTGCTTTATCCAGACATTCATTAACAAAATCAAAACCTTTTGGCAATACTTCATTGAATAAGATTCTGCCAACAGTAGTGGATATCACCTTGCCTTTAAGTCTTACTTTTATATCATCGTGCACCATTATTTCTTCGTCGTTAAAAGCAACTATTACTTCTTCTTCCGAAGAAAATATCTTTATTTGTTTGGATTTCTCGCTCTTTTGCTTTGTAAGAAAATAAATGCCTAAAACAATGTCCTGGGTAGGTGTTGTTATAGGGCTGCCATTTGCAGGCGAAAATATGTTATTAGTTGCAAGCATCAATATTTTTGATTCCATCTGAGCCTCAACAGAAAGAGGCACGTGCGTAGCCATTTGGTCACCATCAAAGTCTGCGTTAAAAGCAGTACAAACTAAAGGATGTATTTTAATAGCTTTACCTTCAATTAAAAGAGGTTGAAATGCCTGAACGCCTAAGCGGTGTAATGTAGGAGCTCGGTTTAATAGTATCTGATGATCTTTAATAACCTCATCCAATATGTCCCAAACCTCTAAATCTGCTTTTTCAACCATGCGTTTTGCGCTTTTTATTGTATGTACAAAACCTTTTTCCCTGAGCTTTTTTATAATAAAAGGTTCAAAAAGCTCTAAAGCCATTTTCTTGGGAAGGCCACATTGATGCAACTTTAATTTCGGCCCTACCACAATAACAGACCTGCCAGAATAATCCACTCTTTTGCCCAACAAATTTTGTCTAAAACGACCTTGTTTACCTTTTAGCATATCACTTAATGATTTAAGCGGCCTATTTCCAGGGCCAAGTACTGCTCTGCCGTGTCTTCCATTATCAAAAAGCGCATCTACTGCTTCCTGAAGCATTCTTTTTTCGTTTCTAACTATTACTTCAGGCGCCTTTAATTCTATCAATTTTTTAAGCCTATTGTTTCGATTTATTACCCTTCTGTAAAGGTCGTTTAAATCACTGGTAGCAAACCTGCCTCCTTCAAGCGGCACAAGCGGCCTTAAATCCGGAGGAATTACAGGCACTATATTAATAACCATCCATTCTGCTTTATTACCGCTGCTTTTAAAGGACTCAATTATCTTTAGAGTCTTAGCTATTCGTCTCTTAGACTGTACACTCTTGGTATCGTTTAAATCTTTTTTAAGTTTAGATGCCGCCTTTGTAAGATCAACTTCGGCAAGTAGTTTTTTAATTGCCTCAGCACCCATTTGCGCTTTAAAATTTACGCCGTATTTTTCTTTGGCTAATCTGTACTTTTCTTCTGCAAGGAGCGACCCCTCTTTAAGTGGTGTGTCACCAGCATCTAATACTATATACTCCTCATAATACAGGACCTTCTCCAATTGCCTTAGAGTTAAACCCAAAAGTGTTCCTATTCTTGAAGGACTCACTTTAAAAAACCATATATGCGATACAGGTGCAGCTAAATCAATATGCCCCATACGCTCTCGTCTAACCCTTGAAAGCGTTACCTCTACACCGCAACGGTCACATTTAATGCCTTTGTGCTTTATTCTTTTATATTTACCACAGCTACATTCCCAATCGCGGGTAGGACCAAATATCCTTTCGCAGAAAAGGCCGTCTCTTTCAGGCTTTAATGTCCTGTAGTTTATTGTTTCAGGTTTTTTAACCTCTCCATGGGACCATGATTTTATAGTTTCTGGTGAAGCTATATTAATTGCAATTCTATCAAAACGGTCTTTGCTTTTAGGGTAAATCATTATTTTTGCTCCGTTTTCTCAGCCCTTACATCCAGGCCTAAACTTTGCAACTCTTTTAACAATACATTGAAGGATTCTGGTGTCCCGGGTTCAACTGCATGTTCGCCCTTTACTATAGATTCATACATCTTGGTTCTGCCAACAACATCATCACTTTTAACTGTAAGAAATTCTTGTAAAGTGTGTGCAGCGCCATATGCTTCTAGCGCCCATACTTCCATTTCACCTAATCTCTGCCCACCAAATTGTGCTTTTCCTCCAAGCGGTTGTTGCGTAACTAAGGAGTAAGGACCAATTGAACGAGCATGTATTTTATCATCTACTAAATGTATAAGCTTCATCATGTATATGTATCCAACTGTTACCTTCTGCGCAAACTCATCACCGGTAAAGCCGTCTCTTAATGTAATTTTACCATCTTCCGGCAGGCCTGCTTTACGCATGTATTCTTTAATTTCAGTTTCAAGTGCACCGTCAAATACAGGACTTGCCACTTTAAATCCTAACAACTTTGCAGCCCAGCCAAGATGTGTTTCTAGTATTTGACCTACGTTCATACGTGATGGAACACCTAAGGGATTTAGAACTAAATCAACTGGGGTACCATCAGGCATAAAAGGCATATCCTCTTCTGGTAGTATCTTAGCAACCACGCCTTTGTTACCATGACGGCCTGCAACTTTATCACCGGCGGAAATTCTTCTTTTGTTTGCTACAAAAACTGAAACCTTTTTAAGTATCCCTGGGGGAAGTTCATCCCCTCTTTTTATCTTGTCAAGTTCTCTGTCTTGCTCATATGAAAGCTCTTCTATTTGTTCATCAAAAACCCTCACTGCTCTTTCGATTTCTTCCTCGAGCTCATGATTCTGCTCAGTCAAACGCAAAGTTGAGAGATCACATTTTGCCAGTTTCTTTAAATCAGAAGACCTTACAACTTTGCCTGCTGGAATTAATATAGCTGCTGTGTTTATATCAAGCAAACCCGATGTAATTTTCTGGCCTACAAGTAACTTTGTTAATTTTTTCATCTTTTCTTTTTCTAAGTTGTCTATTTGTGTTGTGTAAAATTTCTTTATTTCATCTACCTGCTCTAATTCTTTTTTTAGGTCCTCTTTATTCTTAGATTTACGACTTTTTTTAGAAAAAACTTTGACATCAACTACTATCCCTTCTACACCAGGCGGGACTACTAAAGATGCGTCTCTCACGTCACCGGCTTTTTCCCCAAATATTGCGCGTAATAATTTTTCTTCTGGAGAAAGTTCAGTTTCGCTTTTTGGAGAAACCTTGCCTACTAATATATCTCCTGCTGTTACCTCTGCCCCTATTCTTATAATACCGGTCTGGTCAAGGTTCTGTAATGCTTCTTCGCTAACATTAGGTATGTCTCTTGTCACTTCCTCGGGGCCTAATCTTGTGTCTCTTGCCTCAAGTTCAAATTCTTCTATATGAACCGATGTGTATGCATCGTCCTTTACTACTTTCTCACTTATTAATATGGCATCTTCAAAATTATAGCCGCGCCATGACATAAAAGCAACTAATACATTGCGCCCTAATGCCAGCTCTCCATCTTTTGTAGATGAACCGTCGGCAATTATATCTCCTTTTTTAACTTTTTGGCCAATTTTTACTAATGGCCTTTGATTAATAGAAGTAGAGGCGTTTGACCTTTGAAATTTCTTAAGCTTATATTCCTGATTGCCAATTTTTATCATATCTGATTGCACGTGCCTAACTATGCCATCTGCTTTTGCTGTTGCAACAATGCCTGAATCGTATGCACATTTTTTCTCCATGCCCGTACCTACTAATGCTGCTTCAGGATAAAGCAATGGAACTGCTTGCCTTTGCATATTGGAACCCATCAACGCTCTATTAGCATCATCATGCTCTAAGAACGGTATAAGGCTTGCGGCAATGCTAACTAATTGCGCAGGAGAAACATCCATATATTGTACATCTTTAGCAGTAGCAAACAAAAAGTTGTTTTTATACCTACAAAATACTGCTTTTTCAAGAAAGTGGCCTACTTTGTCAACTTTAGAATTAGCTTGTGCTATATGATATTGATCTTCAATATCTGCTGATAAATAATCAATTTTATCTGTTACCTTTCCATTCTCCACCTTACGATAAGGTGTCTCTATAAAACCAAACTCATTGATTCTGGCATATGTACTCAAGGAAGCAATAAGCCCTATATTAGGGCCTTCGGGTGTTTCTATGGGACATATTCTGCCATAGTGCGAATAATGTACGTCTCTAACCTCAAATCCTGCTCTTTCTCTTGATAACCCACCAGGGCCTAATGCAGAAAGCCTTCTTTTATGAGTCATCTCTGCTAACGGGTTTGTCTGATCCATAAACTGTGAAAGTTGACTTCTGCCAAAGAAATCCCTGATCATTGCAGAGATTATTTTTGAATTAATTAAATTATAGGGTATTATATTTTCTAATTCATATATTGAGAGTCTTTCCCTTGCTGCTCTCTCCATTCTTGATAAGCCTATTCTGAACTGATTTTGCAAAAGCTCTCCCACTGTACGCACGCGCCTGTTGCCTAAATGGTCTATATCATCAGGCGGAAGTTCTGCATGCTTGCGCCTTAAAAGTTCCTTTATAGTTGCGAGGATTGTTGCAAGATCAAGTACACGTCTTGATAAAGGAATTTTTGTATTTAGCTTCTTGTTTATGGTATAACGACCAACCTTCCCTAAATCATATCTTTTTCCATCAAAGAAAAGCCTATCTATTAGCGCTGTTGCGCTTTCCATAGTTGGCGGATCGCCTGGACGCAACTTTCTATATATATCCAAAAGCGCGTCTTCTTTAGATTTGCTATGATCCCTATGCAGGGTATCCATAATTTCTTTCACAGGCTTTTCTATAACTTTAATTGATTTAATTTTATGCTGTAATAACTTGTTTATATTATCGCTGTTAAGTTTTTCGCGTTTTGGTAAAATTACCATATCGGTCTCTTCTTCAACCACATCCACAGCTGTATAAAGGCCTACTAGCTGTTTAAGCTTTTCTTTGCTAGGCGATTTTATCTCTTTTACCCCACCAAATTCCTTTAAAATATCTTCATCTTTAGATAAACCCAGCGCTCGCAGTAATGTCGTGATCAATATCTTTCTTCGTCTATCTATAACACCATGAAGAATTCCGTATGCATCAAACTCAAATTCAACCCAAGCACCTCTATAAGGTATTACTCTGGCAGAATATAGCTTTTTACCGCTCAGATGCATTTCGCACTCAAACGATATTCCCGGGGAACGATGTAGTTGACTTACCACTACACGCTCTTCACCATTTATAACAAAGGTACCAACAGGAGTCATTAAGGGTAGTTCTCCTATATAAACTTCCTGCTCTTTTATCTCTTTTTTGCTTCTTAGCCTTACCTTTATCTTTAAAACAGCGGAATATGTCATACCCCTACTTTTACATTCATCAATGTTGTATTTAGGTTTTCTTAATGTATAGTGAACGAATTCCAACTTATATTCACCATCATAACTTTCTATGGGGAATATTTCCTCAAAAGCTTGTTGCAAGCCCTGGCTTTTGCGCTTCATCTTCGATGCATCAGCCTGCAAGAATTCATTGTAGGAATCAAGTTGAATATTAAGCAAGTGTGGTATTTTATGTGCCTGCTTAAGCTTGGAGAAGTCTTTTATTTTTATTGACATACGTTCCTCGTTATTTTAAAGTAACTTTTGCGCCTGCTGCTTCCAATTTTTTCTTTATTTCTTCTGCCTCTTCTTTTGTTGCACCTTCTTTAACTACTTTAGGAGCAGAGTCAACCAGGTCTTTTGCTTCTTTTAAGCCAAGGCTGGTTACAACACGTAGCTCTTTTATAACCTGTATTTTGTTTGCTCCTATACTGGATAGCTCAACATTAAAGATGGATTTTTCTTCTTCCTCTTCAGCCGCTCCCCCTGCTCCTGGTGCCCCAGCAGCAAATACCGCGGGTGCGGCTGCAGAAACGCCAAACTTCTCTTCCATAATTTTCACAAGCTTGGATAACTCAAGAACAGACATTCCTTCAATTTGTTCAACAAATTGCTTTTGTTCCTTTGTCATCTCTAGCTCTTTCGTTTCCACCTTTGCTACTTGCTCCTTAGGCGATTCTTTCTCTGTATCAGTTGCCTGAGCCTCTTGTTTTTTAGCCTCTTCTATCATTTTATCTTCCTCCTTATTTTTGTTTTTTATCAACTATAGCATTTAACGCATATAACAATTTTTTTACAATACCAGATAATACACCTGCCATACCGCTTATAGGGCTATTTAACGAAGATAGGAGCCTTCCTAATAATACTTCTCTAGAGGGTATAGCTGCTAACTGTTTTACTATGTCTACAGAAACTATTTCCTCGTCTAAATAAGCTCCTTTGAGCTGAAATTTTTCGTTTTCTTTAACAAAATTCACCAGGACCTTAGATGTAGCTATTGCATCTTCTGAGCCAATGGCAAGAGCGCATGTGCCATTAATAAGTGGCTGTATTTTTTCTAACCCAATTTTTTCTAATGCTTTTATGCACATCGAATTTTTTACAACCAGACAATCGCTCGAGGCCTTTTTTAATCTACCTCTTAATTCTTCCATTTGTTTATTGGTAAGACTACCACAGTCACTAACAAACATGCTTTCAGCGCCTTTTAGGCGCGAAGCTATCTCATCTATCATGTGCTGTTTTAGCAGTTTTCCTGGCTTAAGTTGCTGTTCCATCACTTATACTCCGATGAATCTAATTTTATCCCAGGACCCATTGTCGCAGACAAATTAACACTTTTTATAAATTGCCCTTTAATATTTCCGGGCTTATTTACCTTAATAGCCTGTATTAATACCCTAACATTTTCACACACTGCCTTCTCCTGGAAAGATATTTTAGAAACAGCCATATTAATACAGGCTGTTTTATCCATTTTGAATTCAACCTTACCTTTTTTAGCTTCCTTAATTGCTTTAGTTATATCAGGTGTTACTGTTCCTGCTTTTGGGGTAGGCATAAGCCCACGTGGACCTAAAACCTTACCTAGCTTTGCCAAATCTCTCATCATCTCTGGGGTGGATATTGCTACGTTAAAATCAAGAAAACCGTCGCTTACTTTTTTAATTAGTTCTTCGCCTCCGAAAAAGTCAGCACCAGCATCTTTTGCTGCCTGATGGTCTTTTTCTTTACAAAAAACAGCTACCTTCATGGTCTTTCCTGTGCCGTGTGGTAAAATTACAGTACCTCTTACAGGCTGTGGTTTTTCTTTTAAATCCATGTTAAGCTTAATAGAAATCTCAACGCTCTGGTCAAACTTAGGCTGCGGAGCCTTCTTTAATGCATCAATAGCCTCTTCTAATTTATAAAATTTTGAGGCTGTGATTAGGCTTTTAGCTTGTTTCATTCTTTTGCTTATTGCTGTTGTCATTTTATATCGATCCCCATACTCCGAGCAGTACCCTCAATGATCTTCATTGCTTGTTCAATATTATCCGTGTTTAAATCTTGTAGTTTTTCTTTCGCAATCTCTCTAACCTGATCCTTTGTGATTGTAGCTATCTTTTCTTTGTTGGGAACACCGGAGGCTTTTGCTATATTAGCTGCCTTCTTTAATAAAACTGACGATGGCGGGCTCTTAATTATAAAAGAAAACGTCCTGTCTTCATATACGTCTATAACAACTGGCAATGTAAGACCTTCTCTATTTTTAGTCTGTTCATTAAAAGCCTTACAAAATTCCATTATATTCAAACCATGTTGACCAAGCGCGGGGCCTACTGGAGGTGCTGGATTAGCTGCCCCCGCAGGACAGTACAATTTTATCTGCGTTTTTATGGGTTTTTTTCTTTTTTTCTTTGCTGGTACTGCCATAATTTCCTCTTATAATTTTTCAATCTGCCAATATTCAAGCTCTAGTGGGGTCGGTCGCCCAAATATCATTACCGACACTTTAACTTTCCCTTTTATGGGATTAACTTCTTCTATATTCCCATTAAAATTTGTAAACGGACCATCTGTTACCTTCACCCCTTCACCTGTCTCAAACACTACTTTGGGAATGGGTTTTTCCTTCCTTTCCTGGGTGTGCTTAAGTATGCTAGCTACTTCTTCCTCAAGGAGCGGCGTTGGCTTTGATCCATAACTTACAAAACTTGTTACACCAGTGGTATTCTTAACCAAATACCATACCTCATCAGTTAATTCCATTTCTACCAGTATATAACCTGGGAAAAATTTTCGTTCTGATATCTTCTTTTTTCCACCCTTTACCTCAGAAACGACTTCAGTAGGAATTAAAACCTGTGACATTTTATCTTCAAGCTTTTTAAATTGACTTTGTTTGAGCAGCCTTGCTTTAACTTTTTCTTCCTCACCTGTCAATGTGTGTATAACATACCAATATTTTGCCATGGATTACCTTATGATAATGTGTATAAATTTTGAGAATATAAAATCACAGATACCTATAAAAACCGCTAATATACATACAGCTATTATGATAACTGTCGTGGAGCCTAAGAGCTCATTTCTGTCTGGCCAGCTAACTTTTTTTAGCTCTACCTTGACTTCCTTTAAAAAATTTATTGTTTTAGCTAACATAGTTTATTTTGATTCTGCTATAACATCCTTTAGGTCCTTCAGCAGCCCTAGGTCCTTCACTTCACTATAATGCTCCTATTCGTCGCATTATCACGTTCGTTCAGGATCAAAGTTTGCTCTGCAAACTTTGGCAGGAGCGGCAGGAATCGAACCCGCAGTAACGGCTTTGGAGACCGTTGGTTTACCATTAACCGACGCTCCTATCATATACTCGTTAGTGCTATAGGCCTTTCTTCGTTAAAAACCTGCCGCAGAGTAACAACGGCAGGTTTTTGCACGTCGCTTCTTTTTCCTATTTTATTTTACTTCTTTACTTCTTTACTTCTTTGTGTACTGTTCTTTTTCTACAAAATTTACAATATTTATTAAGTTCTAATTTTTCAGTAACATTCTTTTTATTTTTTACAGTTGAATACCACCTGTTTTTACATTCACTGCATGATAGTAATATCTGTTCCTGCATTTTTTTTCCTATTGTATTATCTCAGTAACAACTCCCGCGCCTACAGTACGTCCGCCTTCTCTGATTGCAAAGCGTAGTTCTTTTTCCATAGCGATGGGTGTTATGAGCGTTCCTTCAAATGCAA
>Ga0208769_1001269_pt1 | contig 11281 bp, 14 predicted proteins | sample AntAceMetag02UKC_FD_184768 | JGI IMG/M metagenome (GOLD analysis project Ga0208769, IMG submission 184768) | Saline lake microbial communities from Ace Lake, Antarctica- Antarctic Ace Lake Metagenome 02UKC (SPAdes) (version 2) | ecosystem: Environmental > Aquatic > Non-marine Saline and Alkaline... | reverse complement strand
TTTAGCATTATCCACGAATATAGGGAAACAAAAAGGAACACTGTCTTCCCCAACGTCCGGAAGTACCTCAAATCTAACAAAAACGGCTCTGTAACGTTCGTTAAGGACTTGGAGGTGTCCTTTTATAGCCTTTAGGTTCCGAATCAAGTGTGCGTGGATATAAGCTGCTGTAATACAATTCATTTTCCCATTGAATCCCATATCCTGATGACCTGTTGGGATTCCAAAGTTTATAATGGATCGGACGGTTTCCTCGTATTTTTTCTTAACAATGGCAACCCCACCTTCAGCAAATCCAAGTTGTTTTGTATGATGCAGGCTGACGATAGAACCCTCACCATAATTGAGGCTATTTTTCCCCTTAAAGAATGAGAGTGGGGTGGCAGCATTATCAAATACAATTAATGGTGCTTGTTTTTCATAATCTGTCGGGGGTCGTTGAAGCATCCCGAACAGATTAGTGACAATGAGACAGTCTGTTCTTGGGATATTGTTTATATTGAGGTCATTTGCCACGTCCATAACTGTGATTCTACGGAGTGGCCTTTCAATATTGCTGGGGAATGTAAATGCTGGGGTTGTTGCTGTAATAATTCCGTGATGGATGTGTAGGCTATTGATGATAGCATGCATAGCTGCTGTGCCATTGACCGTAGCAATAACAGCTCGATCATCTGTGACTTCTAATTCAGTCCGTAGGTAGACTTCTAGAGCTTGAACTGCAGGCCCGTAATTTGATAGCTGATTGGTAGACACAGAGGAAGCCATCAGGGCAGTAGCCAAAGCATGGTCAGGTTTTTTATGGTTTAGCCAAGGTATTTTCATTTTATTTTACCTAATGATCTCCCAACACCCACCTTTTACAACCTGATGAGTTATGGACATTTTCTTGCAGAAGTCTGTTACAGCTTTTATTACAGGTCCCCTGTAGTCATGACCTGTAATAACACCTGTTTTTTTCAGTTTCGGTGTCCAGGCATGTAAATCTTCCATAACATTTTTATAGGAATGGTTTCCGTCAATAAAGACAAAATCAACACTTTCAGATCATATTCAGGAGTGAGTCCCAACATTTGTTCAAGATAACTTTTATTAGGGTAAACACGAGTATGAGTTGTTTTTATTATAGGGGTTAAATTAGATAATGCTTCTAAAGTATGTTTTCCCATACATTGCTCATGCAGGGCAATTCTCAGTCTTGCTTTTTTCATCTCACCACCTATAAAATTTCTTGAAATGTCCTACAAGGTCTGGAATGTCATCAATGACTCGATGTGTTGGACTCCACCCTAAAGATTTTATCTTGGAATCGTCAACAGCATATCGAACATCTTGACCCTGCCGGTTGTGTGAAAGGTCTACATATTGCTCCCAATCATTCTCAGACCCATGAAATGCTTTGATAATAGCTTTGACTATATCTATGTTTGGGAGAATGTCCGGGCCAGAAACATTGAAAACTCCTTCAGTTATTTCCTGATTCATCAGCATAAATATGGCCTTGGCAGTATCCTTAGCATGAAGCCATGTACGCTCTGGGGTTCCTTTATCATGTAAGATGATTGGATGCTCCCGTTGCAGGTTCTTAACCGCAATAGGAATCAATTTCTCAGGGTACTGATATTCCCCGTAATTGTTGGTAGGTCTGACCAGAATATATTTATGTTCAAAGGTCCGTGCCCAAGCCTGGATAATCATATCCCCTGCAGCTTTTGTAGCTGCATAAGGGTTGCTGGGGTTCAGTAAAGAATCTTCATGGAATAATCCTTCATGAATATCACCATAGACTTCATCTGTACTGAAATGAAGCAGAATAGGGGGCCTAGCTGTGTTCCGTCGTCGATTTAATAATTCCAAAATATTGGAAACACCCCAGATATTGCTGGTAATAAAAGCAGGGTCACCGATGATGCTGTTATCAACATGTGTTTCAGCAGCCATATTGATAACATAGTCACAGTCAGGAATGAAGTCCATATTTTCAATCCCTATTTCCTTAAACTCGAACCTTGGGTACTTCTGAAATTTTTCTAACAGCTGAGTGTTAGCTGCATATGTACATTTATCGACCCCATAAACTGCCCACCCCATTTTCAGGCATAAACTAGTTAGATGAGAAGCCATGAATCCAAGGCATCCTGTGAGGGTGATAATTTTCATGATTCCTCCCATAAGGCATATCCTAAACCAGATTGACCAAATCCATTCCCATTATAAAACAAATATCTCTTATTGTCCATTTCAAAAACATGAGGATAGGCTATCATTTGGGAATCCCAACCACTTTGTGAAAGTTGAATCCCTGCCTCAGTATCTTTGCGTTCCCACACCACACCATCTAAGGATTCCGCATACCCAATTCTATAGCTGTACTTAGGATTGGTTCGATAACCCCTTTTCTGTCTATAAGCATACCACATCAGGTAAACATCATCTACTTTTAGAACGGAGGCTTTTACAATCCCTGCTTCGTCAGGGGATTTGAAATCTATAGCTACTAGGGCATCCCTTTTCCAGCAAATCCCATCTAAAGATTCTGCATACTTGATATGGTATCGGGGTTCTGGTTTCCCGCCCACCATAGTCCACCCCACACAAGACATATACCAATTTTTCCAAATTCCTTTATCTATCAATATACAGGAGGTTCCTGTAAAATAAGGTTCCGTTAAGGTTCTTCCAAATACAGGACCTTCTGCATATTTCTTAAAAGACTGCCCATTGTCAGTACTGATGGCCAAACCAATGGAATTATGATATGGGATGTTTTTTCCTTGGAACCATCCAATGTAATATAAATAAACCCTGTTTTTGTTCTGCAGCACCCACGAGGGCATCACTCCTGCTTCATCAAAAGACCCTAATGGTCCAAGGTCTAGGATAGGTTCGGGGTGTTTATATAAAATATGGCTTGGGTTATGAGACTCTACATCAATGAATCCTATCCGGCTTTTTCCAGCAGGGTCCCGACTAGAAAAATAAATCCGCCACACTTTTTCATTAACTATATAGACTGTAGGGACTTGGGCATGAGTTTTCATCCACCAGTAATCCTCAGTAGGTTTAAATATATTTCCAAGTTTTATCCAACTCATGTAAGTTTTTTACTTTCTTTGCAGGGATGCCTTGGTATAGAGCCCAAGGTTCCGTGTTTTTGGTTAGACATGCAGACATTGCAACAAAAGTACCTTCTGCAATAGTCAGCCCATCCCGTATGGTCGAATTGACCCCAAACCAACAATGAGGTTTTACTGTGCAGTGTCCTGATAATACAACATGAGACGAGAAAAAAGTATAGGGTTTGATTATACTATGGTGACCAATATGATTACCACTCCACATAATAACATTATCCCCGATTTTCACAAAAGGTTGAATAGTATTATCCTCAAGAATAAAACAATTTTTACCAATATCCTTTGTCAATACAGTGGCCTTGGAACTAATGTAACTGATAAACTCATAACCTTTTTTAGCTGCTTCCTTGTAAATCTGTTCACGTAGTTTGTTATCAGCTAAAGGGGCGAAGAATTTGAATCTATTAGGGGGGTACTTTTTTTCAATACTCTCGAAATCGACAACAGGCAGGCTGTGTAATGTTTTTTCGGTTTTTTGTTCTTTATGGACTGCAAAAGCCACAGGATTGAAATCCGAATCAGTATCAAGATAGAATTTAGCCAATTGGGCAAAGTCCTGGGTTCCAAAGATGACTATTTTTTTCGATTCCTTCTGTGTCATTTACCATCACCCCTTTTTATATACGTATACTGTGTACTCATATAAGCCATAGTCGTTTCGTATTACGAAGTTTCGGGATAGGCGCTCACAAAGAAATGATGCTAGGGCATCCAAGGGTACGTGAAATAAATCATCCCGTTCCCAATCCACTTGTTTGGACATGACATTAAAGGCTATCCCTATATTTACTTTAGCAAAAACAAGCTCCAATACTTTTGTAAAATAACCCCACATTTGTTCAAAGGACAGAACTAGTTTTTCAGTGAACAGTCCATTCAAGACCAAATAATCAAATTGGGGGATGGTGACGTGGGAATCAAGAATGTCCAGACAGTAGTATGTATTCAGAGGGAATTTCTTTTTGGAAAGGTCAATGAAATCCTGGGATATATCCAAACCACTATACTGTATACGATTTATATTATGCTGTTGGAGGAACTCGTATAAATGGGAAGCCCCACAACCGAAGTCTAGTAAAGACACTTCTTTTGACGACTTGACTACCTGGAGCATCACCTCATATCTTTTAGATGCCTCGGTTTTGTTAGGCCAATCTACTCCTCGGTGATTATCCCCATGTTCAGATAAACATTTTTCATAATGTTCTATTATGGGGTGGTAAATTTTCATTTTGCCATTTCCAAGTTTTTTTCCTGAACCATTTCAGAGGTTTTATCGAACCCACAATGCATCAACACGTCAATGATGGATAGGCCGGGTACGAAAATATTTTTGAATTGAGGATACTCTTCAAAGACGGGGTTTGAAAATGTCAATTCAATAGGGTCAAAATCCGAATGTTTATATAAACATCTCCCGCCAATTGAATTGATGTAAGTAGATGCCCCTTCGAGTTCACATATACGTTTTAATTTACCTGCTTGGGAAAGATTTTCTAAACCCCCATATCCAATTGTAGAAGGTTTAATTAACGTCTGTATGCCTAACTTATCGGTTACAGCTTTTAGGCAATGGTAATTTAATTTGCTGACGGTATCGGGAGATACTGCTAGTGTACTTTCTAGGAACGGGTAAACCTGTGAGAAAAAGGGGACATTAGCATATACATGTTGAAGGGTTTTTAGGAATTTAATCCGATATATCTTATAGTCTTTCAAGTAAGTGTCGCAGATGTTTTTATTCTGGCTCATTTTTTGGAGTGGTACACTTAATAAAATAAGATCTCCTTTTTTATTAAGCATATTTACTTTACTAATCCAACCCTTTTTGATGTAATTTACGGAATCATACAGTATAAATTTATCTACAGCATTAAGCATCTGGAAATAGCCTATGTAAGGAAAAAAATAAGGCTGCATGATTGCTATTTTCATTTTTAAAAAACTCTAAGTGTTATTTAATGGCTTCCATGATCAAGGGGTCCTGTTCTTTACATCGTGTTTCCAAGTTTTTTAACTCCGAATGCGAGCTTTCTTTATAAGGAGCAGCTATTACAGATTTGAACCCTACATGCAATAATGCTTTCTTTAGTGTTTCATGGTCATATAAAAATAAATGACCATCATTTCTAACACAGGCATCTAAAAATTCTGCTCCCGTTTCAAGGACAAAATGTGATTTGTGGCCCTCAGCTTTTTTCCTTAATTCCTGTTTTGCCCATATTTCATTTTGCCATCCTTTTTCATAATTGCATATTGCTGTTTTTAGGTCCGGCATCGTAACTCGGATAACTCCGCTTTTTTTCAGTACCCTGAGACACTCACTTAAACAATATAAACCTTGCTGGAGATTCAAATGCTCTAAAAAATGTTCTGTAAAAATAAATTCTACAGTTTCATTACCCCAAGGGAATTTTTTAGATAGATCCACAGGAGTTACTTTTGGGGTCTTGCGATAAAGATCAACATTAACCCAATTTGGGAAAATGGTTTTCCCACAACCTAAATGTAATTTCATTGTTTGACCTTTTCTGTATTCGTTTGAATATCCTTAATTGTTAAATGACCTTGAGGTTCTCCCGGAAAATAGGCTTTTCTGGATAATTCCCCTGCCCAAGCGTCTATTACAGACCCTAAATCAATACAAGTTTTACCAAACTTATCTCTTAAATAAGCACCTAAATCCTTTGTTCCACCCCCACCTCCCCATAATACGACAGGTTCCGGAAAATCTTGAATATTGGCATAAAATTCAGGTATTTTTTTAAGAGGTGTGTTAAAAGGAATAGTTGTTACTGCTACAGAACAGTCAGTTCGACTTTGAACTCGAACCTTAAGTCTCTCACCATAACGAGAAAAAATACGGACATCTTTTCCTTGAAGGTACTCGTCTAAGGTGTTTGGATCTACAAATTTTTGTGCATAGGAACATCGTTTGAAATTTGGATAATCTGGACGGAAATAAACAAAACTTTCAGGAATACCTGGATATAAAGCTAACATATCCGATTTTATAAGACCTCTGATTATGGGACCACACATTTCCCATATTGCAATTGTAGGATTAGGGTCAAGATGCCAGATTTTTGTAAAAAAGGAATGGAATTTTTTTCGAGATCTTAAATTTTCCTGTGAATATAAACCTTGAAGACTTTGTAATACCATAGCTTCTCCGTCACCACTATTACTGACGGCAAATGGTTTCTCCGTAGCAATGGCATCTCGAATTATTGCTTTAGCCTCATCTAAAGTAGTATTCACTTGAAGGTCATTTTTACAAGCAAACCGCATTTCTCTCTCATAAAACACTGTTTTATTTGAAATTTCAGTCATGCAACAACTACTCCTTTACCTTTTATAACACCACGGGTGTCAATTACTAGTTGAGAATGCTTAATGATATTCTCCCAGTCATACTGAGAATGATTGGTAATAATAACAATAGCGTCATAACCCTCCAAATTATCAAGGGATACTGACAGCCTAGGTGTTTTATGTCTACGGGTTTCCCAGAGTTCTGGAATAAAAGGATCATTATAATCTACATGGACACCGGAAGCATCCAGGATTTTGATGATTTCTAATGCTGGGGATTCCCTCATATCATCAATGTCCGGTTTGTAGGCCACACCAAGGACAAGGACTTTGCTCCCTTTCAGGGATTTCTCATGCTCATTCAGACCTGACACAAGCCGACCCACAACGTACTGAGGCATCTGTGTGTTGATTTCCCCGGCCAGCTCGATGAATCGGGTTGTCAGGCCGAACTCTTTGGCCTTCCAAGTGAAGTAGAACGGATCAATGGGGATGCAATGGCCGCCCAGTCCAGGACCGGGATAGAATGGCATGAACCCGAAAGGCTTTGTCTTAGCTGCCTCGATAGCCTCCCAAATGTCAATCCCCATTTCGATGCAGGCCATCTTCAATTCGTTTATCATGGCGATGTTAACCGACCGGAAGATGTTTTCCAGCAACTTGGCCATCTCTGCTACTTCGGGACTATTTACCGGATGAACGGTATCTATAACCGCTTCATACAAATCAACAGCACGTTGGGTACAGGCAGGAGTCAGTCCTCCAACAACTTTGGTGATATTGCTGGTATTGAAGTCAGGGTTACCAGGGTCTTCCCGTTCGGGGGAAAATGCCAGGTGGAAATCCACCCCGTGTTTGAGGCCAGAGGTTTCCAGAATGGGCAGCAGACGTTCTCTGGTTGTTCCAGGGTACGTAGATGACTCCAGAACGACCAGGGTGCCCCTCTGAAGGTACTTTGCCACTGTATGTGACGTTGCATCCACAAAAGACAGGTCCGGCTGTCTGTGGGCATCCAGGGGCGTTGGGACACATATGATGATTGCCTCACAATCAAGCAGGCATTCCATGTTCGTCGTTACATGGAAACCTTCTCCTGAATCCAGTGCCGATTGAACACGGTCATCTGATACAGTTTTCAGATAGGACTTGCCTTTGATAATCTGTTTGATTTTCTTATCATCGATGTCGAACCCGATGACCCTCTCGTTATGTTCATGAAATGCCAGAAGTAACGGCAGCCCAACGTATCCAAGTCCTATGATTCCTACTGTTCTCATTTTTTCACCCTACCTGTGAATCCAAACGGGGGAGCTTTAGTCATTAACTATCCCTGTTTATTATGTGAAAACCATGCAGTGACGTTGGTCTGTCTGCCTGTTTTTTGTTCAGGGAAGAACAAGGCTTCCGTATGATACTCAAACTGGTGGAAGAACTCAGGGATTAGATGGGATTCATGGACTTCAAAAGGATTCCCACCAGAATCTGCTTGTGGGTATTTTCCATAAGGACACCCAAGGATGACAAGATGTTTAGCCAGTTTTTTAATACCCTCTAAAATTGGTGGTAGTTCTTCTTCTGGGATATGTTCTGGACCATGCCACCACATAACGACATCATATTGAGCACCAGAGTCCAGATAATCCCGAATGTCTGAATGAATGACTTTGGGAAAATGCTTTTTTAACCCTTCAACATTGGGAAGCCAAGCATCCATCAAAGTAATGTCAAATCCTTTAAAAAGGTCTAAATGCCGACCTCCCATATAACCATCGGATTTGGGGTTATCCCCCATTTTTGATCCAATATACAAAAGGCTTTTATATTGCTGAAGATTGGGGTCAATTCTCAAGATGCTGGCATCTCGTTCATAGAATGGCTTATCTGAAATAACTTCACGTTTAATAAGCATTAAACACATCCTTTACATAAAGGAAGAGAATAATTATTTCCTGCCTCTAAAGTTTTTTGGTATTCAGCACTGTTAATGATTTTAGTAATGCTCCCCTGTTCAATGACATTTCCAAGATTCATTTGGAACAAGAAATCATGACAACATATAGTGACGTTCCCTTTTGGACTGATAGCAGGGTGGGTAGTAAAAGCACATCTATCTAATGTATGTCGAACTTGAGAAACACCAACTGGTTTCACATTGAGCCAATACCCAGCTTTTTTCCTAACCCATCGGAACCCACGAGAATTAAAAAACTCCTTATTTTCTTTTAAGTTTTGAGAATTAGCATCGGTGACAACAGTAATGAAAATCAGTTCCAAACCCTTAGACCTCTTTGCTAAATCCATCATCATGTCAATGTTAGCCTTGATGACTTTAGGGTTGCAGGTCACGAATTCTTTTACCATATCCTCTTCTTTAAGAGAAGGCATGGTGATTTCAAATACTAATTTCTTACCACGTCGTGCAAAATCAGTTACTGTATTCTCTAAGGCTTTCGGGTCGATTGGGACACCGGCTTTTGTAGCCATATTTATAGATATTCCTGCTTGAGATATGTATTTAAGAAACTCATGGATATGTGGGTGGCAAAAAGGTTCCCCGCTCATGTAGGGAAAAATACCTGTAACACCATCATGTTTCAAAATATCTACAATCTTGTAAAATATTTTATCATCCATCAACTCAGGAGTATGTAACCCTAAATTCTGATGGGCACAATAAACACATTTGTGAGGGCAAACACTACTGATATCTAAAAGTATCTGTTTATCCCAAGTAGATTTACGACCGAATGACATTTTTGATCCTTCCTGTTTCTGGGGTGATTTGTTCTGGTGAGACACCTTTTTTATAAGCTCCCCTATTATGGAGGATATTGTCTTTATATTGAGTTCTTAACGGTGACCCGTTTCTTGTTTCCCCTTTCGTAGTTAAGGAGTTTGGGTGGGATTGCCGAATATACAAAAACTCTGGGATAACATACCGAGGAACTCCCCAAAACTTCAGACGGTCAATCAATTCTGAGTCGGCAGCACACAGCCAAGGCATATAACCACCAGCTTTATCTAAAATTTCTTTTCGAAAAGCCCAGACACCATCTGCTGTCTTTGAAACATCTTCAACTTTCACACCCAGCTTAACATACCAAGATTCATAATAGGTATTAACCATACCAACCTTTGCACGGGACTCGAAAATAAAAATGATTTTGGCTATTCGGTCAGGTTTTACTTTGTCGTCAGCATCCACACGGGCAATAATTTCCCCTCTGGCCTGCTGAATCAAAGTATTAGCTACAATGTAAGTTCCATAGTTTTGGTCCATCTCATATATAGTAAGAGATGGGTGTTGAATAGTTTTCACTACCTCTAAAGTTTCAGGGCAGCCATCTACTCCTACTAATAATTCCAACTCCCAACCTTCTGGAAGAGTTTGGTTCAGGACACTGTTCACGGAGTCTCGGATAAATGAAGAACATTGATAAGCCCCCATTATAATAGAAACAATTCTCATAATTCCTCCCTAATGATGTTACACAACTGTTCTGCTCGAATAAGTGCTGAGTGGTGTTGCAGTATGAACTGTAAAGCATTTTTAGCTATGCTTTTACTTTTTTCTGTGAGTTTCAATGCAGTTTGAAGGTTTCCTTTATGGATTGGGATGTAGTGAGTATACGGAATAAAACCCAATTCTTCTAAATCAAGTATTTCATCAAAAAACGGAGTACACCCACATCCTGGTATTTCAAAAAATTTACATATGGGATACGGGGTTTTTATACCACAGGAATATGGTGTACCTGATGTTCCAACAGATCCTTTGAAATCCCTCATGTATGAATAGTATGCAGACCCTATTATTTCATGATTTCTTTTTCCACCACGATGGGTATAACCAGGGTGTTTTAGAGTTTCAATTTCAGTATTGTTTTTTCCAAAATTAAAAATATTATGGCGTAGAGGATAAACAGTTTTATTAAATGCCCCACTTAATAGTATTTTATTTTTTCTGTCTTCCCAAGAAGGATGGTAATTAAAACATTCCATTGGAGCAAACCAAGGAAACAACCTAGATTTATGATGGTAAGCCTTAAATTGAGGTATCCGTACAAAATTGTTATGATAAGGTAGTAATAACACTTGGGACTCCGAAAAAATCCGATGTCGTGCTTTCAATACTTTATTTTCATACCAATGTAAATCATCCCAAAACAAAAAAACTTTGGTTTTATGACGACGGAAAAACGGTGTTGTTTGGGCATAAACTCCCGATGCTGCAATAGCTACAAGAGCATCAGGTACCATACCTGACCGAAGGTTTTTTACCATTTCTTCTTGATCATCCCCGACATCTAACAATTCCATATCAGGACAAGAATTTGTAATGTATTCCCTAATGGTTTGAATAAACATTGAAGGGACTTGCATAACCCCTTGTTTCAAATATTCAGGATGTGGGACTGCTACTTTAATCATCATAACCCTCCAACACTTCTGCAGGATTTGGCTTACCTGCTCCTCGAATCATTGGATCTCGCCAAGTTCCTTGTAAAGTTTTCTGACTTTTATCTCCATAAGGGTCTTTGTAATCTACCGTTTTAGGATGCCAACGATGAAATAAATAAAGAGATTTTCGACGGATTATCTCTAACCCTCGAACTTGTTTACAATGCCAGTAAATATCATTGTCCTCCCCACCCCAACGAGCAATACGATGATCCCAACCACCAACCTCCAGATAAGTACTTCGGTGGAATGCTGCCATCCCATACCCGTCAACCCGCCAGAATCCGTTTGAATATCTTGGGTTTTTAGTATTACCTTGAATAAGCATAGGAGCTTTTTTGTGAAGACCATAACAAATAGGGAAGATG
>Ga0208769_1001268_pt1 | contig 11284 bp, 22 predicted proteins | sample AntAceMetag02UKC_FD_184768 | JGI IMG/M metagenome (GOLD analysis project Ga0208769, IMG submission 184768) | Saline lake microbial communities from Ace Lake, Antarctica- Antarctic Ace Lake Metagenome 02UKC (SPAdes) (version 2) | ecosystem: Environmental > Aquatic > Non-marine Saline and Alkaline... | reverse complement strand
AATATAATATTAAAATACTTAGATAGTATATCTTACCTAAGTAGGGCTGATGTCAATCAGCCTATTGTAGCATCTTCTTTAAGAAGATAGTTACAAGCCTCCACCTTTATGGTGGAGGTAATTGACCACTCCTATTTACTGCTGCATAAGTTATAATCTCTTGTTCATTCATAATTATTTCTTCATTTTTTTATTTCTCTGGGAAAATAAAAAATGCCCCTAGCAGGACTCAAACCCACATCTCAAGATCCGTAGTCTTGTGTTCTATTCAATTATACTATAGGGGCTAAATTTGGTACCGACATGAATGTCGGCAGCAGATGCTATCTAGTTATACTACAAAGACTTAGGGTTTGGTGACGAAGCAGATTTCGTTACCAAAAATACAGTTAACAGTAGTTGAAAAAAATAAGAAGGAGTTAGTATTTTTTTACAGAATATATAGTTATGAAAACATATATTGAATTAAAATGTGAATATTGCAAAAAAATATTTAAAAGATTATTGTCAAATCAAAATGATTACATGAAATACCCCAAAAAACATCAACATAATTTTTGTTCTACAAAATGTTCTGGTAGATATACAACACAATTAAGAACAATTATTATGAATTGTGCAAATTGCGATAACCAAATTATTAGACAAAGATCTCAATTTAAGAAATCTAAATCAGGAAGATCATTTTGTAATAATTCTTGTGCTGCATCTTATAATAATAAATTAAAAAGAAAATCTAGAAGATCTAAAATAGAAATTAAATTTTATAATTTACTTGTTAAAGAATTTCCTAATCTTAAAATATTACCTAATGATAAAACTATGTTAGATGGTTTGGAAGCAGATATCGCCATTCCTTCACTAAAACTTGCTATTGAGTGGAACGGAATAGTACATTTTAAACCTATCTATGGACAACAAAAACTGGATAAAGTAAAAAATAAAGATACTGAGAAGTTAAAAATAGCATCTAATAAAAACATTAATTTAATAGTTATCCCTGATTTAATATCAAATGATAAAATCTTAAATCAAGCTTTTAATGATGTAAAAGAAATAATTAAAAAATTAATATAACGCCCCCATCCCGACTCGAACAGGAAATATTGCTTTAGAAGAACAATGTGATATCCATTTTCACCATAGGGGCTTAAAAAATAAAACTACCAGAGGAGAGATTCGAACTCTCATGCCGCTTAAGGCATAAGTTTCTAAAACTTACGTGTCTCGCCAATTCCACCACTCTGGCTTAATAGCCCCACCCGGATTCAAACCGAGACGCCCGAAGGCACAAGATCTTAAATCTTGCGTGTCTGTCAATTCCACCATGAGGCCAACTTAACAATAAGGACAGGACTCGAACCTGCATATTCGACTTATACCCACCGAGGACTGTACAATCCCGCTGGTCGCAAACCTATTTTTCTTATAACCTGAGAAACATTGAAACTTTCTTTTACTGCTAATATTATATCTTCATTTGTGTATTTCCTATAATTTCTAACCATAATTTGTCTCCTATATAAATAATATCCAACTATTTATATATTCGACATAAAATGGCAAACACCTTTAATTAAATATATAAGTCTGCCAATTACTACCCCGACTGGGATTCGAACCTACGACTCTTGCTGGGGAGAGCATATGATCCAGCCAGCTTACTCCAAGCACACGTTTCACACCTATAAACATTACCATCCATCAATAATCTCCTTTCAATAAATACAGTCCGAGGTTGGATTCGAACCAACACTTCTAGGTTTATATCCCCTTGCCTCTACCAATTGGGCTACTCGGACTTTGGTGGACAGTCCCAGAGTTTCACTAGGTAGGCTTATGCCCTCGGTCTATGCTCAACAAAGTTTCACACCGGGTTCCACTTTGCCTACACAACCTACTGCCCCATTTAATGTACCTGACAGGAATCGAACCTGCATCAGAAAAGTGGAAATCTCCCATGTTAGCCGTTACACTACAGGTACTTATTTATATTAACACCAACGCCGCTTATTTTATCTGTGTAATTCTATTTCAATACCAGGCACATATCTACAATCGCTGTGACTATCAAAGGCATCTTTTTTAATCATTATATGAGTTATTGTATAAACTTTCAATCTTGTTCCATCTTCTGCCTGTACTCTATCTCCTATATTAGGTACTGATACAAACTCAGTAGGCCATTTCTTATTTTTACAATTATCTAAATTAGTTCTACAATAACCTTCAATCATTATTTATTCTCCTTCAAATATTTTTCAATTTCTTCATCAGTGCTGCAACTTTCTCTTACCAGTTTATTAGTTAAGTTCTTACACTTCTTAGCTCTAGCTTTAGCAGTCTTAGAGCAATCTATGCAATCTTTACATTCTTTTAAATAACCTTTTGCAAATGAAGCACAAGATTCATTATCTGATGTTCTAGCCATAACTTATTCCTTTTTCAGTGTTACAAATAAAATTATTTCTCTGGGAAAGACCGAGAGGGGAATCGAACCCCTAAAAAACAAGATTTGCAGTCTTGCTCCCTGCCATCGGGATCTCGGCCAAAAAAGGGTGGTAGACGGGATTTGAACCCGCAATCCTTGCCTTCACAGGGCAATGCTCTAGCCAAATTGAGCCACTACCACCATATAAAATAGGGATAGCGGGATTCGAACCCGCAAGACTCTCGGGTAAAAACCGAGTGCTTTACCAAAATAAGCTTCATCCCCAATATCGTAAAGTATTACGTCTTAATACATCACAGTGCCGTATATCGTAAAGTATTACGAATTAATGCTAGGAGAGGGACTCGAACCCACATACCCGTGAGGGACAAATTTTACAGACTTGCTGCCTTGCCAATCGACATTCCTAGCTTAAACTACCTCTGACAGGGATCGAACCTGTGACCTATTGATTAAAAATCAATTGCTCTACCTACTGAGCTACAGAGGCTTCTTACTACTTATAACCATTCCCATCTATCTTCTTTTTTATGTCTGGGAACATTTTCATAATCTTTATTTTGTATTTTACTTCTAACTTGTGCTTTTCTTCTTCTTTTTAATACTTTTTTAAACCATCTAGGAGGATTGTAAGTATCTTTCTTATCTCTATTTTTTTTGCGATAAAAAGAAATAAAATGATAAAATCCTGTCTTACCCCATAATTTAGAATACCAGGGTCCTTTTCTATATGTCCTACTCATATCTATCTCCTATTAGTAAATAACATTACTAATAAAGATAAAGTAAATAAATCCTCATAATTAATCTTCCTTTAAATATTTATTTCTATCATTATAATTATAATTTCTTGAATTACCTGCTGACTTAGATCTATCTTTTAAATCTTCCATTTCATTTGCATATTTTAAACCACATTTTAAAGAACAAAAATTAAATCTATCTAATTTTGTTTTTTGTTTACTATCATAACGGATATGTTTTCCACACCATCTACATTCTTTTGAAAAGGATGCGTCGATAACGCTATCTATAAAACCGACAAAACCATGCATAAAATTATTAAAACCCACGATTAGTCTCCTAACTCCTCATTATATTCATATAATTTTGTAATATACTCTCTTTTCTTCTTAAGCAAAACTGCTAACTCTGTAGGAATATCATCAATATTCTTATTCATATATATAGCAATATCTCTATCACAATTTAAAATATGACTATCTATATGAACCTTAAAATCCCATCCTAATAATTGTAAAGATTCTGTTAAATCTTTATTACATACTGGACATATTATTTTTTTCATTTATTTATTTTTCCAAGAAAGTTTCTTTGGCACAATTTCAATTTCACTATCTAAAGCAAAAAATATATCAGATATAATTCTTAAATCCATCTTTGCCGTGCCTCTCATAAAAGAAGTAATATATCTTGGACTCTTACCTATCTTCTCAGCTAACATTATCTTATCTATCTTTTTCTTTTCCATCAGCTCCGAAACTTTTTCAGTTACTTCTAATATAAGAGTTTCCTGTTGAAAAAATTTCTGCTCTTCAAGACTAAGTTTATTTATATCAAAAAGCATTTCTGAATGTTCCATAATCTTATCCTTCTTTTTCAGTACTAATTAACATCATATGTTTTCCACATTTACAACATGTTATCTGAGCCTTCTTGACTCCTGACTTTTTTTCAATATACCTGCAACTACCATTAACACATCTATAAGTATAAATTGTAATCTTCATTTCTTAACTCCTGTTATTTATTACTATTACTTTATTCTTACTATTTTATTCCTCTGGGAAATAGGTGTGGGAGGACTTGAACCTCCAACCTATGCCTTAAATTATCTAACATAATTAATCTCTTAATTCCTTTATATATTCTGATATTTCATTAAAAGCCTCTGTATGTTCCTTTTGAGTATTTTGAATTTTTTTTAACCTCAAATAAATCTCTTTATGAAATAATTTATCATCTATTCTAAGATTTCCAATAGCATCTAATATTTCTTTCTTTTTTTGTTCATCAGGTACGTTTTTTAACATAATTAATCTCCTTTTTCCGCAGATTTTTTAAAAATTTCTAATTTTTCAATAACTCTACTTAACTTCGTGACACTCCACGGGGCAAGCCCCGTGGCTTCTAACTTATTAAATTAGTTAGAACTTTTCCTGTTTTACAGACGACCACCTTTTTCTTCTTAACAGAAGAAAAATGAACCTTATCATCTCCACAGGCGTTACTTCCCGTATGCCCTACGGTAGTTTTGTTATATTTACTTTTTAAAGAACTTGACTATATTCACTCAATCTTTGATTGAGTTTCAAAGTCTGATTCATCCCCAAGGCAAGCCATGGGGTTTTATCAGACATCATATAACAGATTACCTATCTTTTTATTTCTCTGGGAATTATCTTATTTTACCTCTCTTAACTTTCTTCTCTATATATTTAGCAAAAAAGCAATTTTTCTTACCACAGCCAGGACAAGGACCATGATTAGGATCCTCACTTTCTAAGTAATCCTTAGTCCAACCACAATCATTGCAGAAATAAGTTATATATTTTCTATTACTCATCTTTTCTCATTGCAAATAGATAAATAAAAGCTGTCCAACCCAATGCCATAACAATAAAATTCATTGCTGGCATAGGTGAGTTATGCACACATTTTACAAAATTTATGGAAGTTGCCCATATCGAAACAAATATTGATACTAATTTAAATATTACTAACCGCATCTTAACTTCTCCTAATATTCATCTTCTTCTAAATCTTCTTCCAATTCTTTTGCTTGCATTATTTCTGTCTCTTCATTACAAATCTTACACATAGGTATAATCCCTGCAAAACTATCATAACAATCTGTTGTTACAGGTTCATCAACATTAGCTTCAATATGAATTCCTTTCATTGCAGCTTCTACTGCATGATTGAAACATAAGTATCCATCTTTACTCTCGTAATATACTTTAGACATTGTTTATATCTTCCATTACTTCTTCATAAGTTTTATTCTTTATGGCACAAATTAAATTAATAGCAGATAAAATTCTCTCTTCCCAGTTGCCAGATATCTTTCGTGGAATTACCAATATAATAGTATTTCCCATATCATCTGCTTTACCTAAAAACTTATATTCATTATTTGATTCAAAATCTTCATCTATTATCCATCCTTGTGTCTTTAAATAATCCCACATCTCAGCAGGAGAAGGAATATCATAAAGATTTATACGTTCTTCAACTAATTTAATAATACTTTCATAAGTCTCAATTTCACCTTCAATATGTTCTGGTTCATAAGAAGGTTCTTTGGCATCTTCCCTTGTTCTCATAAGAGAATCTTCTACTTCCAACTTCATTTCTTCTAAGGCTTCTCTTACTTTATTCATAATTTCAATATTCATATTATTTCATCCTTATTTATATTTCTCTGGGAAAAATGGACCTTCTTGGATTTGGACCAAGGATCTAAAAGTTATGAGCTTTTCGCTTTAGGCCAGACTAAGCTAAAGGTCCTATTTAATTATATTCCTTCTTTAACTATATTCCAATCAACATGTTTCCAATAGCCAGACCATTTTGCTAACCTCAACAACATGGTTGCTCTTTCTTTACCATAACTTAATATTCTTTCTGCATGTTCTCTGGGAGTAATTTTAACTGTTTCTTCTAAATCTACTAAAGGCATAGACTTAAGTATCTCTTCTTGTTCCTTAGTTCTTTCTTTTGTCTCATTAACTTTTTTCGCGGAAAAAGAGAATTCAGCATCACAATTCTTACATTTCAGTGTCCTAACTCCATTACTCTCACCACATTTATCACAAATTTTCTTGCCTCTAGCCATTTTTATTCTCCTTCAGTTTCTTTTCTATTTTAAAAATCTACCAAAAAGTTGTTTAAAAAGTATTAAAAATGCAAGAAAAATCCTCGCTATTATTAATTTAACAGATATTATTAATATAGAAAATATAATTTTAATCCATGATAAACCCTCTTTAATATATAATATAATATTAAAAACTGTTAATATTAGCCATGAACCAAAATTATTTGCCATCTTGATTCTCTTTCTTAATAAGGGAACTTACTAGTCTTGTTATCTTTTCATTGAATTTAGCACTTACTACTAAAGCTTTTAAAATATTTTTTTGTGTATCTGATATTAATTCAAGTTTCAAAAATACTAAAAACGCAAAACATCCTATTAAAAAACCCTCTTGAACAAATAATATTATAGTAAAAGCTGCTAATGATATCCATCCAATATAATTATCTTTCATTTTTTACTCCTTCAATTTCTTATTTTCTTTAAATATATCTCTTATTTCTTTATAAATCAAAAAAGTAATATATCCGAAATACATCCAAAAGATTGCAGTTAAGAACTCAGCCATTTTTTAACTCTATTATTAATTTTTTGCGAAAATTTAAGAAAACTAGGATATTTGTCCAACCAGTTAACATTATATACCAAATCTTTATTATAATCTCTGGGAAAAAAGTCCTCTCCAGTTCTCTCTTTATATGTCTTCTTTCTTATTGGTATACTATCCTGTTGTACTCTAAGATTCCTTGAAATTCTCATCTCAACTCTACCTGTTTCAATAATATCTCTATACTCTTTTAAGTCTTTTGCTGCTATTTTCCTACTCTCTTTAATATCATTTGAATATGTTATATTATCTTTGTAAAGCTGCCAAGGACTCCAACTCCCATCATTCTCTTTTTCTCTTCTCTCAAGTCCCCATCTATACATTCCATAAGGATAAGAATTTACATATACCTTATTATATCCTTTAGAAGGCTTCTCACCCTCATATTTAATACCACAATGAAAACAATAAATAGGCTTATATTCACATCTTACAGAAATGTGTTCTCCACACTGAAGACATTCATAAACCCCAACTCCGTCATCGTCATATGCACAGTATCTATAATATGGTATATTCATAATTTAATCCTGCTTGCAATTCTTTTTGCACCATTCAACTACTTCAATATTCTTGTCTACGTAATTACCTTGATAATCTTTTTTAAGGGTGTATCCACATCCTACACATTGAAAACGATCAACATCTCCATATTCAATTGTGGAAGGTTCCCAATCAAAATCTCCATCATCACTCAAAGAACTAATGACTGAAGTAACACAAACATCTTTTTCAACACACTCTAGTCTTGTCTCTCTGCACACAGGACAGAAAAATTTTACTTCTTTTATTTTATCTGACATCTCAACTCCTTCAAAATTAAATTATATCATTTCCCTTCTTCACTTACTTTTTATTTCTCTGGGAAAGTTATAAACTCCTCAACTTATCATATCTATTTTTTAATAAGTTTCCCATCTTAAATCTTTTTAAGCTCCTTAAGTTCTTCAAAATGCTCATCTTAACGTTAAAGAAGGTATCATGATAACTTCTGTGAGCTCCACCCAGAGGCTCCCCAATTACCTCATCTACTAAATTTAACTTTAATAACTCCTTACTTGTTAACTTGAGGGATTTAGCAGCCTCTGTAGCAAACTTCCCATCTTTCCATAGAATTGCCGAACAACCTTCAGGACTAATAACTGAGTAATATGAGTACTCCAACATACTTAACTTATCACCAACTCCTATACCTAAAGCTCCACCCGATCCACCTTCTCCGATTACAACACATATGATAGGAACTTTTAATTTACTCATCTCGAACATGTTTCTAGAAATAGATCTAGATATACCTCTCTCTTCAGAACCAAGTCCAGGATAAGCTCCAGGAGTGTCTATTAAAGTTATAACTGGTATATTAAACTTCTCAGCAAACTTCATCTTACTTAAAGCTTTTCGATATCCTTCAGGATGAGCCGATCCAAAGTTTCTTTCTATATTCTCTTCAGTTGTTTTTCCCTTGTTATGACCGATTATCATAACTTTTTCTCTTCCTATCTCCCCTAATCCACAGATCAAAGATTTGTCATCTCCAAAATATTTATCTCCGTGCAACTCTTTAAAATCATTGATCATATATTTTAAATAGTCTTGAAGGATAGGTCTCTGAGGATGTCTGGATACTTGAACTGTCTCCCAAGGAGTTAAGTTCTTATAAGTCTTTTTCAGTGTTGCAAATTTGAGCTTTTGCAGTTTTTTAATTTCTGGCGAAAAAGAAATTCCCTTGCTACTATTCAGTGTCTTAAGTTCTGACATCTGAAGGTCAAGAGTTTCAATATCTTTCTCAAATTCTAAATATATTCTTTTCATCTTATTCATAATAAATGGAGATAACTGGAATCGAACCAGCGACGCTGAGTACTTCACACTCACGCTCTACCAAAACTGAGCTATATCTCCTTGATTATAACATTATCTATTTTCACTTTCTCTGGGAAAAAAGCACCGTGAGAGATTTGCACTCTCATCCACGGGTTACAAATCCGTAATTCTGCTATTGAACTAACGGTGCGTTGATTTAATAACTTTTTCTTACATTTATTAAAAAAACTTATCTCGCCACCAAAGAAAATGACCCCAGTGGTTATCAAGTTTATATTTATCATCTTCAGGAACACCAGTCCAAGAATTAATATCTTCTAAAAGAGCTGGACAAGGTTTATCTTTTGCTAATAATTCATATGCACATTTTATAAGTATAAATTTTTTCTTTGCATCAGTGTTATCCTGATCCTTATCTGGATGATATTTTAAAGAAGCTCTTCGATATGCTTTTTTTAATTCAATTTGAGATGCATTATCTTTAACTTCAAGAATTTGACAAGCTAAATGACGAGTTTGTAAATCAAGTAATATTGGTTCCATAAAATTAAAATTATTAATTTTCATAATTTCTAACCTACTTTCTATCAAAAATAATTAGTATTAATAGTACTTAATTTAAGTGCTATAGTTGAAAATAATGGAGGTAACAGGAGTCGATACCTGCAATCTTCCACTGGTTATTAACCCGTAGATGTGTTTCTCAAAACACCTTACCCCCTAATGGACCGTGGGGGAGTCGAACCCCCGTTTTCTGTTCGCAAGACAGATGTAATCCCATTATACCAACAGCCCTTTGTTGATTGCTTTAATATCTAAGTTGTATCTCTTAGTCCATTTTCTTACGGCATTATCTGATACCCCATATTTTTTTCCTATTTTAACAAGAGATTGAGTTTTTACTAATTCGATTAATTCTTCCTTATTAGGTCTTACTACTGTTCTCCTAAATATTGCACCACATTCAGAAGAACAACATTTTTGTTTTTTACTCCAAGGAATATAATATTTATTACAAATTAAACATATTTTAGGCTTCTTTTCTTCTCCTTTACTTCTTTTACATTTATCTAAACATCCTTTTTTCCATTTTCTAACTTCATTTTTTAATTCTTTTTCAAAAATTATAGCAGGAATATTAAAAATAACTCCAGTACGATGACAAAGATTATGACACCATACACATAATATTCTTAAATTACCAACATCATTGTTATTGTGATCATTATCATAATGATGAATATCTAACATTCTTGCATCCTTATCATAATTACAATTTTGACATTGATTATCAGCTTTTTTATAAAGAATATATTTTCTTTGTTTATGATGAAAAGAGTTATCATTGGTCCAACTCCTTCTTTTCGCAAGAAATCTATTTTTACATAAATTGTCACAGAAAAATAAACCTGTTCTACTATTTCTCTGAGCAGTAGTATTTTTAATAAGTTTCTTATTACAATAATTACATTTAACAATTATATTCTTGGAATTCTTTTTTAAATAAAGTTGATGACACAATCTATTGCAAAAATGTAATTTATATTTTTTTAAATTTCGTTCTGTTTTAAAAATATCTTTAGAACAAAAAGAACAAGATGAGTTAGGTTCCATATTTTTCTCCTATATAAATAATTATTCTATTTATATATTCAATATTTCGAACCTATATCCTTTTTCTTTTATATTCCAAAGTGCAATGCTTCTTGTTTTTTATAATAAAAAAGACTCTCCCGATTTGGATTCGAACCAAAGTTCTCAAGTTCCCAAAACTTGCGTGATGACCAGACTTCACTATCGAGAGTTACTCAGAGTGTCTGGATTTGAACCAGAATTTCGAGTTTCCAGAACTCGCAGCTTACCAGATTAGCCCACACTCTGTTAAACTGTCGGATCCACACCTTCAGGACTTAATGTAACATATAAATATGGTACTGCCTAACGTCCAGGTTTCGTCCCTTTTGAGGGAAGGAAGTGCTTTTTTAATGCCTGCCGGCACTTTCTTGAAGATAAAACTTCAATAGTAGAGATCAGAATTGAACTGACATTTTCTTTCTTATGAGAAAAGTGCATTACCATTATGCTACTCTACTGAAAAAATAGATCAAAAGAAAATAAGCTCTGGAACTTTCAATCAGAACCTATAGAACTTCTTAAAAGTCAGGGATCCAGATATCCCACTTATATTCTCTTGATCTTATTATCTTATTAAAATAGGACTCGAACCTACATCACGGCCCCTTCATGCGACTGTAGTTTTCCAAATTAACATACTTAATAAAATAAAATAGCGGAGGTTGGATTCGAACCAACGAGACCCTTATGAGGTCAAAGGGCTTATGAGACCCCTGAGTTAGACCAGACTACTCTACCCCGCAATAAAAAATGATCCCAGGGGGAATCGAACCCTCCATCGACAGGATGAAAGCCTGTCATATTAAGCCGTTATACGATGGGACCTTATTTTAATATGATTTTAACCATTTACGTACAGAATTATCGGATACTCCATATCTTTCTCCTGTTTTTACAAAACCTAAAGTTTCTACTTGTTCCAATA
>Ga0208769_1001265_pt1 | contig 11291 bp, 12 predicted proteins | sample AntAceMetag02UKC_FD_184768 | JGI IMG/M metagenome (GOLD analysis project Ga0208769, IMG submission 184768) | Saline lake microbial communities from Ace Lake, Antarctica- Antarctic Ace Lake Metagenome 02UKC (SPAdes) (version 2) | ecosystem: Environmental > Aquatic > Non-marine Saline and Alkaline... | reverse complement strand
AATTTATTGGAATAGAACTTGACCCTGACTATTGCAAGATAGCTGAGGCAAGAATTAAAAATACACCGACTAAACTATTATGAACACACATGAGCGAACTAGAACGATACAGCATCCACGCTCATATTCAGAAGTACGGAATAAAAACAGAGCAGGGTTATCCTCTGAACTTTGATAAGCACATGTTCTTGTTTGAACCTTATTCAGACCTAGCGCCAAAACAAGTAATTTTCAAAGCAGCGCAAATCGGATTTAGTACATTAGCAATCAATAAGACATTCTGGGTGGCCAAGAACAGAGAGATGTCAATAATTTATACTCTACCAACAGAGGGTGATGTTAGAGATTTTGCTGGAGGGAAAGTCAACAGAATCATTGCCCAGAATCCAATCTACAAACAATGGACTCAAGACAAGGATTCCGTTGAGCAAAAGAGAATTGGCAACTCAATGATATATTTCAGAGGATGCTTTGACGCAAAGACAGAAGTGTTAACTAAAAAAGGATGGAAGAGTTATAAGGAGATAAGGATAGGCGATAAGCTGCCGAGCTTGAACCTTGGAACACAAAAGATTGAAAATGATGCTGTTCTTGATTTATCTGTATTCAAGGTTGATGAACAGCTAAAAAGAATTAAAGGGCAGAGTTACGATGCGTTGGTAACGAAAGACCATAGGTGCGTTGTTAAAACTAGAAGTAATAAGTTAAAGATAAAAAGGGCGTTTGAGCTAAACAGACATTCTTCAATACCGGTTAAGTGGAAAGTGTCAACGCAACAAGAAGATAGTTTCTGGGAGCTGATTGGATTTGTTATAGGCGATGGTAGTTTCTGGACGAAGAGAGACAAGAATAGTTTTGTCAAAAAAGATGGAACTATCTCCGACAAGACCTACACAACAGAAAAGGTTTGTATCATACAGAAAAAGAACTTAAAATATCTGAGGGATTTATTAAATAAAAATGGTGCGTTCTTTGAGAAAAAGCATGGCGACAACGGGGCATTAAGATTTGAATTGTGTGCAGGGTTAAGTGAGCGTATAAGAAAAGAAATACCCAAGAAGTTATTGACTTTTGATGTAGTTAACAAAGCAAAGTCAAAGGCAAGTCTTTACAAAGGGCTAATGATGAGCGATGGCAACGGATTAAAAGACTCTTTATTCTTTCAGACAAACAAAACAACCATTGATGCGTTTCAGTATTTATGTGTTCTTATTGGCAGAGCCAGCAATTTGATGACTAGAGACAAAAGCAAAGTTGATAGTTTCAGTGATAAGTTACAATACATAGTAGGTATCAGAAGAACAAAAACTGCTACTAAATTAAACATTTCAGACAGAGAGTATAAAGGGATAGTCTGGTGTCCTACAACTAAGAACGGAACAGTATTCACTAGGAGAAACGGCAAGGTGAGCGTAACTGGACAAACATGGACCAAGAGAGCCGCGATTATGATATCAAGCGACCTTAATGTGTATGACGAAGTAGATGCATCCAAACAACAAGTGGTGGAAGAATATGCGACCAGATTACAACATAGCAAATACAAATGGGAATGGTATTTTAGCCACCCTTCAGCTACCGGCACAGGCGTTGATAGATATTGGGGACGTTCTAACCAAAGACACTGGTTCATCCAATGCGGAAGATGTAAGGAATATCAATACATGCAATGGCCACAGAACATCAACCAAAAAACGCAAGAGTTCATTTGCTCTAAGTGCAAAAAGCCTTTATCTTACGAGGATCGTAGAAAAGGAGAATGGATAGAAAAGTATAGTGGCAGAGAATACTCAGGATATTGGATCTCACTCTTGATGGCTCCTTGGGTCACAGCAAAAGAGATAATAGACTATTTCAAATATAAAGATGAAGAATACTTCACAAACAAAGTCCTCGGTCTTCCGTACGTTGGAGGTGGAAACAAATTGGTTCGATCTCTCTTCGAGCAAAACCTCACTGATGAAAACCTATACCCAAACACTGACGAGCGAGTGGTTATCGGCGTGGACACTGGGAAAGAACTTCACTACGTTCTTGGTGGACAAAAAGGAATCTTCTACTATGGAACTGCTAAAGACTATGACGAGATTGAAAGTTTTCTCGAAAGATGGAGTCGAGCAATTGCAGTCATTGACCAAGGTGGAGATTTAATAGGCTCACGAAAGTTAAGAGAGAAGTATCCCGGGCGAGTATTCCTTTGCACATACGGAACAGACCGCAAAACCAAACAGCTAGTAAGATGGGGAAAGCACGATGAGCAAGGTGCAGTAATTGCAGACAGAAACAGAATGATACAACTGGTGGTGGATGAGTTCAGCGACAACAGAATACCAGTGATGGGCAACGCAGACGATTGGTATGATTATTGGTGTTTCATAGCAGACACAAAAATATCAACAATTCGAGGAGATAAGAATATTCAAGATATTAAAGTAGGTGAATTAGTTCTTACAACAAAAGGATATAAAAAGGTGTATAAAGCTGGGATAAGCCATCCTAATGCAGAAGTTGTAGAAGTTATGATGTCAGATGGCAAAAAAATTGTAGCGACTCCAAACCATAAAGTGTTCACTGAAAGAGGGCTTATCAGTGTTGACTCCTTGCTTCATGGTGATATAATTAAAGACATAAGTAATAACAAATATTTATGTCAATCATCTACAAAGGAAAGAAGTACAACAAGCATGGAAACTATTATAAAAGGAGAGGAACATCGTTACATAGAGAGATTTGGAAAGACGCTCATGGGGAAATACAAGAGGGTTATTGTATTCATCACAAAGATGGCAATACAGACAACAATGCTATTCAGAACTTGGAAGAGATGTCTAAAGGAGACCACATCAGGCTTCATTTCAAAGAACGGTGGAAAGACAAGCAATACAGAGTTAGAGCACTCAAAATACTTGACTCAGCCAGAGTCCTCGCCCTTGCAACAGGATGGCATTCATCGGAAGAAGCGAAAAAAATTGCAAGCAAGAATGGTAAAAAGAACAGCCAAGTTTTCCATAGCAAAGAAAATATCAAAGAATTTGTATGTAAGGTTTGTGGAAAAAAGTATAAAGCGTTTAACATTGGTTTTAATACGTATTGTTCTGCAAAGTGTAGATTGTATAATCAAAATCATCTTGCAAATAAAGAAGAGAGATTATGCATTGTTTGTAAGAAAGAATTTGAAACGAATAAGTACTGGGGTGCAAAAACCTGCTCAGAAAAGTGTCGTCGTATCCAACAGGAGATTACAAGAAAAAAGAATCGTTTATAATTTATCAGTCGAAGGCCAGCACGAATATTACGCAAATGGACTATTAGTATCCAACTGTCACTGGAATAACCTAACTAGAGTCAAAGAGCTTGATGAAAAGACTGGAGCAATCAAAAGAAAGATATGGGTAAGAGCAAATGACGACCACTGGGCGCACGCAACAACATATTGGAGAGTCGGAATGAGCAGGTTCGGTTCAGAAGGAGCGCTAATCAAGCCCGGTGAAATATCAGACCCAAATAAACCAAGTATAATAACTAAGAAACGAGATTGGCGGAAGAAATGAACCAAAGAGAGACTGAAAAACTAGCTGAGGTGCAGAGAGATTTTATTGAGCCAGCAATGGATGTAGGCGCTAATGTTGATATAACTATAAAAATAAGAGATGGACGTATAGTATTTAGCGAACTAGACGAGCTGAACAAAAAAAGAATAGTATTTGCAAAAGTAGAACTTAAATAACCTTGACCGTAAAATCGGAGAGGAACACAGAGGCGCAGTGCGCTAGTGTTCCTTTTTTAATTGCAACAACATGTGGAACTTTCTAAAAAATACAGTATCTAAACAAGACGACCCAAAAGAGGGAATGACTGATCAACTCCCTGAATTAGAGTTGGACATGAAAGATGATGAGTTGATTGATTTGTCTAAGAAGTGGATGAAGCGATGGAATCATGTCGAAGAAGACATTAAGGCTAGAAGAAAAACAATCGAACAGTATTACCTTGGAAAGCAAGAAGTAGAGTCGAGCAACGAAGAGCGTCCATTGGTGGACAACCTTGCATTCGAAGCGCTTGAGACTTACTTACCAATGGCAACTAAGAAGAACCCAGACCCAATGGTAATATGCGATGAGACACCTGAAGGCAAAGAGTTCGCAGAAGAAGTAGCAAAGACACTTCAAGACCTTGCAGATAGACTAAGATTCAAACTCAGACTGAAAAGAGTAGTAAGATTCTGGGCGATGTATTATGTCGGAGTTCTAAAAGTAGCATGGAGTGAAAAGGATGATGAGATGTCGTTGGACGTTATGAGACCACAAAGATTAATCATGGACCCTGACGGATACATTGATGATGATATGAAATACACAGGCGAGTTCTTGGGTGAATATAAAGAAGAGCCAGTATCAGATGTGATTAAGAGATTCCCAGAACACAAGAAGTTCCTCACAGAAGAGTCAAACAAGATGACTGGGACCAAAATGACATACATTGAATGGTGGACAGATGACTATGTATTCTGGAAATACAAAGAGACTATCTTAGGTAAGATGAAGAATCCTCACTGGAACTATGAGCTGGAAGAGACTTCAGTTGATGAAACTGGTAAGGAGATGGAGCCAGTGATGAAACAACCATATAACCATTTCAAATATCCTCAAATTCCATACATATTCCTCTCAATATTCAATCTAAATAAAAGACCATATGATGAAACATCGCTGCTAGAGCAGGCATTGCCAATGCAAGATTTAATTAATCGCAGGCAGCACCAAATCAATACCAATGTAGATGAGATGAATAACGGATGGGTTATTTACGGAGGTGTGAAGAACAAAGAGGAGGCAACCGAATTGGTCAACACACTTCGAGATGGTGGCGCAGCATACTTACCAGATGGAACATCAGGCAACGTTGAGAAGCAAACAGGAGCTTCACTGCCAGGAGATGTATTCAACCACTTGATGGATGCTAGAAATGAATTAAGAAACATATTCGGAATTAGAGGATCAACACCGCAAGGCACAATGAACGAGCAAACACTTGGAGGTAAAGTTGTAATCAAGAACCAAGACACTTCAAGAGTTGGTGGAGGAACATCAGAATACATCGAGCAGTTTTCAGATAGAACTTACAACTATATGGTTCAGATGGCATGTGTTTATTACGATGAGGTTCGAGAACGAGCAGTAGCAGGCAAAGAAGGACAATTGGCCACTGCAAAACTTAGCAAGGAAATGTTCGAAGCATATGGAAAGCAAGTCACAGTTTCAGTCAAAGAAGGCTCCCTGATACCGAAGGACCCAATGAGCGAGGCTAATGAGGCCCTGACGCTGGCTGCAGGAGGTCTAATAGACCCAGTGACTATGTTTGACAAGCTGGACTTCCCTGACCCGTTAGAAGCAGCCAAGCGGCTTTACACATGGCAGGCAGCTCCACAACTAATGTTCCCAGAGGTAGGACAAGCGGTTGAAACAGAACAAGATATTCAAGCAACCAAAGAAGCGATAAGGGAAACAGAACAACAAGCAGCGAACAGCTCCATGGCGGAGGATTCAAATACGGATGCTAAATCAGAGAAGTCATCCAGCTCTAAATAAAATACATGCCAAATCAAACAGACGAAGGTACAGAGAGTACCACAGAGGAATCGTCAACCTCAGATGTAGATTCTCAGTATGACAAAGTAGAAGAAACCGAAGAAACTAAGGATACTGAGGACAAGGAAGAAAAGGAAGAGCCATCGCAGGAGGGCGACAAGAATACTCCTGACGAAGAGAAAATTCCTTTTCACAAAGACCCACGATTTCAGGAAGTGATAGCAGCTAAGAACAAAGCAAAAGAAGAAGCTGAAAAGCTGACTAAAGAAAATCAAGAAATTCTTGATTCTATCAAAAAGGCACAGCAACCTGTTATCGATGAGATACCACCGTGGTTCTCTGAAGGATTCGGAGAGAACCCAGAACTTTGGACTAAGTTCAGCGCATATGATAAGCAACGACAAACAGCAATGAAAGAGGAGATAATGCAAGAGGTAAAAGGAATGGACCAGTCTAAGGTACAACGCGAAGAAGAAGGCATACAAATGGTGCGTGGTGAATTAGATAGATTGAAAGCAGACGGAAATGATTTTGATGACAATAAGCTTAAATCAGTCATGTTGGAATACGGCGTATTAGATTTCGATAAAGGATTGGAATTATATAAAGCGCTTGAAGGGAAAGACCCAACCATCGCTGCACGAAAGAAGATTGCTTCTTCTACTAAGCCTACCGGAAGTTCCGAAGGTGAATCCAAGTCTAAAACCCTTGGCGAAATGATTAATAAGGGTTGGTAATAATTAAAGCAATCAAATATGTCAGCTAGACTAGACACGACTACTAACGAAGAGCTATTACCGAAAGTAGTCAACACAATTCTTGGGGACAACGTTCTCGCAACGAGAATGCTTGCCGCAGCCAAGAAATGGGGAAGTGGTCAAAAGATCAAAGTACCTGTGAAAGTCACAAGTGGTACTTCCGGACAATCCTTCTCAGGATTTGATGGGCTGCCAACAAATGCTTCAGATACTCGTATCAACATGGAGTTCGCTCCAAAGTTCTATGCGAAGAACTGTGCATTGGCATTCACTGATCTGTTTCAAAACGTTAATCAATCAGACGCAGCTAAAAAATGGATCGACCTCGCAGAATTAGAAATGGAAGAGCGAGCAATCGAAATGGCTGATGAGATCGGTACTCTGTTCTACAGCGATGGTACTGGAAATGGTTCTAAGGACTTCTTGGGACTTGCAGCACTCGTGGATAAACTCCATTGTCCACTCTTCTCTTTTAGCTTGTAATCCTAGTAGTTCCTTGTTATAATGAGTGTATGAAGAAAAAAGACTGGGATACACTCAAAAGTTCGCCAGAGTATGGATTATGGAGAGCAGAAACATATCGTAGAGACAAATGGACTTGTAGGATATGTGGAAGTAAAAAGGACATAGAAGCTCATCATATTTATCCACTTCGTTCTCATTTTTCGAAAAGGTTTGAAAAAGGGAACGGGATAACTCTGTGCAGAAAATGCCATAGAACTATTTATGGCAAAGAATTACAGATTGCTAAAAATCTAAAGGAGATTATTAAAAACGGCGTAAATTCAGGGAACATCCTCAAAAAGGACAATCCTGAGCGAAGCCTTGAGGGAAACCTCTTGGAACGTGCAACGACTAGAGAACGAGGCTATAGTATTGAACAGTTCGTTAAAAAACAAGTTAAATGTGCAGGGTGCGGTAAGCTTATTTCACGACACTATTACAGATTGCAGAGTAGTAAAACTAATAAATTCTTTTGCAGTGTAGAATGTAAACAGGGATTCAAATTTGGACCAGCGTGGAATAAGAGAGAACCAACAAAGCAAAAATGTTTGTTCTGTGGAAAGGAAATGAAGCCCACACCATCACAAAAACATAGAAAGAAGAAGTTTTGCAATAATTCATGCCATTCAAAATGGATGTGGAAAAATGGAAGAAAGCCCACAAAAAGACTGAATGGAAAGTGGACAATAAAATATGATAAATGCAAAACATGCGGAACCAAAGAAAAAAGACATTACGGAAAAGGTCTATGTATGACTTGTTATAATACTCAATACAATGCCAGTAAATTCTCCACGAAAACGCTGCCCGAAAGGGATGATATAGTCTGACCTCCTTGGTAACAATGAGAAGCACGAGATAAAGAACTTGTGCGATAACAAACAGGATGGAACGGACGTTGCAACAATTGGTGGACAAAGTCGTTCGACTTATTCAACTCTTGCAGCAACAGTAACGGCATCAGGCGGAACATTGACGTTGGCTAAGATGGACACAATGTGGGATGCGATTACATCAGGTATGCAGTCACCAACATTGATTCCAACAACTCCAACAGTATTCAGTTTGTTTGGACAACTGTTGCAACCTCAAGAGAGGATCAACAAATCAGTTGGACTTGCAAAAGGACTCAAAAGCGGAACAGGATTCACAGGTCTCGACTATCGAGATACTGCTGTTCTTGCAGATGAGAAATGTACTTCCGGTTACATGTACTTCTTGAATGAGAACACATTGGAATGGCGAGCAGGTCAGATGCCTGAAACTACTCCAGTACCATTCATGAGTCAGATGGAAGGACATGAATACTCAGATGTCAAAGGATTAGGATTTTCATGGGGTGGATGGGCAAAAGCGTTCAATGCAGCAGCAAAGAATGGTTACATCTATCTTGCAGGAGAATTCATTGTGAAAAACCCAAAGAGAAATGGCGTTTTGACTGGTGTGACCGGAGCTTAACAATTAAGTACATATTTTGCCGTTAACCTGATTCAATTCAGAGAGGGAAAAATATAAAGAAAATATGTCTCAAAAATTAGAAGATTTTATTCCCGTTGTAAAGTACAACGGAGTAAACACAGACGAAGATGTTGTTTTAGGTGGAGCGATGTCTGTTACAGGTGTTATTACTGCTACTGGGAGTACAATTACTCCTAACCCAGTTCTCAATCAAACCATTACAGACATAAATGCACAGAGTGCTACACCAACAATTGCACAAATTAGAGGTGGAGTAATTATTCATACGTCTATGACTGGTGCTGGTACAGCTACGGTTCCTACTGGAACAGCAATGTCAGCTGGTATAACTGGAGTAGCAGTTGGTTCAACTGTTAAATGGTTGTATTACAATGATGGAGATCAGACAGTAACTATCACTGCTGCTACAGGTCACACTTTAGTTGGTGGAACAGCTGCAGTGACCACTACAAAACACATGAGTATGACAAGTGTCTGCACCGCAGCAAATACTTGGGTTACATACTTAGAAACATTGATGTAAAGTTAGCTTCAACTAACTTTGGTAATAAGGCCCTTAGGGAAACTTAAAACCTAAAAATAATTAAATAATCAAATATCACGATGAAAATGTCACCAAACGTAGAGGTATTCTCAGGAGATCTTCGACAGAATACAGCTACACAAGAACATGAACTTGGTGCAAAAGCGACTGACGCAAAAGGTGCGACCTACCGATATGTGAAATGCGGTGGAACAGCCACAGTTGCTGGTAAGGTGTATGATGGTCCAGCAGAGATTGCAAACCATCAAAACATTACCGTTGTAACTGGAACCGCTTTAGCAACTACAATAACAGTAACTCTCGGAGCTACTGCTGTTACAGCAAACTATTACGCTGGTGGTCAAGTGGTTGTGAATGATGAAGATGGGCAAGGTTATAACTATCTTATCAAATCACATCCAGCTGCAGATTCTTCAGCAAATCTTGTTCTGACATTAGACGCTGACGATCCTATCGTCACCGCTCTGACAACAAGCTCACAAGTTACGTTAGTTCCAAATCAATATGGTGGAATTATCGTCCATGCAGCAACCGAAACTGGTATGCCAGTCGGAGTTGCAAGAGGAGTTATTACTGCTGCTTACTATGGATGGATTCAGACCAGAGGAATTGTATCTTGTTTGATAGATGCCTCACCTGCAGACATTGGACAGCAAGTAGATGCTTCCACAACAACTGCTGGCGCAGCAACACTAGGAACTGTTGCAACTGCAAGTATCGGATATGCACTTGAAAGTGGAGTATCGACCGAATACAACGCGATATTTCTCATGATTGACTGATTAAGTTAGTTGTGTTATAGAGTTGTGTTAAAAAGATGGCTTTGAGGGTGAGCCTTAATCACCCTCGCGGTGCTAATCGTGAGCTTCACCACCTCATAAACGAACAACAATGTTATATTTTAAGAACTGGAGTTCAAAAGATTTTACTCACTCTTGGGATGGGAATCCAACCACAGTCAAAGCAGGAGCGGTCAAAGGGATGGAAGATTTTCTTGCACATCACTTTGCAAAGCATTTGACTAACAGAGAACTACAAGACGCAGGCAAAGCCTTAATATGCGAAGAACGAGACACATTCTATGACAACTGCTTCGCAGACGTTGAAGTGGAAGAAGTTATCAAAGAAAAGCCACGAGACAAAAAGAAAAGGATTGCTGAAGTCGCAAAAAAAGAACCCACCGGAGAATTGGAAGTAGAAGAATTCGCAGACCTAAAAAAGAAAAATGCGACTACTATCAAGGACGGAAGTAAAAAAGAAGATCGGTTACAAGGACAAGTTCGAAAGGATAAAGAATCGAAAGGAAATAGAAAACAGTAAAAAAGACCTTTCAACAGTCATAACCGAAACAGAAGACAAGAGGCACGAACTCCAGCGTGAGTTTGATGCTTTTGTTGTTTCTATAGCTTTGAAGAAAGATAAGTTGCTTGCAGAAGTTGGAATTCTTGAAAAGCAAAAAGAAGTGGCAATGGAACCACTTGATGACTTGGAGGATGATCTGTATCGCAGACAAAGCGAACAAGATATATTGCAAAAAGAGATTGAAAAAGAACATAAGCATCTTCAAGGAGAGTGGGATGACCTCACAACAGAACGAGACAATGTAGCTGAAAAAGAAGGAGAAGTGCGCGAAGAGAATGTAAAGCTTGATAAAAGAGAAAAGAATCTTGTGCCAGATGAAATGCGGATTACAAGACAAAGAGAGAAGTTTGATTTGCATACCATGAAAGAAATGAAGTTGATCAACGAAGCCAACAAGGTGCTAGACAAAAGAAAGAAGGTTGCTGACGTGAGAGATATTGAAAATGAGAGATTTAGACAGGAGTTAGCGTTGAAAGAGAAGCTATTGAAAGCTAGAGAAGATGGAGTCAAAAAGGACCGAAAACACTTGGAGAGTCAACAACAATCATTAAGAGCTGCTTATGAGATTACACGATCTAAAAACAATTCTTGACACAGCAGAAGTTAAAATAGACGTTTGCACTGAATGCAAAGAGAAGTTTATTTATCGCAAAGACAAAGAAGGCCGGATAGACAACAAGCAATACCTGAAAGACCACATGCGGAATTATCTACAAAGAGATGACCCGCTATTCAAAAAATATCATGACAAGCCATTTGACTTTGAAGAAGACCGCGCGTTTGCAGACCAACAATTCAAACAGCAAATGGCACAAGCAGAACGTAACAAATTTAATAAATTTAATAATAAATAAAACAACATGCGTAAATCAATATCGCCAGTAGAAAATGCAAACACACCAGCGATTGAAGACGGAGCAGCAGCTCTTACTGATGCAGGTGCAGGAGGAAGAAGAGGTTGGTCAATTCAAAATGTAGGAACAAATCCTATTTTTGTTTGTTTAGGTGGCACAGCATCATCAACAGTATTCCATTGGGTGTTGAAAGCTGGTACAG
>Ga0208769_1001253_pt1 | contig 11368 bp, 15 predicted proteins | sample AntAceMetag02UKC_FD_184768 | JGI IMG/M metagenome (GOLD analysis project Ga0208769, IMG submission 184768) | Saline lake microbial communities from Ace Lake, Antarctica- Antarctic Ace Lake Metagenome 02UKC (SPAdes) (version 2) | ecosystem: Environmental > Aquatic > Non-marine Saline and Alkaline... | reverse complement strand
AGATACCATGCCCACGCATGACCCAGTTAGTTCTTCTGATAAACGAGCTTCTTATCTATTATAACATTAATCGGCTTAACGACATACACGACATCTACCGTTCCTTCATTATTATCTGCTATTATATGCTGAGTGCAACAGGCCTTCATTGTAATAAGAACATCCTCTCCTAAATCAATCTGTTTATCTATCTCAAACTTGTGATTTTTGTCTAGCTTTATTAAGTTTAAGTTGATAGTTTTGTCCATATTTCATTCCATTAAGACGATTTTTAAGTATACGAATGTGCTTACAAGTTTTAGGTTTCTTCTTAGACATTTGAAATCCAATACAATCTTTATCACACTCCCAGTGTTCATCCTTAAACCAGCTGACATTGTGGAATGTGCCGGGCTTAGATTTGCTCGGCACATCCCATGTAAATACTGGTTTCTGTTCTTTTATCCAATCACTCGTTTTCATCTTCTTCTGGTTCAGGTGGAAGATCACTTTCTGTCTGCCCAGGATCATCGTTGACAACAGGAATACCATCGTCGGCCTTGACTGTCATTACAAACTCTCCAGTAGCCTCATCAATCTCTGCATCCTTGTGTGATAAGTAATATACTTTTTTCATCTTTCCGCTAACACTCTGTAATATTGCCCAAACCCTAACATCCTTGTCTATCCACTCTGATGCCTCGTCTCCGAAAGCGTCAATCAAATTATTTAGCGAGGTTTGATTCACTGAAAAATCCTTTTCAGTTCCACCGGCCAACTTGACCTTGAAAACATGCTGTGGTCCGAAAGTTCCTGGTTCAGTCCTTCCCTCATCTAACAACTGTATAATATCTCCATCTTTAATCTCCTCACCCTTTTTGGCGAAATCTCCCTTGATACTAACTTTTTTTGTATATTTCATTTTTCTTTTTTAATTGTTTTCACGACCTTTTTTAATTTGTTCTCGATACCTTGGACATTTCCTATACTTGCACTTATTTGTTCTTCTCTCCAAACAGATTTTATAATCAATGGGTAATCTCTCTGTTTGGGTTTGCTATTAGGATTTTCTTCAGCCCATGTCTTATAAGCCATCTCAAATAAATCATATCTATCAGGAATCTCTGTAAACTTATACTTTGATTTTCCCGGAGTTTTGTATTTATCATACCCCAACTGCAGAATGGCTAACTTACGATTTTTCCAATCTTCCTTTGTAATGCCCATCTTCTCGTAATCTATCTCTGCGTGCGAATAAGCGCCAACCTGTAAAAGCATATCTTTCCAAATTGATTTGCCTGTCTTTATGTCAATGATCCATATCTGATTCTTGCCATCTTCGGGGATATTCCAAATTCTATCTAATGTGCCTGCATAGTTCTCTCCGAAAACAGTCATCTCATTAGCCAATAAGATAGGATGAACTTCGTCTACAAACTCTTGATAGGATTTAATACCCATTATCTCATCGGCAGTCAGATCTTCCATCTCCCCAGTTTCCTTGTTCAAATACTTATCGCGTATACCTACAGCTCCATTAATGTCCAAATTCTCTGTGGCCTGATGAATACGATCACCCTTAACCCCAGCTTCCTTTCTTATTCGTTCTGCCTCCGTCATCCCTTGTGCCGCAATCCATTTCACAAGATAAGGACTTGTATAGTAGTATCCCTTTATCCAAGTCACACTGGGATACCATTTTATCTCCGGTAATCCAGTTTCCTCGTTAATCAAATCCTTACCATACCACCTTTCATCTGAAGTAGTTACTCGGCAAATCTTTTCTTTATTAACTGTTATAATTTGTTTTATATCTTTTTTCATAATACGACTTTTGGTTTCTTCGGGAGGTTCGGCGCTTCGGTATACCGAAGTTTATCAATATGCAGAACCGTTGCCGAAACCACATATTCCCTTTCGGGCAAACCCCCTGAAGAGCAACCGTTTAATTCTCATCCTCATCGGAATCCGTTAGCTGTTGATCTACATATATATCGTAGAGTTCAACAGTGTCTCCGTAAGGATTATTTTGTGATCCTTCGTTATTCATCTTATTCCTCTCTATTAATATAAGTAGCCAATTCCCCTAAATCCAAATCCTCTATCTCTTGAATAAACACATCTTTGGCCGCCCTTTCAATTCTGATTTGCCCAGTCTCCACATATCCATACTTGTCTTCTCCATTATCCTTTTGTCCAATTACCTTATACTCTTTTTCAGGAACTTCTTTCTCTGTTATCTCTTGAATAGTAATTTTATATTTCATCTTCTTTTCATTTGATTTATAATACGACCTTTATTAACTATCTCCATTGTATCATACTCCAAATTACTTGTCAAGTCCCTTACCTGTAAATAACTTTAGGACACCCTATCCCTCTCCCTATAATAAATTTGCTTAGCTCTCGTCTCCGAGATATTAAACATCTTAGCCAAATTCTTAAAGGTCATCTTGGCCTTTAACTCAATTAACTTTTTATTTCTTTCTATTTTTGTTTTTGTTCCTTTTGCCATATTATATCTCTTACTTCTTGATTATAAATTCTTTTATATATTTTGTGATGAATTTTCCGATGACAGCTGATACAAAGAACCATTAAGTTATCAATATTATTATTCTTTTTATCAGCATCTATATGATGTATTTCTATCTTCCTTTTAGATCCACAAAAATAACATTTTTCTGGTAACGAATCTAATAGCTTCTTTCTTTTATCCCTTGCCATTTCTTTTACTTTCTCTAGAAATAACTTCTTTTTTAATTTATTATCCATTACCTAATCTTAGTCCTTATTGTTTTTATTGTCAAGTCCCTTGCCCGAGAATGTTTTTTGCTCATAGCTTCTCTGTGTCCCGGCAGATTCAAATGACACTTGTGGCAAAGCAAAGTCACAGCATTAAAATCTACATCCTTATCATATTTTCTTGAGTCACTTGGATCACAGGAAAAATGATGAACATCAAATCGGCGCATTCCCTTTTTCCATTTCTTGCCACATTTCTGACAGGTATGATCAAAATGCTCTCTTATCTTCTCCCGGGCAAAATCCCTTCCAGTTAAATATATCTTACCTGTGTACTTAACTTTCCAAGATTTCCTTTTTATATCTTCTGTTAGAATCTGCCGGACTCGCTCTCTACTAATACCAAAGACATCGCCGATATCTTTATTGTTCTCGCCATTCTCTTTTAGGATAAGCATTAGATCCTTTCTTCTCTCTTGTGTTATCTCGTTATATTTAGACTCTTTTTTAGATATTTCCATAATTCTAATTCTTACCACTTTCTAAAGAAGAAACTATTAAAAACCAAGGAAGCATTACGACTACTACTCCACATAACATGATCCCGACTAAAATATATAAAATTACTCTAAAAATATTATCTAATAATTCCATGTTGTTTTGTATCTTCTTCTATTAGATTCTATTTCTTGTTTCTGAATTTCCTCGGCTCGTTTATTTTTATCAAATCCAATAATGAATGCTTTTTTGTCTCTTCCATCTAAACTATCCCACCATTTCTTATTTGTTTTGATAACAGGATATTTCTTTATTAACTTTTTTACTTTCTTACTTCTTTTACTAACAAATTTATTTTTAGGAGAATTTAATAATCTTCTTCGTAAATCTTTTTTTGTAATAGAATAAAGCTTTCTAATTGCCCTTTTAGAACCCTGAACAAATACTCCATTACTTTTAAGATATTTATGTATTTCTTTATGATGCTTTCTACAAAGTGGAATAAAATCGTTCAAATGTTCGTGTCCTAATTTGGCATAGCTACGATGATGAAGAATGTAATTTTTATTTCCACAAACAATACAACACTGAAGATATTTACTTTTTTTATATTTTTCTTTTATTTTTTTCCACCATTCAGATTTTAAATATTCATCATAATTCTTAAAACCTAAACTTTCTAATCTTTGTTGGAATATAGTCATAAATTTTTATATAACTTCTACTTCTTTTTCCTTTCTGTTATTATTAGGACATTAGATAATCCTCTATAGCGGTTTTAACCTCTACATTTGATTAGAAATAGTTGTTCTGTTTTCTCTCAGCTATGTCTTCCCTGTTCTGTATCTTCTCCATTCCTCCACCGCTCTGTCTATGACTGCGGGTTCATCGGAACTCTTGAAGACCTTTTTCCTCTAATCGTAACAGGAATTCATCTTAACGATTAGAATAGAAGCGAGTCATTAGGCGTAATAGACGGAGATTATCTCAGCTCCTCCGCAAGCTGACTCTTCCACACACGCTTTAAGTCAAAATACGATTAGATAGCTTGGCGTGATTGTGGGTTAGCGACCCTATCTAAAAGACGAACACCAAAAAACCCACAAAAAGTGAGTTTAATGGAATGAAAAGATTATTAAATTGTCTGTCCAAAGACAGGATCCTATCTGCAATTATTAAATTGCTTTTTAATCTTTTCATTATCTTTCAGTATACACTTCTCCCAGAACCTGTCAAGCCCTAAAACCAAAAACCCCAAAAAGGGGCTTCTGGCTGCATAATTAATTCATCTACATATTACTCTTCTTCCTCCTCTTCGTCAAGTTCTTCTTCTGTGGTTTCTTCTTTTATTTCTTCTTCCATGTTTTTATTATTTTTTAATTATTATACTACTTACGCTTTGCTGAAAATTTGTCAACAGTTCCAATCACTGTGAACCCTCCTAAAATAGTTATGATTCCGTTAGCAATGTCTGGGGATAAAATTCCCTCTGATGACAAAAGACCAACTATTGAAATTCCAACTAAGCACCAAAACCTACGAGAACCTAAAAATGATAAATCTTTAATCATGGTTTTGTTATTGGTTTATAAACGACCTTTGATACATCTAATTGAATCTAACACCGTGTGGGCAATCTGTGTGCGTTAAAACAGGTGCAAGTGCCGAGGTTGGTAAGTCATCTGCCCAATTACCAATTCTTTGTCTTTTTCTATTCTATCCCACATTCCGCTCATTGGCTCATAGAGGAACGCTGCTAATCCATCGCCTTCCTTTGCTATTATTATATTAAAGTAATGTCTGCCATAATTTGTATCTCCAAAAGTTGGAGGTGCGGTGGTTAGTCCATATAACATAGCAGCCAAAGCAGCAAATAAGAAAGCAAAGTTGTCACAATCCTTCTTCTCCTTGATGTATTTGATTTTGTGTATTATATCGTTGGCGATTACATCTAACCACTCGTCCCACGAGGCCACATAAAACCATCTATCATAAACGCTATCAGTAACTGATATTCCTAATCCCCTTAAAAGTTTTTGTATATCGTTTGTATGGATTACTGTTGTTTCTACATCTCCGGCTTCCTGGAACTTCTTTAATGCTTTATGAAGATACAAAGAACCTATCTTACGATTGATTTTGCTTATTAGTTTTCGTATTATTGTTTTATTCATTGTTTTGTTTTAATAATATGGGGGGCGAACAGGCATCTTAACAATGTCAATCCTGCACACCCCCGTTTGGCTAATCCTCGTCAGATACACATTCACATGGTTTCCCGCATTTATCGCAGTGCCATCTGCTACCACCAAACTCGTGGTTTACGGAATGCACTCCTGCTCCACAGCATTTGCTCTTCAATGATTCCTCCTTCATGACTAATCCTTTGCTGTCTTGAGTTGTTCCTCAAGTGCTGCTACTCTGCTTTGTAACAGTTTGATTCTTTCACTTAAGGAAATAATCAGAAGTAGTATAACTTCTCTATTCATCTCTACCTTCTCTGGCCTTGTTTGAGTCTTCTGACTCGTAGTAGAAATTCAATCACTTCTGAGATATTTTTATTCTTAAATAGCGTATGCCAGCAACGGTGTTTCTCAATGTCTATCAAGAGGAGATTGCCTGGCGTTGAACGCCCACCTCTACATTTGTTCTGCAGATGGTGATGATTCCTGCCAGGCGTTCTCCCTTGATTCTGTTTCCGATGTTTGCCACGGTTGCGTTGTTGCTTTAGGCGTTTTTTGAGCTTCCTTTTGCTCTTGCCCATTTTAGCCTCCGATTGTAAAAGAACTATTTGATGGCTATCTTGATGTCACTTAAACTCTCTTTGATTATTTTAATATCGATACATTGTTCTGTCATTTTTCTTTCTATGTCTCCAATCTTGCCGTTGACTTCTGTAAGATGATTTCCGAGTTTATTGTTTATGCTTTCTAATTCTACTTTATAATTTCCATTCCCGTTCTTTTTAGTTTTCAAATATGCGAAGAATTCTTTTAAGAAAAAGAGGAAAATGATTGCGACTGCTCCTAAGTTTAGTATTTCTGGTGTCATATACTTGACAATTACTTATTATTTATGATTAAATACTTTAATGGAAAAATACATGACACAAGAAGAATTAGATTGGTTTTGGCCAGTATTGATTTTCGTAATTTTATTTGCCTTAATCACATAAATTGTTAAAGTATTTTTTATCTTTTTACTCTATACTTAAATCTATAACTTCTAAAAATTTTATCTTTTATCTCACTTTTTTCTGAAGTAAGTTTGGCTTGCTTGTCTTCATCATCCATTTTTTGCCATTTTGAATCAGCTTTTAACTCTACAATTTTTTCATTGACTAACTTATTAAATTCTTCATTTGCTTCCTTAAACTTATCTTCACCGACTTTTTCTTTGAATTGAATTAACTCTTTGCCCGGATTCACTTCCCAATTTGAATTGTAAGAATAGACATTAGCAGATATTCCTAATCCGTCCGCTATCATAACTAATAAAGTATCAGCCAAACTCTCTGTTTTGTTAGCTTCCCATCCTTGTTCTATTACTATTGGAATGGTTAAATTAGCTAATTCGTTAAGAATAGTTGGCTTCTCTCCTTCAAAAGTTTTTTGATCAATGATTTCTTTAACAACAGAAAATGCTGGCGAAAACTTATTCTCTGTAAAATTCCAAAGCATATCCATTCCTGTTGGGCTTCCATATCCTTCTCCAAACTCTGTTACCACTCCAGTAACGGAACTCTTGGTTGATTGTATAGCCAATCTTGCGGCTAAAATTATTAAAGATGACATTCCACCAGTTGTATCAAACCTTTTATTCCCTATTCTTATTTTGCCAAAGTTAGCACTTCTTGGATCAAAATCAACTGCATCATCATCTAACGCATTTGCTATCATTAAAATTACAGCAACACTCCCCACTATTTTTAATAAGTTATAAGATGCTTGTTTTCTTGCGAATGATGTTTTTGCTGTTAATGGCTTGGCTAGTATGTCTATATTTGACTTAAAAAACTTGGCAGAGAAGAAAACTACATTAACTACCTTCCCAGCACTTTCTAATCTTCCCAAACTCCCACGACCAGTTTGGTAATTTACCATATCATTAATAGCCCCTATCTCTACCTTATTCTCCATATCAACCTGATTCCCTTCTGCTATTTTATACACCAAGTCAGCTAAATCAGCCCTCATTCTCATAGCGCCTGCCTCATAGGCAGTTTCTGCTGCCTTAAATGCCCTTCCAATTACAGGAATCTTAGTAGGTGCTGATGTTGGAAATTCTTCTTCACCAGTTCCTATATCAACTTTAACATTTGTATTTTTATCATAACGACCCTTCATATAGTTCTCTCTTGAGTATATTTCTGCCTTTATTCCATCAAGTATAGTATCACCCATCTTATTTCCACTTCTTAATACTCCCTTAATATCTGAAAATGATTTAACGAAATTCTTAGCCCATACTGTAGGATGAGAATATACTACCGAGATTCCCTGCCTTCCCCATAAAGAGTTATCAATAGAAGCAACAATAGCTCTTGCGTTTTGTGCTATAAACTTGAGAGAAAGCCGAGCATCTGTTTTTATAGCATTTGCTGCTTCCGTTAATCCCCTAACCCTAAAAGGATTAACAAATGTCTCCTTGATCGCATCTGCCTTTAATCCTCCTACATAGTTATTCATTGCCACCTGTGCTGCACCGAACTTAATTCCATTCTCTTTTGAACCCTCTAAAACAAAATCTTCTGTCTGCCATTTTGACATATCTCCCAGTTTTTCTCTTGCCATTTTCAAATCCTGTGAGAGTTCTGTAATTTTTTGTGCCTCATCAAGAGTAATCTCTGTTTTAAACTTCCTTGAATAAACATCACTTACTATCTCATTTAAGAACTTTTCGTTCTCTCCGGGGTCTTCTAATCGTCTTTTCTTTTCAGCATAAGTTTGACGGATTTTGTCAAGGGTTATTTGTTTTTGTTCTCTAGACATCCCAGTAATCTCTTTAGCCCAATCATACATAGCCCTTTCTTGGTTTTTAAGAAGAAGCTTCTTTTCAAATAAAAGATTAACACCTTTAGCATTTTCTGTTCCTATAATCTTCGTCAAAAAAGCTCTCCTTTCTTGAGAAGTCATTTCACTCATCTTAGAAGGAGAAAGCTTCCCACTTCTAATAGCTTCTTTAATTCTTTTTACCTCTTGTGCTGGTAAACAAAATATCATTTTATTATAGTTAATATTAACATGCTATTTCATCTACGAATGATTGCCAATCATACTTAGATATCTTTTTAGTTGCTATTTTATTCTTCAAATCACCCTTCATTGTTTTCTTAACTTGAGTTTTAGTTCTCCCTCTCATCTTCTTATCTGCCACTTCCTTTCTTAATTTCTTTATCTCTTGAATTTTAGCAGTAGCTGAATCAGGGTCTCTTTCTGCTAAGAATCTTAATGTCTGAGCTGCTTGGCTTGTTTCAGAAATCAATGGAGAATTGGCTAACTGAAAGATAAGATTCGCATCTCTTTGTTCCATAGCATAATCTTCCATCATCTTTATAAGCATACCACCCTTAATTCCTCCACTCAAAGGTTCTTCGCCAAGTACCATTCTCTTAGCTTTGTCTATATTTTCTGTCATTAACTTTTTTATTAAAGCCATTTGTTCCTTGATAACAACTGGACTATACTCAGCTAATCCTTTAAATTCATCTGCAATGCCCTTGTCTGTTGCTTTTACAAATATGCTCTTGGCTACCTTAGATACTTTTCCTTTTGGTAAAATAGGAATCTTAGATACTTTCTTAGATTGAACCTTGGGTGCAATAGGGATGGTAGTTTTTGGCTTCACTGGAGCGACCCAACCTTCTTTTTTTAATCTTGTTTCTCTTGCCTTTGTCGCCTTTATTACAGCGGTATCTTCTACTGCCTTTACTTCTTTAGTGGCTTGGTTGTAGATGTCTGTTAGTTGTTTCTCTGTTAAAGTATCTTCATTAGGAAACCATAATTTAGTCCACTCGGCTTGTCCTCCTTTCTCTGCTGGATATTTTACTCCCCGATAACCATCTGCGATTAGCTGGTCAGAATAGAGTTTGTCTGATTGTTCTGGGGTAGCAAGTTTTATATTCGGTTTTACATATCTTTCAAGAATATTTAATTTTTGACCAGCTTTTTGGACAGCTCCAGCTTCACCACTTAAAATTTCTTTTTTGCTACTTGTAAACCACGATGCTCCACCTTCGCTGATATTTACATCAAACTTTTCAAACTTAACTGGAGTTCCGTGAAAAATCGGTTTTTGTTTAGATACAAACTCCTCTGCACTCTTATACTTCTTCGCCTCTGTGGCTAAGGGTTGTAGTTCTTTGGTGGCTTGGGTGTAGAAATCAATGGCAGACTGTTTTTCAAATCTTACGATGGCTGGTATTGTAGTGTCTTTATTAAATACCGCTTGCCAATATCTATGATTACCTTCTTCTAATATAAAATCACCCATATCAGTTCTAACTATCTCAATCGGTTCTGTAATCTTTTTAATTTTAGTTGGTTCTGGTGCTGGTTTTGGTTCAAGTCCAGTAATCTTATCTAATGGCATTTCTGTTTCTATCTTGCCAATCCTAAATAACTCCTCCGCACTCTTATACTTTCTTGCCTCTGTGGCTAAGGGTTGTAGTTCTTTGGAGATAACACCTGTTTCAGATTTAATCTCCGTTACGGGCTGTTTTTGTTCTACTGGGGCTACTTTAGGAGTGGGTTTAGGAACAATAGGTTTCACTATCTTTTCAGGAACAACAGGTTTGATAATCATTTCTGGAATTGTCTTCTTTATAATAGGAGCAGGAATAATTGGTTCTTCTGTCATGTCCTTCTTGCCTGCTAGAGTTTGTATCATAACTCCAGGAACAGAAAATGATACAAGCTGAACAGCCAACTCCTCCTTGTCTGGGAATCTCCATCCTTCATCACTTAATCCAACTTCTGATAACATTCCTCTCATTATAGCTCCAATCTGTTCTTCGCCCATCTCACCAATGACTCCATTCCATCCAGCTCTTTTAACTAATCTCATAAAGTCGTCTGCCTTAGCTCCAGGGTTTAATTTTAAGATAGATTTAACAAATGCTGTTTTTAGCAATTTATCCTTACCGGGAATTGGTATTTCCTTAAATATCCCACCACTATGCTCTGAAACAACCTCTACCCATTGATCACCGAATGCTTTGGCTGCTGCGAGCCAAGCATTATCTCCTTCTTTTGTAATTACAACTTTCAAATCATTCAACTCATCCCTTTCAAATTTATACTCAGGAATCATGTTCTGAATAGTCCCTGCTGTAATTTCCATGAACCTAGCAGGAACAGTTTGAGCTGTTCCACCAACAACAGTTCCTAATCCCCTTATAACAAGAGATGCCGCTTTCGGTCCAAGATATTTACTAATAGTTTTCTCAATTGCTTTTTGAGTTCCCTTTTTGGCGGCTGTATATATTCCTCCAGTTACCAATAGTTCTCCTGCAAAAGCTGGAAGTTGAGTTAAAACTTCGGCAACCTTAGCCCCGAATGTACTATCTCTATCTGCTTCGGCACCATAAAGTGCAAGCATATAAATATCTTTATAAGTTTCAGTTCCATCTTTGACTCTCTCCATTGCCTTATATAAATCGGTAGCTTCCTTAATTGATGGAATAGCCGAAACAAATGGCAAGTATTCTTCTACTCCAGTTTCTTTAAAAACTTCTCCGGCAGTTTTTGTTGGTAATCTTCCTCCACCACGTTCTATTTCTTTTTCTAATTGTTGTAAATCATAACGAGCAAATGCCTCTTCATAATTATCTCCAGATGTTCTAACTTGATTTTCTTTCTTGACATTTTCCCTATATTCCTCATCTTCTAACTTCTTTAATGCTTCTGGTCCTTCTGCTTCTAAAAGTTCTCGCTTATATTCGTCCGTTGCATTTGTTTCTGTAAACCAATTTTTAACTCTATCAAAAAATCCACCAATGCCGGGCTTAGGTTCTTCTGCTGGTTTTCCCTGTTCCCAATAAAGTTCTGATTGCTTGGGTGGTTTAATCCATTCTGACTTTCCTTCTTCTGGCTTCATCCACTTACTTCTGTCTATGGGTTCTTTCATTACTGATTCAGGAATTATT
>Ga0208769_1001252_pt1 | contig 11376 bp, 15 predicted proteins | sample AntAceMetag02UKC_FD_184768 | JGI IMG/M metagenome (GOLD analysis project Ga0208769, IMG submission 184768) | Saline lake microbial communities from Ace Lake, Antarctica- Antarctic Ace Lake Metagenome 02UKC (SPAdes) (version 2) | ecosystem: Environmental > Aquatic > Non-marine Saline and Alkaline... | reverse complement strand
CTTGACTAAACCAATATCCCAAATATCTAATTTTTTAAGTGCTTTTTTCCAAATTTTTATCATCTCTTTTTACCTCCTCTTAATCTAATTAAGAAAAAGATATATAAAAGCTTTACGCCCACGCCGGGAATCGAACCCGGGTTATATCCGCGACAGGGACATGTCATAGCCATTAGACCACGTAGGCATAATAGATTTTGTTAGAATGAGTTTATAAATTTTCTCACTTATGTCTAATCAATTGAACAAGACTATAAACCACACAAAGAATAAAATATGCAGGAATTACAATAACAACTAAAATAAAGAAAAAAGCTTCATCTCCTCCTCGCGCATCAAACCAACCCTTAAACAAACCATAAATTAAATTATGTAACATAATAGAAACAAATCCTGCAACAACCATTATCCATGCTTTTTTCCACGTCAATAAAAGCCACTTATCCCACTTACTTTTTGATTTCAATTTTTTTCTTTCCATGCATATAAGGTTGCAGAACTTTCGGAATTTTAATACTTCCATCTTTCTGCTGGTTATTCTCTATTAACGCGATTAAAGCTCTAGGAGATGCTAACACTGTATTATTCAATGTGTGTGCAAAATACGTCTTCCCTCTATTTTCAATTTTAATATTTAATCTCCTTGCCTGTGCTTCTTCCATATTTGCCAAACTTCCTGCTTCCCAATATTTCTTTTGCCTTGGACTCCACGCCTCAACATCACAACTTTTAGCTTTCAAATCCGCCAAATCTCCCGAACAACATTCTAAAATTCTAACAGGAATATCCAACGCCCTAAAAACATCAACAGTATGCTGAAGCATTTTTTTATACCATTTGTAAGAATCTTCTGGTTCACAAATCACCACCATCTCTTGTTTTTCAAATTGATGTAATCTGAAAAATCCTTTTTCTTCAACACCATGACTTCCAATCTCTTTTCTAAAACAAGGCGAATAACTCGTGAGAGTAATCGGCAACACATGACCCTTAAGAGTTTTATCAATAAATCGTCCAATCATAGAATGCTCACTCGTTCCAATAAGATACAAATCCTCTCCTTCAATCTTGTACATCATTCCATCTCTCTCGGCAAAACTCATAACTCCATCAACCACTGCACTTCGAATCATAAAAGGAGGAATCACATATGTAAAGTCTTTTTGTATCATATAATCCCTAGCAAAAGCAAGCATGGCTGAATGCAAAATCGCTAAATCCCCTGTCAAAAAATAAAATCCATTTCCAGAAGTTTCTCTCGCAGATTCAAAATCTAACTCCCCAATTTTTTCCGCTAATTCTACATGATTAAGAATTTTATAATCCGGAACAACTGGTTTTCCGATTCTCTTAATTTCCACATTTTCATTTTCATCTTTTCCAATCGGAACGCTCTCATGAATCATGTTCGGAATCTTAAACATAATTTCCCCAATCTTAATTTCCAACTTTCTCCGCTTCTCTTCTAATTTCGCAATTTTTCCGGGAATCGCTTTTGCTTCTGCTAACTCTTTATTTGCTTTTTTCTTTGCTTTTTTCAACTCACTAATCTTTTTAGAAACAATATTTCTTTCACCCCTTAATTTATCTTCCTTGTATTTTAATTTCCTCCACTCTCCGTCCAATTTTTTTACTTCATCAACCAAAGGAAGTTTTTCCTCCTGAAATTTTTTCTTTATATTCTCTTTAACTAATTCAGAATTTTCTCTTATAAGTTTTATATCAATCATAAACCAAATAAAGAAACATTATATTTAAATCTTATTAGCGACACTTTTAAAAACAATAACGCCTAAATGAATTAATGGCAGAGGTGGGAAATGTTACGAGCTCAATTGTAGAAGGTTACAACTTATTTATTACTTCGCTTCCGACGTGGGCACAAAATTTCGTGAATTTATTTTTCCTTATCCTTTTAGTTTTCCTTTACTCTTTTTTCGTTTGGAAATTCTATAGATTTGTAGCAAAAAAAAATATTTTCGGCTTAGACTTAAATCAATATAATAAAACAGAGCATCCATTCTTCACAAAAGTTTTCGCGGGAGGTTTTTATTTCTTAGAATATATCATCATTTTACCATTTATGATTTTCTTCTGGTTTGCAATATTCACTTTATTTTTAATCTTACTAACAGATAGTTTAGAAGTAGGTACCCTTTTAACAGTCGCAGCAGTAATCGTCGCAACAATCCGATTGTCTTGCTATTACAAAGAAGACCTCGCAAAAGACCTCGCAAAACTTTTACCATTCACTCTCTTAGCAGTTTCATTGCTTAATCAAAGTTCATTCAATTTCGAAAGAATCTTAAGTCATTTTGCAGCGATACCTAGTTATTTTAACAAAATCTTAATTTACTTATTATTTATTGTTCTCTTAGAAGTAGTTCTTCGATTCTTTGATTTTATCTTTTCATTATTTGGGTTAGAGGAAACTAATGAATCTATAATCGAAAAAGAAACGGATAAAAACCTAGCATAACCCCCAACAAGACATAAATTTTAAAAAGAACTTTGTTCTTAAATTTAAAAGAGAAATGATACCAACAATTATCCTTATGATTCTAGGATTCGCAGCTTTTTTTGCGACAGGCATAGATGATACGGTCGCATATGCTGGTTCATATTTAGAAAACCGAAAAAAAAGTTATAAGATATTAATTTCTTTGGGAATCATTCTTGGCACTCTAATCGCGTTGGGAGTTTCTATTTTTGCAGGTTCATTAATGGAAAAATACATTGTAGTTAATGGGAAACCAATCGGTAATATTGTAGGGGGTGTTGTGTTAACAACATTGGGATTGGTGATGTTTACAAGAGGCTCATGGTCAAAACACAAAAAAAAGAAACCGCTTAAGAGAATAGAAAAACATTCAAAAACAGAAAAGACAAGCAAATTTCATGGAATAAAATTTTTGGGATTGGGTATGCTTTTATTTTTTGCTACAGGTATTGATGATATCATTGCTTATTCTAATCTTATTATGGCAAAGGGTTCTTGGTGGGAAATTTGTACCGGCGTGCTAATCGCAACATTTGTATCTCTCTTTATTGCTCATATTTTATCTGATAAACTAAAGCGATTGCCTCATCCAGAAAAAATCGGAGCAGGAATCGTGATGGTCATTGGTGTTCTTTTAGCATTAGGAGTTTTATAATTCCCAATTCTCAAACAACAAGATTTTTAAATCAATTTCTTATATTTCTTGTATGCCAAAAGTAAGAATAAAATTAAACAGCACAGATATTGAAATGCTCAATACTATTTGCAATAATATCAGTGATATTGCTAAAAAATCAGGCGTGCCTGTTTCGGGTCCTGTCCCATTACCCACAAAAAAACTCAAAGTAACAACAAGAAAATCCCCTTGTGGAGACGGAACAGCTACATTCGATAGATTTGAAATGAGAATACATAAAAGATTAATTGACTTCCCAACAAATGAAAAAGTTCTTCACCACATTATGAAAATGAATATTCCAAAAAATGTTAATATCAAGATAGAAATGAAAGACTAATCAAAACATTTATAAATAATAAAATGCTAATATATTTGTCTGACTTCGGTTAGATATTGGGAGTTGACTTCGGTTTTCTCCTTTTTTTTTATTTATCTAAATCTTTAAAAATAAACATTTCTTACACAAATCATGGAAAAAGACATTGGAAAAATAAACAAAGGAGAATATCAAGGCACAGTAACTGAGATTGTTCTTGGAGTCAGAGAATACAACGGAAAAGTTGGACTTGATATAAGAGAATTTGTTACAAGTGAAAAATATACTGGACCCACAAAAAAAGGATTAAGGATTCCGGCTGAAAAATTTCAAGCATTTAAAGAGATGATTAATTCAGTTGCAGAAGAAGACATGAAACAACCAGAACAAGAAGCACCTTCTGAACAACCAGCAGAACAAACTTCTTTAGATGAAGCTAATCCTGATTATTAACCCACCAAAAAGTTTTAAAATCTATTTTTCTTTAATCTCTTAATGAAAGGAAAAAAGTGGGTAACAATAGCAATTATCGTCGCTGTAATAATTCTTGCATTTTTCTTAATCAATAAACCATTAAGTGAAGAAGTTTCAAAATCAACTGCCCAATGCATAGGAGAGAATTCTGAATTATACATACAACTAGGTTGTCATGCTTGTGAAATTCAAGAGGAGCTCTTCGGAGAAAATGCAAAATATCTTACAATTATTGATTGCTTCTTTCAAACAGGAGATTGTTCTGTTATCACCCATACTCCAACCTGGATAATAAATGGAGAAAAATATATTGGGGTCCAAAATCTTGAAATATTAAAAGGGCTCACTGGTTGCAACTAAAATGATTGATGGATTAAACTTTGGGAGAATAACTTTGCTTGCTTTGGCAGATTCTGTTAATCCTTGTGCTATGGCTGTACTCACAATGGTTCTCATCACAATTTTAATTCAAAATCCCGGCAAACGAAAAAAAGTTCTTTACGCAGGTTTAGCATTTGCAAGTTCTATTTTTGTTGGTTACTTATTTTACGGCCTAATCATAATTCAATTCTTCAAGACTTTTGCAGAAGTGTTAAGAGAAAATTCGGTTTTGATTTATAGGGGTCTTGCCATTTTCGCAATGGTTCTTGGAGGATTGAATATTAAAGATTTTTTCATGTATAAAAAAGGAGGCGTGGGTACAGAAATGCCAATATGGATGAGACCCAAAGCCAAAAAAGTTATACAAAAGATTACCTCTCCAAGAGGTGCATTTATCATTGGATTTTTAGTTACATTATTCTTACTTCCTTGCACCATCGGACCTTACATTATCGCTTCAGGATTACTTTCAGAGTTAGGAACACTCGGCGCATTACCCTGGCTTATGTATTATAATCTCTTATTCATTTTACCAATGGTAATTATTGTAGGCCTAGTTTATTATGGTTTCACCAAAGTTCAAGAAGTTTCTGGTTGGAAGGATAAGAATATTAAATTTTTACATTTAATCGCGGGGATTCTTTTGTTCATAGTGGGATTTGCGTTATTAATTGGTTGGTTGTAATCAATAACTTGGCATTAATTCATTATGTCCAAATTGTATAACTAAATCTACTTTTGGTTTTATTTGTTCTAAACCAACAGGAGTATCACACGCGCCAAAACAGCTTCCAAACCAAATCAAAAAAGTTGCTTTTGTCTTTTCTTCCAAAAAATCAACAACAGCAGTCGCATAAAGTTTCAAACCGTCTGGAAACTGCAATAAAACGAGTTTTGCTTTAGTCTTAACTATCTCTTTCACAACTTTCTCTAATTCTAAATCATATTTTTCATTTAATTGTTCAAGTGTATATGCCATAAAAAAATTTATATCTTAACCTTTAAAAATCCTCTGACATTCAAGAACATATGACAAATAAAATCCGACAACCAATAGTAACAATCTGTGGGCATGTAGACCATGGAAAAACAAGTATACTCGATAAACTTAGAGAAAGCTCGATTCAACAAGGCGAAGCAGGAGGCATAACTCAAAGAATTTCTTTCACATCTTTCCCCACAGAACAATTGAAAAAAATCTGCCCTTCAATAGAAAAGTCAAATGAAAAAATAAACATTCCAGGATTTTTATTCATCGACACCCCGGGCCACGCAGCATTCACTAACCTACGAAAAAGAGGGGGGAACTTAGCTGACTTAGCCATTCTTGTTATTGATATAAATGATGGAATAAAACCCCAAACAGCAGAAGTCATCCAAATTCTCAAACACAATAAATCTCCTTTCATCATAGCATTAAACAAAATTGATAACATCTCTGGATGGCAAAAATCTCAAAAAGGGATAAAAGAAAATATAGAAAATCAACCAACAAATACCAAAAGAGCATTTGAAGAAAAATTTTTAACACTAATCGGCGCATTAAACAGTCACGGATTTGATTCAGACTTGTTTTATAATATTGAAGATTTCACAAAAAAGATTGCTTTAGTTCCTTGCTCTGCAAAAACAGGAGAAGGATTACAAGAACTTGTAATGATGCTTTATGGATTGAGCCAAAAATATTTAGCAAATAAATTAACAATCAGCAAAGACGCAAAAGGAGTTATGCTAGAAATAAAAAAAGAGAAATCCATCAATTATATTGAATCTATTCTATACGATGGAGAATTATCTAAAAACGACGAAATTGCTGTTGCAAATTTAGAAGGAGAACCTGTAATCAGCAAAATAAGAATTCTTGAAGAAATCAAACCATTAAGCAATAAATTTATTCCCAAAGAAAAAGTGCAGGCTTCTACAGGATTAAGAATGCAATTAATTGAACAGAAAAAGAATTCAGGAGAAAAAGTAAAAGTTACTCCGGGTATGCCTTTCATTGTTTATCATGATAATATGAAAGAAATAAAAAAACAATTCAAAGAACAAATTTCTGAAAATATAAAAACAGACAAACAAGGGATCATTGCAAAAGCGGATTCATTAGGTAGCCTTGAAGCATTATTGATAATGTTAAGACAAGAAAACATTCCAGTTGTCAAAGCAGGAATCGGAAGCATAAATAAAAACGACATAATTTCTGCAAAAGCAAATTTGAACTTAAATGAACTTAATGCAATTATTGTGGGATTCAATGTCAACATTGATGAGGAAGCAAAAGAGATTGCAAAAGAAACTAAAATTTTAACAAATGAGGTAATCTATAAACTCATTGAAGATTTAACAAAGTTCAGACAAGAAAAAGCAAGAGAAATAGAAAAAGCAAGACTTTTGAAATTAGCATCTCTTTGTAAATTAAAAATTTTGCCTCAATATATTTTTAGAAATACAAAACCAGCTATTTTTGGCGTTAACATTGAAGTTGGAAAACTCGTTTCTAATTTAAAATTAATAAATTCAAAAGATGAAGAAGTTGGACGAGTAAAAAATATACAATCAGAAAAAAAATCTGTTGAAACAGTTACAGAAGGCATGGAAGTTGCAATTTCAATTCCAGGAATTAATTTTGAACGACAATTAAAAGATGTTGAATTCCTTTACACAAACCTCGGAGAATCTCAATTTAGAAATTTCAAGAAAAATAAAGATTTGCTAAGTAAAAAAGAAGTTACTTTGCTTCAAGAAATCGCAGAAATTAAAAGACAGAAAAAAACAGATTGGGGAATTTAGATAACAATAACTTTAAAAATACTTTTTCTTCTTAATTAACATGTTTAAAATAAATATTGCTGAAAAAACAGGGAAAACTTACAAACTTGAAGCTGAAGCTGAAGAAATCATAGAAAAATCTCTGCATGACACAATTTTAGGCAAAGAGCTTTTACCAGAATTAGACGGCTATGAATTTGAAATTACTGGCGCAAGCGACAAATCAGGATTTACTGCAATGGAAGGAGTTGAAGGAATTGGATTAAAAAGAGTTCTTTTAAAATACGGAAAAGCTATGCACAAGCGCCCAAGAAGAGAAGGAAAGAAAAAAGTATCAAATCCAAAACCAAAGGGATTGAGAATGAGAAAAACAGTCCGAGGACAGATAATCTCTCCAGAGATCATTCAAATTAATCTTAAAATATTAAAAGAAGGAGCAAAGAAACTTTCTGAAATTTTCCCAGAGCAAAACAAGGCTCCTGAACCAGAAGTTAAAGAAGAAGAAGTTGCTCCCAAGGAAACACCTACAAAAACACCTGTAGAAAAAGCACCAGAGCAAGAAGCACCCAAAGAAACAAATGTTTCAATCAAGAAAAAAGCAACAAGAGTTCCCAAAAAAGTAAAAGCACAAAAACATTCAAAAGTGCAACAAAACAAAGCAAAGGTAAAAAACCAAATGTTTGAAAAATTAGTAGACGATACAGTTAAATTAAAAAAACAAAAGAAAATTTAATTCTTAAGACCTAAACCCTTTTAAATAAAACATCTCTTCAGATTATATGACAAAAACAGAATTACCCGAGTTAAATGTGGGAGTTATGGGGCACATTGACCATGGAAAAACAACACTCTTGAGTAAGCTTACTGGAAAGTTTGCTGACACACATTCAGAAGAACTCAAAAGAGGGATTACAATAAAATTAGGGTATGCAGATACTACAATTTCTCAAGATGGGAAAAACTTCAATAACCAAGGAAAAGGAAAACCAGTAAGATACATAAGTTTCATAGATGCGCCAGGGCACGAAATGTTAATGGCAACTATGCTTTCAGGAGCAGCAATAATCGACGCAGCGATTTTAGTTGTCGCGGCAAATGAAGGAATCAAACCTCAAACCCAAGAACACTTTATGGCGCTTCAAGCAAAAAAAATAAAGAACATAATAATAGTTCAAAACAAAATAGACTTAGTCTCAAAAGAACAAGCATTAAAAAATTATAAAGAAATTAAAGAATTCGTCAAAGGAAGCTCAGCAGAAAACGCAGTTATTATTCCTATCTCAGCACAACAAGGAATTAACATTGACAAGATATTTGAGGAATTATCTAAGATAGAAATTCCAGAAAAAGAAATAGACACAGAACCAATATTCTTAATCGCAAGAAGTTTTGACATAAATCGCCCAGGAACATCAATCAAAAACCTAAAAGGAGGTGTGCTTGGAGGAATTTTAAAAAAAGGTAAATTAAAAGTTGGCGATGAAATTGAAATCAAACCCGGTTTAAACATTAAAAAAGCAAATCAAGAATCTTACCAAACATTAACAACCAAAATATTATCTTTACACAGAGGGCAAAATCAAGTTGAAGAAATCACCCCTGGCTCAAGCATATCAATAGAAACAACTCTTGACCCTGTCTTAACAAAAACAGACTCCTTAACTGGATGCGTAGCAGGTTCAAAACATTCTCTTCCAGATATCACAGACACATTAAAAATTAAAACACAGTTATTCGAAGAAGTTTTAGGAATCCAAGAACACAAGAGTATAGAACCAATTAAGACCAAAGAAATGTTAATGTTAAGCGTAAACACTACAATCACTGTTGGAACAGTAGAAAAAATTTCTAAAGACACAATTGAATTGAACTTAAACATTCCAATTGTCGCTTTGAAAAACGATAACGTCGGAATAGCACGAAATATCAACGGACATTGGAGACTTATTGGTTTTGGAGAAATTGTTGAGTAACAAAAAAATTTATAAAGGGATTCTCACACTTATTAACATGAAAAAAATATTAACATTTGTTGTTTTAACACTATTATTAACTGGTTTAGTATTTGCTAGTCCTATTACTAGTCATGCTACAGAAAATAGCGAAGAAGCCCAAGGAGAACAACTTGAAGCTCAAGCAGAAACAGCTAATTCTGGAGAGGCAACACAAATACAAGCAAGAGTATTAACTCAAGCAGAAGTTCAAGAGATAAAACAAGAACAAAAAAGAATAAGGATTCAAGCAGGAGAATGTCCTGAAGAATGTGATTGCACTGGTTCTACTATGAAATGCGCATTAGAAAACAATGGAAGAGAGATGACAGTTAGTGCAGGAAACTCTGGAAATGTTATTATCCAAGTTCAAGGAGCACAAGCTTCAACTACTGCAACCCTATATCAATCAGAAGGAAAAGTTTACAGAGAATATAACGGAGAAGTAACAGAAGTAGCAGTAATGCTAGATTCAGTTAAAGAAAGAGTAAGAAATAGAGTAAATCAAGATTTAACAGAAGAAGAGATGATATTGCAAGAAGATGGAACTTATAAATATCAAGCAAAAAAACAAGTAAAAGTTTTAGGAATGTTTAGAGCAAGAGCAACAGTTCGTGCAGAAATTAATTCTGAAACAGGTGAAGTAGAAAGAGTAAGAAATGCTTGGTGGACATTTTTAGCAAGCGATGTTGAAGAAACTGCAGAATAATTTTTTAAGCCAATAATCGCAACAAGATTTATAACCCTTAATTTTTTGGATTACTAATGGTAAAGTTTTATTCTTATTCAAAATTAGAGAGCTTTGGGCAATGCCCATTAAAATTCAAGTTCAGGTATATTGATAAAATAAAACCTGAATTAGGGAAAAGCATTGAAGCTCATCTTGGGAGTGTTGTGCATTCCACTCTTGAATGGGTATACTCTGAAGCAAACAAAAAAACACCTCCAACAATAGAACAAATTATTTCTTATTATGCTGAAAACTGGCAAGAAAATTTTTCAGAGGATATACGAATCATAAAAAAAGAATTCACAGAAAAAGACTACTTCAACAAAGGCGTAGGGTTCCTCGTGAATTATTATACAAAACATTCTCCTTTTGAAGAAAAGACACTGGCAATAGAACATAAGATTGAATTGCAATTAGATGAAGACACAAAAATAATTGGATTCATTGATAGGTTAGTAGATAATATAGAAAGTAACGAAATAGAAATTCACGATTATAAAACAAGCAACAGCATGCCCACTCAGAAACAAATGAATGACAACAGACAGCTTGCACTTTATTCTCTTGCAATAAGAGAGACACTCGGAAAAGACAGAAACATTTGTCTCATCTGGCACTTCCTTGCACATGACTTAAAAGTTTGCATAAGAAAAACAGAACAAGAACTTGAAAACCTAAGACAAGAAATAAAAGATTTAATAAAAAAAATAGAAGAAACAAAAGACTTTCCTCCAAACAAATCAATTCTTTGTAATTGGTGCGAGTATAAAAATATCTGCCCTGAATTTAATAAGAGTTATACAAGAGAGAAGCAAGAAACTTTGGGGATTTAGTGGGGATAGAAAATTATCTTTTTTTTAAAGATTTCAATTTAGTCTGTAATGCCTTAACATAAACTTCATCATATAAAAACATTAAATCCTCATCTTTTGTATTTTCTAAATTTGAGATTGATTTTAAGGCATCAAGTTTTTCAATTGCTCTTAACATCTTTTGAATATCTTGTTCTCTTTTCTTAACTCCATCAATTTCACTTAATCTTTTGATATGGGCCTCTGCAATAATAAATCTTGCTTTGTCTTTATTAGATTCTACAATTTGATAAAAAATGTAGGACACTGTAAAAAGAGATAATCCTAAATAAAAAAGTTTATTCCATAAGTTTTCATCAAAAGAAAAAATTATTTTCCAAAAGATAAAAGAAAAGTTTAAGCCAGTAATTGAGAAAAAAATAGATACAAAAAGAATTATTGCACCAAGAGAGATAAATATTTTAAATCGTTTATATTTCTTTAAAATAAATCCTTTTTTCAATCCATGTAACCTCTTTTTTAATTTTTCATATTCTACATCTAAGTTTGCAGAAGATTCTTTTTTCTTATTCTCCTTAATAGATTCAATTTGAGATTCTATATCCTTGATAATCTTTTTTTTCTTTTTCTCTTCCATAAATTATCAAAAAATTTTAAATTATAAAAACTTTCCTTATAACCCTTCATCATCATGAACTTTGATTAAATCAGTTACAGCATCTCC
>Ga0208769_1001250_pt1 | contig 11379 bp, 23 predicted proteins | sample AntAceMetag02UKC_FD_184768 | JGI IMG/M metagenome (GOLD analysis project Ga0208769, IMG submission 184768) | Saline lake microbial communities from Ace Lake, Antarctica- Antarctic Ace Lake Metagenome 02UKC (SPAdes) (version 2) | ecosystem: Environmental > Aquatic > Non-marine Saline and Alkaline... | reverse complement strand
ATTCAATGCGTAAACATGACGTGGTCAAGACAATGATAGTAATGGAAATAATGAAACGTACAAAGAAAGAAAAAAAGTATCATGCAATATATACGGAATATCCTGTTGGAAAAAAAGGTAAAACTAAAAAAGTAGATGTTTATCATAAGAATTTGAAAACTGGTGAAACTACAATCTATGAAGTGCAGAAAAATATAAATAAAAAATGGCTTAGCGAATTAAAAAGAAAAGTTCCTGAAGAGATGAATACGCAGATAATTGATTTGGATAAGGTTTCTGATGATATTTGGGAGATGAATGAGCAAGTTAAGGAGTGTGTGATATTATGAGAATCTTAAAGCAAATTATTGAAAAGAAATTAGAACTTCATAATGAATTTATTTTAAATAGACAATATCTTAGAAGCATCTGGCAGTTTTATGCATGTTACAATCTTGCACTAGCTATATTAGGAGTTAATCCTAATGATTTGGAAATTAGAAAGAGAAATAGGATTTGGAGAAAATGGTTATTAAAAGAAGGAGTTTTTGATGAAAAAAAGTTTAAAAAGATTCAGAGATACATTCAGGAAGATATGAAGGTAATTATTCAAGCATTAAATTTAATCGAAAAAATAAATGATGAAAATGAATATGATATGGGAACAATTTATAGGGAGGATAGGTCTTTCGTTGGAGTATTGTCTTATGAATTTCCAGAATAAAAATGACAGATAAATTAAAATCATTAACACCATTGGTTACTCAAATGACCCTTAGAAAATTAGGTATGTTTAGTAGTAGCTATATGGGGAATGATATTTATTTTTTAGTTGAAGCCATTAATCTATTAATCTCAGATGTTGGAGAAGACTTTGTTAAAAAAGAATATGAAAAACAAGGGAAAGATTGGGATAAGATAAAAGAAGAATTTGAAAAATTAAACAAATTATCTGTTAATGCTAAAACTTGGTATGATGGGATAGCTAATAAAAAATTTGATAAAAGAGAAGTTAATAAGGTTCAATCAATGTTTAAAAAATTCTTCTTGAAAACTGCAAGTAAAATGGCTCTTACTCAAAGAAACTTATATGATTTATTTGTTTTCTTAGTTAAGCAAACTACTATTCAAAGAAATCAGATTCCTAATGAAGCTTTCAAGGTGCTAGAACATGTTGGTTATAGGAAATTAGATTTAAAAAAGTCTCCAGGACAATCAGGAATTGTTAAACAATAAGATGCAACTTAAAACAGAAACAAATACTTACCTTGATTTAAAAGATAATTATGGGAAAGTAATTAATGAACAAATTATTATCTATGCTCAATCTGGTTATTCTAAGGGACTTGCTATGGAAGGAATCTTAGAATCCTTTCATAAAGCTGGGTATATTGTACTTTGTATTGCAGACCCAAAGCAAGGCGAGTGCGAATTAGCGTATCAAATGTTTGAACCAATAGAAAAATATCATTTGGACCATCTCCGCAAAATTGGTAAAAGACCTAGTGCAAAAAAAGTTAAATTATATCACCCCTTCTGTTTTGGAATCCCCACAAATAGAAATCTTCCAGATATAAATTTTTTTACATTTCCCCTTAAAGATTTGGGTCGAAAGGAATGGAGTCTTCTTGTTGAGACTGAATATGATACTGAAACAATGGGTGCTTTGATTAGGGCTTCCCAAAATATTACCAATGAGGATGGTCTTTATGGCTTCTTGCAATATATTCAAAAATCTGTTAAAGGAAAAGGTTCTGGAAAAACTAGAAAGGCTGACCCTTCAAATTTCTTTTTGGAAACTGGCTCTGGAACAATGAAATCCGTTTCTGAAGTTAGTAGATATTTACAACCATTCAGGCAAAATTATTTTCTATCTAAAAAAAGCTGTCCATTGAATCTTGATTGGAAATCTATTCTTACAGACCAAGAACATTATCATGTTTTTTTGAATTCTTATCTTTCAAAAGATGAAAAGATTTTAGATTTTGTAGTTTTGGCTTTGTTAAATGGAATACTAAATAATAAACATTTATTAAAAAAACCTGTTGTAATTGCCTTGCCTGAGATTAGAAAACAAGTGCCATTCAAACCTGATGGTCATAAGCGTCAGTTGGCGATAGGATTTAAAGATAGTCTTGCGTTGATGAGAAGTTCAGGACGTGGAATGTCTTCTGTTTCAGATTCACAAAGTTTTTCAGGAGTAGACAAAGATGTCCGAGATTCTGCAACTACAACTTTTTTTGGAGAAATGGGAGCTGATGCAGAGAATGTTTCTAAAACTTTCAATTATAAAAGAGAAATAAGGTCTCAATTAACTTCAATGGATGCGATGAATAGTTTTTTGAAGGTAAAGAATGAGGAAGATGGTGGAATTACTTTGTTTTTCTCAAGTTCTAGACATGGAGAACCTTCTTATAACTTTGAGGAAACATATCGGAAAGAATGTCCAGAAAAAATGAAGAATTATAAAGATATTGTTGAAATGATGAAGAAGGATTTGAAAGATGATGAAAATAAGATTAGAGACAAAATAAAGAAACAAGAAAAAAGAGATAAAGAAGAAAGAGAGAGAATTGCAAAAGAAAAGGCTGAAAATAGTTCTGAAGTTAAAGTAGATAAAGATAAGGATAAAAAAATTCAAGAGTTGATGAGTCAATCAAAATTAGAAAAAATGAAAAGATGTTGGGAGTTTAAAAGAGATAATCCTGATATGAGTTTAAGGAAATCTGCATTGGCTATTGGTTTTCCATCAAGTTCTGGTAATAAAACATTTAAAAAATATTTTGAAGAATATCAAGAAATTTTAGATAAAGAAAAAGAAAAAGAAGATAATGTTGATTTTGAAGATAAAGTTTTAAATGAAACAAAAGTTCCAGAGGAAAAGCCACTTTTAGGCGAAGAGTTTGAATTGCCAGAGGAATAGAATAATTCATATGAATAATCCTACATATGATAATGTTGGTATATCTCTTTTATTTATTTCTTCCCTCTTGCCTATGTTGGTGATGAGTACATTAAAAAAGGTAAATTTTAAATAGTTTGATAGTATTGTAAGAACATGGGCTATTGCATTAATTATTGCACACACATCCCTATGTGAGTATAGGTAGTTGTGAGCTGTGGAATAAAAAATAATGAAATAAAATTAAGGGTAATCCTCTCAGACCAAATCAATATAGCGACACTAAACTAATCAAATGAAACATTCAAGAAAGCTTAAACATTGCACCAAACATTTAATAGGTATGGTTATGTTAGATAAAAAGTTACAGCCTAGGAGGATTTACTATTGAGTGTCCTCTATAAACAATATAAAATGATTAATAATAAAAATAAACTGGGGGAACTCATTCTTGAGTAATTTTGAGTAAATATGTCAAGAACTAAAAACGCTAGAGATAAGAAACCCAGGAAGAAAAGGACACACTATGCAGGAAAGCTAATTAAGAAAAAAAGAAAATATAATGGTTTTGTTAAATATGTTTCAACAAGAAAAAGAGATGACCCTATAAAACTTTGGATGGTTGAAATCCTTCCAATGAGTAAAGATTCTTATAAAAATTTCTCTAAGCAAACAGGTAGGTTCATGCGAAAAATAGTTTATTGTCCAAGATTAAGGATTGATGTTGACCCTCATCAAATTTCAAATAAAGAATTAGTTGAACAATTATGTTTAGAACATTTGTGGGTTGGACATTGGTTAGTTAGAGGCTTTAGTCGAGGTCGTAATAAATTTCACTGTAAGCCTGTTAAATTATGTGAAGTTCTTATAACTGATTCTCCAAAAGGATTAAGGGCTAAGATGATTCGGAATTGGAGATTGTTTCGTTATTGGTTTTGGGAAAAGTGATAATTTTTTATTTTAAATTAGAATTTATTTTATAGAAGATTTCATTACTCACAATTGGTTCTTGGATTCCTTTTCTTTCGTTACCCTCAAATTCCACAATTCCAATGTAAATTTTATTTTTGATTATGTTATAATATGTCTGAGGTTTTAATTTCCATTTATCACAAATTTTCTTATATCCTATTCCCTCAGAGGTTTTCAAAAAAATATCTTTAATCATCTTAGCTTTTTTAGGGTCTTGTTTAATTCCAATCACTCCCTTTCTATCCCTCTTATTTTTAAATATAAAGAGATAACCAATGGGACAACGCCCAACAGGAAGACCATTTTTGAATTGGTCTAATCTAGTTATTCTAACTTTTTCTTTCATTTTTCTAATTTCTTCTTCATTAAAGGACCCCTTAATTTCAGCAAATAATGGTTCATCAGTATCATCAGAGGGAATTAATTTTATATTATGTCTCGCAAAATATTCCTTTGCAATTTTAGAAAAAACATTATCTCGACTAAATCTATCCCACATTAAAAAAACAACTCCTTCAAATTTACTAGAATCAACTTCATCTAATATTCTTTTGAATGCTGGTCTTTTATTTAAATCAATACCTATAATAAATTTATTATTTGAGATTTTAATATCTAATTTATCTGAAGAAATACTTGCACTTTTTCCTGCGTCAGTATAAGTATCAACTATTTCAAATCCTTTTTGTTTACAAAATTCTGTTAATCTTCTTATCTGTGCAGAAATTGAATCTCCAGATTTTGCTTGAGAAATACTTGACACACGAGGATATAATATAACCCTCATTTAAGTATACCTTCCAATTAAGATTTCACAATTTGGACAGCTTAATAGGACTGATGAATCTCGAGCTTTTTTTATAATAACACCATTATAATTAATCATCTCACCACCACAAATAGGGCATCTTTCAAATCCTTTATAGAATTCTTTATAATTAACCATTAATTGTTTCTGAACCTTTTTTTCTTTTAATTTTAATTCTTTAATAGTAGAATCTATATCTTTCTTTTTTAGTCCCATAAATTTTGCAACATTTCTGAAAGCTTTTTCTCCTTGCTCTTCATAAATTTCAATTAAGTCATTAGAATGACAATCTACTAATTTTTCCATCACTTGTTTTTCTTTAGATTTCATTTTACTTTTTCAAATCCTTTTTTAATAAACCTTCTAAATAATCACAAATTTCAATCTCTTGTGTTGCACAATGGATTTTAACTTGTTTCCATATTTCAGGGTCTATTTTTATGCTTGTTGTTTTTCTTTCCATAGAGTATTAGAGTATTAAAGTATTTATAAGGATTGTGGTAATGTAGTATATAATACTTTAATACCCAAAGGCTTATATACTTAGAGTATTATATAATACTATTGTAAAAGAATACTATGGTAAAAAATTTAATTACTTGTGAAAATTGTAAATTTGTATTTGAATCTGATAGAAAGAAAAGGTTTTGTGGAAGAAGAGAATGCACTAATGATAGGATGAATAGTCGTGCTAAGAAGATGTATAAAGAAAATGAATCATTTAGATTAAAGATGCGTAAATATGCTAATAAATATAATCTAAAGAAAATACTTGAATTATATCCTGATGGATTAAAACATGAAATTTGTGAAAATTGTGGGAAGGATTATTCTTATCCAATTAAATGTGGAAGACCTAAGAAATATTGTAGTAGGATTGAATGCTCTAGAGATAGGGACAGAAAAGAATATCATAAATATGTATCTAGACCTGATAAGAGAAAACTTCATAATGAAACTTGTAAAAAGTCACATAGAAAATATTATGAAAAAAATAGGAAGGTAGAAAATGAAAAGTGTAGGAATCGAAGAAATAAAAATTTAAAACGAGAGCGATTTAGAGATAAAAGGAAAAATCAAAGAAATAGGGAGAAATTATTAATTTTAAATGGATTACCTAAAGACTACATTCATGAATTTAAATATGAAAAAATAATGAAGGGAATTCTTGATAAAATATTCTCTAAAGAATTATCTGTAGATAATAAGAGATACTTATTAATAAATAGTAAGATTAGGCAAACTTATCCAACTAAAAAGGGCAATTTTGAATTTGATAGGTATTATCCTAAATTAAGAATTGCTTTTGAATTTGATGGTATGCAACATAGAAAATTTATTCCTTTTTTTCATAGAACTAAGACAGCTTTTAAAAATCAAATTAAGAGAGATAAATATAAAAATGAAGTTTGTTCTATTGTTAATATAACATTAATTGGGGTTATCTTTGAAGAATTAGATATAAAAATAATTCAAAATAAAATAAATTCTGCCTTAAACTCAAATGCAACATAAAACCCGCCTAGAACTCATTTTCTGGATTAAGTTCACATTATCTGCAATCGCCATCTTTTTTATCCTTATTGGCTCTTTGTGGGCTTATCAAGAGGTATTTTACCCTAGTTATGTTTCTGTGATGTCTGCTTGTAATATTCGTTCTGCTGAAAGTTTTGGTTTTGTTACTCAAGGTTCTTTTACTTCTTATTCTGATGGTACTAAATCAATATCAATATATACACCTTCAAAGTACGATGATTCTTGGTACGGGAGAAATGAATATAAAAAAACATCAAGGTATAATGAAGTTATGCGACATGAACAATGTCATAAAAAACAAGCCGAACAAAATAGATTTTACGGATGTGATAATAAATTTCTTAAATATTTAAATGAAGTTGAATGTTACGTTTTGCAATATTATTATTAGAATTAATTATCCCTTATGTACTCTTTTGCAAATTTTGTTGCAGAAGGTTTATTTGTAAATGATTTTAAATATTCAGAATCACTAAGTGTTCCATAAGAAGACCATTTACCTTTTTCTACAAGATAACCATTTCTTGTTCTAGCAATTCTAATGCCTTCTAGACTTCCATCCATTTTTTTCCATCCAGTTAAGAATCTTCTCCAATCTTTTAGTGCCATATCAATATTTCCTCATGTAATTTTTTGCGAATCTTAATGCTTGTGATTTTGTATCAAAACCCTTGTTAACACTTAGATTTGAATTTGAAATAGTCCATAGTGGGGTGGATTTTGAAGAGTATATTGATTCTTTATCTTGTTTGGATATATTTAAAGTTTCTCCAGAATCCTTTGACCAATAAATAATTTCTTCCTTCTCTTTCTTTCTTAGTTCCCAATCTTTTATTGCCATATCCTACTTAACTAATCAAACTATTTAAACTTTTCTAAAATGAATTTTTATTCAAATCTTCAGAATTTTTACACATAGAAAAATGAGTTATTCGGTATTAAATCTTCCTTTATAAATGGGGCAAGTGAAAAGTGAAAAAATCCTTGTGTTAATTTTTCGTCTTTATAAATGAATTTTCCAAAAGCCTTTTAAACCTTATACATCAAATAGCGAGGACAAAGTATAAATAATTTAGTGACTTTATTATATTAGAATGGAGGCACAAAAAAATGAAACAAAGTATTGTAAAAAGTTGTGGTGATGTAAATGATATGAGGAACAATCTGAAAGAACTTCAAGACCATATTGTTAGAGTAATGAATAACAAGGGTTGGGAAGGTATACAGAACCAAGAGAAGATTGAAGTTGAATGGATAGAAATACAAGATTGGTATTTTGAGTTAAGAAGATTGATAAGTTTCTTTCATTAGAAACATTATTTTTTTTGCAAAATTTCTAAAACTTCCTTATCCAAAATATCAAATGAACAATTGCTCCACCACCAACTCCAATTATCATGTCCCAAAATACATCAAGCCAGGTTTCAGGAATAAACAAAGTTGTCAGATTTCTATATAAGAAAAATTCTATTATTTCATAAAGTATTAAAAGTCCAATTAACCAAACATATTTCCAATAAGATTTTACACCTAAGAGGATTAATAAAAACATTATCAAAGCTCCAGCAAAAAGATGTACAACAGACCATAAACTTAGATAAACATAATTGTTTTGAATTATCTTTATATTTAAAAAATTACCAATTGCTTTCCTTACTGGATTATTTACAAAATCATTGTATGACATTTTACTTTATTTGAATGTTTTGAATAGGAGATATGAGATTGGAACTACAATTATAAAATGAACTACTGATTCATATGCTGTGAAAATTAGTCCTTCAAGGAATGGTGCATCTTTAGTTACGAAAAATCTAAATGAAACATAGGTTACAAAATTTACAATTACAATTAATATTCCAATGATTAAACTTTTTGTTGATGCTTTTAATTTCATAGTTTTGCTTCCATCAATTTTTTATAATAGTCACGATGTTCGGATAAGTGGTCCTTTGCAATTGATTTATAAATTTCATCATCGTCTGGAAAACGTCCATGTTTTTTGTAAAATGCCTTTAGAAATCTAATTGTTTTTTTATGTTCTCGTTCTACTTTGATACCTTTTTGTAATTCAGAAACCATCAATATCTTAGGCGAATGGATTATTTAAAATTATTGTTTTAGACATATGAAATCTTGTTCATATCAAATCTGCATAGAAATGTTTAAATAGTTTAGAGCTATTTTAATTAAATGTTATTTACTAATTTTCAAGACTTTCAACATTATTTTAAAAAAGAAAGAGGGCATGTATCTAGTTTCGTGATGTTGGAATCTTGATTGCTAGATTTCTAGCCCTCTTGGATTCATTATTGAGTAGTTATTGTAGTATTTAAATCTTATGTTTTTTAGATAATGCGAACTTTTATTTAAATACTGCTTAAAAGTTCCTGTCAAAGATTAGAAGTTTCTGCATAGTCATTTTACCTTAAATCAGGAATAAATTTTTTCTCGTATTCAATAATTTTCGAGAACATGTTGTACATCTCTAACAAATTCTTCTTTCTAAAAGATTTAAAGTTACTAAGACCCTTTTTGAATCCTTGAATTAATTTTTGTTCAAGCTCACCAAAGTCTTTTATTTCTTCGTCATTCATAAGTTTTAGAAGTCATTATTCTTTATAAGGTTTGTGGAGAAATCTTTACTATTTGCACCCTTCATAATTTATACTTCTAATATCTTCATATCTATCAAAAATATTTAATGTTAATGGCTCGGTACTACAATCACAAACTGCTAAGTTTTTGTCTTCTGCTTGAATTAAAAATCCTCCAGTTTCATAACAAATTCTACTAAATTTATCATAAGGTGTTTTATTTGAAAAAAGAAGAACTCCTCCTACAACAAAAGCTCCTATTAAAAGTGCTATTAAAAATCCTATTGAAAAGGCATACAATGCTGTGTTTTTTTTTGTTTTTACCATATTGTTTCTGATTAAAATTTATACTTCTTTCTTGCTTTACTTCTTGAGATAACTCTTACTATATTAAATATAACTAATGCGATAATTAGAGCCAGGGGTATAGACCAGAATATTATATATTGCATAATAGTCCCAGATATGAAAAATAAAAATATAGTTGAGCCAAATGCTAACATTAGTGTAAATGCGATTAAGACTATTAATAATAGATTTATTGGGTTTTGTATTTTTACCATATTGTTTTTGATTAAAGAGTTTAAATTTATTTTCTTATTGCTCTAATTAATGCATGAATTCCGTAACCTATTAGGAAACCAATTATTATTGCAGGGATTAAAAGTATTGTTGCAAAAGCTAGTGGGTCTATACTAAAAAATCCTATATTTGAAGTAGTTGTATTTATTAAACATCTTACTGTTTCAGTGCAAACTCCTGTATAAACATTACATATCTCATTTCCAGTACCAATACAAAATAATTTATCATTAAAAAATAGTCTTGCAATCCATCCAACAAGATAATAAATAACAAAAATTATCGGTAAGACATAACTTCCCCACATCTTAAACGGATTGTATGATTTTTTTGCCATGTTATTGAACACTCACTCCTTGAAAAAATTGCAAAATAGTATTAATCCATCTTCCAGGTTCAGTGAACCATGTTTTTGTTGGACAAAGCATACCTCCACAGGATTCAACAAAAGTAGCATAGGCTAAATATAATATTATAATTACAATTATTCCAATAGTCCATCCGATTATTTTTCCTTTTTTTCCCATGTTATTTATTATTTCTGATTAAAGAGTTAATGTGTATAGGCATTCATTATTTATAAATCTTTTGAAATAGAAAGATATTTAAATCTTGATTGCATAGATTATTTATGGTAACTATTGTTGGAGAAGGTGCTAATGCTGAAGTTTTTTTAAATGAAAACGAATATAAGGCGTTTGAAATAATGTCATTGGGTCGTGATTTGAATCTTCCTCCAAGAGATTTATTAAAGTCTTTTAAAGAAGAAGGTTTAAATTCTAAAGAAATGAGAGCAGGAACAAATGCATATAATCTTAGAAAACAAGGTGCTAATATTTTTAAAGGTTCTTATGGTGGAATGTGATTTTAAGCAAGTAAATTATCATTATTAAATCTTTGAACTATTTCTTTTGCATATTCTAAATCTTTCATGTCAAAATATTCTGCCATTTCTTTATAGGTCCTACAAGTAATTCCCTCTCCATGATATTTCTTTATTAAAAAATCCCAATAATTTCCAATATGACTAGTTCTACTACTTTCATCTATAATTTCAACTTCTGTAATTTCTCCTGTTCTTGAATCATACATATTTAACATTTTTTATTCTCCTTTTTTTTAATCATAATCATCCCATTTATTAATTCATGGTCTAATTTATCTCCTGTTTTTAATTTTGCTTTTTTTATTGTTTCTGGAGGTACAACTATCCAATATTTTCTGTATTCTTTTCCTTTATATCTCCGACTTATTTGTGATTGTACTTGCATTTTATTGTTTTTATTAGGTATCTACCCTTTATAAGTATTTAGGTATCTCAATATATAGGTTTATCAATAGAAAGCCTTATATAGTTAGGTATCTAATGTATATTGTAGGAGAAGGAAAATGACAACACAAAAAACAAAATATGAGAACAAACTTTATGATGAATTAAGAGAATATGTTAGAGTAAATCATGGTTGGGGAAGTGAATTATCTAAAACTGATTTGTACAAAGAATATATTAAACAAAAAGAATTCATAAGGGATAATTTCAATGGTAAAAGAGTTTCTGTTGTTGGAGTTGGTGGAAGTGAATTTTTTAGGTCTGTTTCTGAAAAGGTTGGAAGAATCAAAGTAGAGACTAAAGAAAGTGGAGAAATTGAAATAAAATTTTATGAAGGTAAAAGAAGAACTAGATATAATATTTTAGATTTAGGATTATTTGAAGGATTTTATGCAGTAGTTATTGTTAAACAGATTACAGAATTGAAAGGAGGTAAAAAGTAAATGGAACAAAAATTAGAAACAATACAAAAAGAAGAAGAAGTTTATTTGAGTTGTGCAGAAACTGCAAAGTTAGTTAGAAATGCTTTGAAAAAAGAATTTCCTAATCAAAAGTTTAGTGTTAGAAGTTCAACTTATTCAATGGGAGCATCAATAGACGTTTCATGGACTGAGGGAGTTGCAAAGGATAAAGTAGATAAAATTATTAAACAATTTGAAGGTTCTGGATTTGA
>Ga0208769_1001244_pt1 | contig 11399 bp, 12 predicted proteins | sample AntAceMetag02UKC_FD_184768 | JGI IMG/M metagenome (GOLD analysis project Ga0208769, IMG submission 184768) | Saline lake microbial communities from Ace Lake, Antarctica- Antarctic Ace Lake Metagenome 02UKC (SPAdes) (version 2) | ecosystem: Environmental > Aquatic > Non-marine Saline and Alkaline... | reverse complement strand
TATCGGTAGATGCACCATAAGCAGAATTCGTAACCACAAAAACCGAATTACTTACAACGATTCCACCACCAGCAACGAGTTTACCGGGCATGGTGTCGCCAGCAAGCTCGACAAAGGTGGCGTCCGCATACACCATGGCCGCGTTCGTTGCCGCCGCCTCCGCGCTGTCCGCATACGCCTCAAGCGCCGTTGCAAGCGTGTTCGTCCCAGCCACCCGGTCTGTCTCTGTCGCGTACCCCGCCGCCCCGTGGTCGCCCCAGCCGTATGCCGTGTGCGCTTCGTTCGTGTACCCGGCGACGGCGGCCACAAGCTGCGATGTGACCCCGTAGTCCGACGAGAGCGTGTCCACGACGTTGCTCGTGGCCTCATACGACGAAAGCAGCAGCGAGATGCGGCCACTGAGCGAGTTCGTCAGGGCGTTGATCTCAGCCCTGGTGTACCTGTTCGTATTGAACGCGGCGTACAGCGTCCGGCCAGAGCGCCAGAAGGCGTTGCTGTTGCTCAAACTGTAGGATGTATTCGTGAATGCTCCAAGGTAGACGGCATCGGTTAGCGCCACCAGCCCGGTCACGCCGATGTCCTGTGAGCCGTCAGCGTTCGCCGTGAAGTCGGAATATGCGCCCTCTCTGTACGGTCCCGACGCGGCCACATTGGAGAACGTCTTCCCGGAGTAGTTGAGATTGGTCTTCGTGGCCCACGTCGAGGATGGGCTACCGATCCCGATGCTGTCGAAGGCTGTGACGGTCCCTCTTGCATACGATGATGGGGCACCACCGGACGTGAGCAGGCGCAACTCCGCTTTGGCTCCCTCCAGAGCGGAACTCAAGTCATTGGTTGCGAACGAGGCGATGACGTAGTTGGTATAGACGGTGCATGAGATATCAATGGTGCCGGTGTTGGTATCCACGGGGCGGACGCTCAGGACGGCCGTGCACGTCGCGCAGGTGTAGCGGTTGGTATCCCGCTCGTAGAGGTCGAACCGCACGTCGAAGGTGCCGCCCACAACGTCCACAATCTCGAACTGGGGTGCGTGGTCGTCGAAGTGCACGTCATACCAATACTTCGGGAGCCCGGCGATGGCCGACGTGGCGAGCTGCACGAACAGAAGAGGGACAAGTAGTCGTCTCATAATTCAAACCCCGTTGGCTCACTCTTGTATTCCCGGGCATCCTCGCCCTTGGCCCTGGAGACGCCCCGGCGCCATGTAACACGGTAGGACTCGGCCAGGTCCGGGTTGCGCCATGGACCCGGCTTCTTGAGTTGCTCCACCATTGCCCCCGCTATGATGGTTTCGGCCCAGCGGTCGAAGAACCAGTCCGGCAGGGTATCGGCGTCGATCTGAGGGCGTAGCCGGACTTCCGCTTCGATCATGGGGGCCAGTGTCCCCGCTCCCGTGAGGCCGTTCATGTAGGAGGCGCCACTGATATCGGTCCCCGCACTGCCGGCCGTCAGGTAGCTCATCTCCCCGGACTCGAGCCAGAGCCGGAAGTGGTCGGTGTACCAGCGGACATTCCCGTGGTTCGACGCCATGGATGCCCGCCATGCTGTTTGGATCTCCAGCGCCACGTCGTCCATGCTGGTGCAGTCGGCGAACGTGATCTCCGTCATGCCGTAGCTGCCGCTGCTCACCTCAATGGTCAGGGAGCTGTCTGTGATGCCCGTCCAGTCGCCGTATGCGGTCAGGGGGCTCGTAGCACAGACGAGCAGCATGTCGTCGAACTCGTAGGGGGCGTACCCGGGAGCCCAGCGCAGGAGGGTCTCCGTCTTGAGATCGTAGCGGGACGCATCCTGTAGGTTCTGGTTGACCCGGACCCACTCGATTCTGTGAACACTGGCATCGTAGCCGTGGTACAGGAGGTAGTCCCCCTGGTAATCCACAACGGCGATTGGCCGGAGCTCTTCCCGCCAGGCACCCGTCCGGCGACAGAACTCGCGGCCCGCCTTCTGCAGTTCAATGTCGATGACCGCGGCATTCCGCAGCCCCGGCAATTCGGGCAACATGAACTTTCTCACTGAGCTATAGGCCGTCAGTTGCCCCATGGTTCACCCCGTTCTATGATGGATGCGTCTCGATCCACTCGTGCATCTTTGTGCGAAACTCCATCCAGTCCGCCTCCGTGACCTCTCCGAGATTCTCGTAGGGATAGGTCTGAATTTCCGTATCTTCCTTGCGGTCCTTCCCGGGCACGTCCTTCGGAATACTGGTCACGGCATCGTCGGCGGCGCACTTGATGCGCTCCGGGACGACCACGACCTCGTTCCTCCTGCACTGGAAGCCCTCGCCATTGACCGCCAGAATAACGTCCTCTGCCTGATTCCGGTCGGAGCGTAGGTGAAACTTGACCCGGTAATACTTCTCGCTCGGAGTCGCCATCGGGTCCGGCTCCTGCGGTTCCTGCGGCGCCGGGTCGCCAGGGTTTCCCTGACCTCCCGGTTTGGCGGGCGCATCCGTGCGCTTCACCACTGCAAACCCGTCACCGTGCGGCTTCACGTCCCACTCGGCATCGCTGTACCCGAGCGCACTAAGCCGCGCCTTCGCTGCCGCCTCCGTTGCAAACGGTCGTTCCCCACCCGCCAATACGACATTCGCATCCATGTGAACCTCCATGCTTCCCCTTGTTCCCCATTCACCAGTGGCCATCAGTGGTAGGCCAGTGCCCACCACCTATGCCGCCCTCTATTCCTCCACCTCGGCCTCGACAGGGCAGAGATGCAGGACCACCACGTCTTTGTTGGCGGATACGCCGGCCACGGGCACCTGCACTCCGTCCACATCGACAACCACGCTTCTCCGCTTGGCGTTCCGGTCATTGCCCGGCGTTACCGCGTTTGCCGCGTCGATCAATCCCGATACCGTCAGATTCTTCGCCTTTTCCATCTCCCACCTCCCGTATGGATGGGCGGGGCACCACTGGGATGCCCCGCCCTCGCATTTGCCTGCGTGTGGCTACTCGAACTCGATCAAGTTCATCTCATCGTTGACGTTGATGACCGAGGTCATGCAGAGTTTGATTCCCGCCGGCGTGGTCCTGTTCAGCGCGATGGGCGCCAGGTCGTACATCCCACGGATGCACTCGACGGTCCCACTGGGCGCGGCACGCTTCAGCGTGACCTCGTCGGAGGCCTCGCCTGCGCCGGCCGCCACTGCCTCGATGACATAAAACTTGCCGTCGATGCAGATCTCGGAGCCTTCTCCGACATGCACGCCGCTCAAGTGGATGTCCTCGTTGAAGTGACCCGTCCGGTTGCCGCTCGTGTCCAGCGTCCAGGTGTTGATGATCTCCGAGTCCGCGTCGCCGCCATCGGCATACGGAATACGGAAATCCTTCTGCGCACCATCGGCCGCCAGGTAGATGCCCTCGCCGTACGTGGTCGAGGTCTGGTTGCTCGATGTGAGCAAATCCCCACCCTCATACGGCTCGATGCCCGTTCCTGCGGTCTTGAGCACATGCGCGGTTCCGTCGCCCTCGATCAGAACGCCATTGTTGCTCTCGGCCGCACGGTGGCTGCTGGTCCACTCCAGAATCGGATGACCAGAGCCTTCATTTCCCATGACTCGCACTCTGCGCGGAATGAACCCGAGACACAGGTAAATCGCAACCCCCGTGCCGTTAAATGTGTAGCTCTTCATCGGCTTCTCCTTCTTTTTGCCGTTTCGTTACTTGTTCCACAGCCGATTAGCTGGGATCCTGAAGGGCGCAGCATTCGTACCGCGTCATCCAGAGCTGATTGAGGATTCCGCACGTGTGGTACATGGACCACCCAATCGACCCGGATCGCCCCAGCTCGTCGCTGGCTTGCGGTTTCGGGTTCCGCACCGTAGGCGTGACGCGGCCCTTGCCGGCCAACGCGATGGTGGCGTAGGCATCCTGGCCCGTGATAATCACGGGGTAGGAGTCGGCCGTTCCGGTACCCTCACCGCCGCCGGTGATGTACGTTCCGCCGCTGACGCCCACGTTCTTCCAGGGGTCACAGAACGTGGTTGCGCAGAACCGGATCTCTTCCAGTTTGCCAACCTCGAACGGCAACGCCTTGTCGCTGTCCGAATACTTCTCCACGGGGGTGAAGCCGGGCAGGTCCTTGAACGCGTCGATCAGATCGACGTGCATGATGCCGACGAACGCAGGGGCAATCGGCTCCGTGCCGTATGCCGTGGTCGCCTTCACCATCCGCGTGTGGGGCTTTGCCCTCTGACGGCGAAGGAAACGGACGATCTTGCGAAGGTCCCCTCTCTTCGGGCCGGAGGTCAGGGCCGCACGATTGGCCACGCCATTCGCGTAGAACACACTGGTTCCACCCTTGAGCACGGCCAGGTTGACCTTCTCGACCGTTTCGGCGATTGCATCGCCCGAGCGCAGCGTGACTTGACGCAGCACGTCGTCCGTATGGAGGTCTTTCACCTGTGAGGTGATGGGGACGAAATCCCCGTACTCTTCCATGTGGATGGTCAGGTCGGTCTTGCGGATCGGCTGGCCGGACGGGTTCACACCGTCGATCAGGGGAGCCGTGGCCGCCGTCAGCGCGTGATAGCGCGTGAACGGAACGTCCTTACCGGAGTTGCGGGGCAGCGATTTGGTTTGTCCGAATCGCGCCGTGATAACCTGCGGAGCGGCCACGCGAAGCATGAGCGCCTTCATCCCGCCGGCTGTGTTGAGACTGATGTCGCCGTAAGTATTTTCGGCCACGGCACACCTCCTGTTGTTGCGGTCACAACACGGAGGCGACTCGCGCCTACTGGTACTAGACCTGTTTTTCTACATTGCGCCGAAGGTGACAGGCTTCCTGCACTTCGGCCGAATACACCGAGTCTTAAACGTCGTCCCTGGCGCCAAAACGCCAACCAACAATACCCTGTTGCAGTACGGACAGCGGTGCTCACGTCCACCGCTCACGTCCAACACTGCGCCCTTAAATCGTTCTGACCTCAGTACCGGATACTGCAGATCAGGCCCAAACCATTCGATCCTGTCAGGCCCCGGTGTCTCCTGAGGAGAAGTCCTTGAATCCGGCATCTTCGTCGTCCTCCGCACCCTCGGCCCCTGGCTTCTGTGCTTCCTGCCCTCCGCCAGCGGAGCCCTTCTTCAGCCCCGTGGTCCGTTTATGCTCGACGCCCTGCCCTGTCTTCAACTTCTGCGCCATGTGGGCCTTGAACACGTCCAGGACCATGATGCGTCCCTCGGCATCCCCTCCGGTCGAAACCGCTTGGACACCTGCGCTCTGCTCACCCCTCCACGCCTTCCACTCGTCGGATGCCTCAACGCTGCGCACGTCGGGATGCTTCGAGCCAATCTTCTCGTACAGGCGCACGGCCCCGATCTCGCTGCGCATGCCGCTCAGTTCGACCTGCAGCGCGTCCATCGCCGCCGAGTTGTCCGGGACTTCCCGGCCACCCTCGAAGTGCTTGACGATGGCAACCATCTGCCGCAGCACATCCTCGCCGTATTCCTGGGCAAAGGGCACGTCCTCGCCACCCTCCTCCTTCTTCACGGTCAACTGCGGGATTCCGGCCAAGTCGATCTCGCCATCGCCAGCCGGCTTCGCGGCAATGCCATCACCGGCACCACCACGTTCGCCCTGTGCGCCTGAGTCCGTCCCGGTTGCAGCGGAGAATGCCTCAATCACGTCACAGGCGTCCTGGACGTTGCCGGACTTCTCCGCCTTCTGCTGGATGGCGATTGGAGCCTTGTGCAGCCACGCATAGAAGGCAGCCGACTCGAGGATACCGCGCACCTTGGAGTGCTTCTCCTCAACCGCGGATACCAGTTGCTCGTGGGACTGCTTCTGCTCCTCCGCAACACGGGTTTGCTCGCGCTCTTCTACCGCCTTCAGGGGGTCCACGGGGACCGCTGAGTCCGCTGGGGGGTCAGCCGGTGGCTGCTCCACTGGAACTGCGGGGTCCGCTGGGACCTCTGTCGGCGGGTTAACTGGGTCCACCGGGGGATCAACCACTTCGGGCGGGTCCTCGGGAGGATCGTCCGGCGGGTCTACCGGGACTTCGTGGTCTTCCGGCTTGACGGCGGGCTCCTGCAGTCCACCGTCTTCCCCGGACTCTTTCTCGAATCCGGCGTCTTCGTCGTTGTCGGCTTCGACCTGCGCTGTATCTTCGTCCGCCATGTCAGTACCTCCGCTGTTGTCCGGTTCCCCCCGGGTCGGTCCTTGAGAGCTGCTAGTTGTTCTTCGTCTTGGTCGAGAACACGTAGGCCGTGCCGCTTACGGTATTGGTCACGTGTGCGTCCATGTTGATGTCCGCGATGGCCCAGTTGACGAAGATATCAATGCCCGTGGTCGTCCCGTCGAAGTTCGCGGGGGCCGCCAGCACGGCGTCAAAGTCGTTCGTGAATACCGTTCCCGCAGTCGTATCGATCGTCGTGGAGGGGCAAAAGGAAATCTCCGTGCTTGTCAGGGCGCTGTCGTCGCCGGCCGCAGCCGAGCCAAGGGCCAGGGCGTAGGTGTTTGTCGCCCCGGCGCTTACGATGGTTGTGCCGTCTACAACGACCAGGAAGGCCGTGAAGGCGCCGTCGTCGCATGAGAACACGTTGACGCTCTCACCCTCATCGGAGCCATCCGTGGCAACCATGACGACATTCGTGAACTCAACGGAGGTCACAACGATGTCGCCCATGGCCTCACTGACGGACGCCACACCACCCGTACTGACGCCGAGTCCGGCACATGCCAGCTTGGTCAGGGCAATGTCGGCCGTTGCCGACAGGTCGGCGTTCACCAGCGAGAGGTCCTTTATGTCGTCCGTCACAACGGTGGAGTCGGTCAGGGCACCCTCAACGATGGTCACGGAGCCGTTGACGATCAATCCACCATTGGCCGTAAGGGCAGTCGTGCTGTCGGCGTCCACCGTATTCAGCTCGGCCGCTGTGGCGGTTACTGCCACCTCGTCGATCTCGAGGGTCCCCGCAACGTCCAGGGTGCCGCCGGTGTCGATGCGGATCTCGCCTTTGTGCAGGTATTCCCCGTGCTTCATCTCCCACCCGCAAGCCACACTTACCACTGAAAGCGCCAGAATTATTGTGAGTGCCGTCCGTTTCATTGCGTCTCTCCTTGCGTGTGTGCTTCCAGTAGCTTGCCGGCCGTTTCCGGCAACTGGCGCACAGATTTCAGTGTTGCCAACTCTGCATCCTTGAATCGAAAGTCCTCGTTGCCCGGTGCAACCTTCAACTTGCCCTCATTCTTCTCCCTGAGCGTCGCCATCGCCGCGTCAAGCACAGCCAGCAGCAGCCGGCCGCCCTTTAACTGGCCGAGGTCACGAAGGTCCTCGATCTCAACCCTGTCCGCCTTCTGGTTCTTTATCAGCGACTCGAACTTCATAAACGGCCTTCTCTGGTAGGCCACCAGTTGCAAAAAAGCGGTCGCGCCTTCGCAGCCGATGGACCTTCCCGTATCACAGGGACATATTGTCTCGCATATTCTCACGCATGCGCAACATCAATTTTAGCAGTCGGGTTTTGTGGTGGTTTCGGGGGAGGGGAGGGCGTCCGTCAGCCAGTGGCCGACAAGAGCCATGTATCCGCGTCGCCATGATAGGCGCCATACGCTTTCAGCGCCCTTCCGTTTGCCTCAAGCGCATCCCATGTTGTCTTGCCTTCCTTCACAAACTTGTCCGCCCTGCACCAGCATGCCGTACAGAGCCCGCGTGCCCTCACCGGCTTCCCGCATCCAGGTCTCAAGCATGCCTTCGGCGTCAATGCCATGTTGCAATCCCCCTATGCTTGACCGTCAGTCCGGTGAACATCTTCCGCTATACGCCCCATTCTGACCCCAGCCGCCTCACCCGCCTTCGCCATGAAGCGGGATCGCAAGCGCTCCATGCGTGTCCCCCGCTTGACCCCGGCCAGCATCGCCCTGCCAGCCGGGAGTGTCCTCATCTCGGCCTCATTGACGGACAGCCCGTAGTCTGCCACGCACTGAGGGTCGTGCATCCGTTGCCATTTCTCTGCGCCGGTCACTTCGGCATCACGCGCAACTCCGTCCAGCAGGCATCCCAGTATGTTGCCCGTCGGCCAGAGGTGAACTTGTTGAACGCTCGCGCCTCAAAGAACGGCTGGAGCACAACCACCGCAATCGCAACCACGACCGCCAGCACACACAGCGAGACCACTACTCCGAACTTTGTGTCTTCGTCCATCATTCCCCCCTTGTTGTTTACCTCACCCCGCCACGCCAGCCGGGACCGCCTCATTTTCGCGATAGTTAGTGGTCGTTATGGCCACAACTAACTTTGGCGTCACGAATGCGACTCCGCGCCGTCTCGTGCGACACATCAAGGATTTCCCCGATTTCCCGAAGCGTCTTGCCCTCCTCGTGCATCTGTAGCGCGATTGATTCTTCCGCATCAATAATTCCGTCATGCTCTTGCGCCGTCATGCGTCGAACAATCTGCCGATTTTCTTTGCCTATCATTATTCAGTCACCTGCGCGTTCGGCGGATACACTTGCGCCCCTATCCACACGTCGCGAATCTCCTCAATCGCGCCATGCGGTATAAACATGATGCCGCACGCCTGCGAAGCATCGTCACACACGTGCCCCGCAATCGTGACCCCCAATGGATCATCGGCCAGCAGGAACCCCACGGATGTACATTTCTTCGCCTTCGGAGCAGGCAAGTCGGCCGTCTCGGTCCACCCCTCCACCATGTACGAATCCTCCCACTTCACGGATACCAACTTCATGCATCACCCCCTCATTGTCGTTCACGCCCCAATCTACACCGGAACCGCCTCCACCTCCGCAGCCACCTCGGCCTTCGCCGCCTCCAACTCCACCTTGGCCATGTCCGTCTCAGCCCCTGTCCGCTTCGCCTCCGCCTCCGCACGGCTCTTCTCGATATCAGCCTCCGCCTTCGCCAACTCCATCTTGCGTTCCGGGGAATCCGCCGCTGCCTGTGCGTCTCGGGCCAGCTCGTCTTCGGACTTCTCGTACTGGTCCGAGTCCATGTCCAGCGACTTCGCTATCTCGCTCCCGATCTCGTCGAGCTTAAACCGCCGGGCCAGTTCGGGGATACCCGCCACGATCTCCAGGAACTTCTGCAGCTTCTCGATCCGCTCACGCCGTGCCTGGAAGCCGGAGAAGCCGAGGGCCTTGACCTTGTAGTTGCCCGTGCAGGTGCACTCGGGGTCCGTCATGTTGAAGTCCAAGTACCATGTCAGCATCTCCTCGAGGAGTTGGTCGTAGTTCTTGAGGACCTGGCCGATGTACTTGCTGGACTTCTCCACGATCACGCTGGTCTCGTAGGCGGTCTTTTTGTCCTCCCGAGTGGACACACCCTGTGAGACACGGGGGATCATGGAGTCTTCGTCGAGGAACTGGACTGCCATATGGATGAGGGGGGTCAGGGTCTTCCCGATATCCGGGTATTTGATGTGCTGCATGGCCTTTTGGGCATCCTCCACGTCTTCCTCGGCATGGAGCACAATGCCGGGAAACAGCTTCGTCACCCGCTCCTGGATCATCTCCGGCTTCATTATCGTCACGCCGTTGGATGACCAGTTCGCGTTGTCCTCGAAGGCTCGGAATGCCTGGATAATCATGTCGGCCATTTGCTCGCAGTTGTCGGATACTGACACTCCGTAGGAACTGTCGAGGGATTCCTGCCACACTACGCGGCTGTGGGGCCGGTCATACGCGCTTGTCCGGGCGAAGCGCACAACACGCCAATTTGCCGTGGCAACCATGACCTCCACCTCGTCGCCGTCGTTCTTGTTGTCGGCCAGGGTCTCACCGGCATCCGCACCATTCTCGGCGGCTGCACTGGACTTCTCGAAGTCATCGACCAGTTGGCGGGGCACACGCCCGTATCGCTCGACGTACAGGATATTGTTCTTCCGGTTCGTGATCTTGCGCAGGGCGGGGGACAGGTCGTCGTCGGACACGCCTTCCGCTGGTTCATCCTCCTTTGCCGATTCGGTCAGCACCTTGTCAATGTCGTCACCCCTGAAGTGCGGGTCGCTCTTCCGCTGTCTGAGCCAATAGGGGGAGACGTAGTTGTACTGCGTCGTGAAGGCGGCATCCGCGAAGCGTCCGGGCTCCGTGTCGAAGAGCATGGACCAATTCGTGACGTACTCCCAGGCGGGGATCTCGCGGTCAGCGGTCACGCGCTTCCATGGCACAACAGAGCCATCCACACGCCCGAAGTCCTGGATACCCGCAACCTGCTCGGGCTCCCACTTGTGTTCCTGCACCGTGCGGACACCCTTGCGGGCATAGGTCTCTCCAAGCATCGCGCCGGCCAGCACGTTCCGAAGCAGCTCGCGCTCGGCGTCACCGTCTTCGAGTTGCTGGTGAATCAGGCGCTCCATGCGCTGCCGGGCTTCGTCACCGGCATCCTGCTCTTCCTGGGGCAAGTCTTCGCGCTCCGTCTGCCCCTCATCGGCTACGGCCAACATGAAGGGCATTTTGGCGCCTTGGAGGAGTTGGTCCACGATCAAGGCAACCCCGGTCGTCACCTTCTGCCGGACATGCCCACCCATGCGGCTTGACCGCCAGCCCTCGCCTTCTTGCAGCTTCCAGTGCTTCGTGGGGCGCCCGAGCCAGCTTTCGAGGTTCCGGTTCCACTTCTCCGTGGTCTCGGACCTGTTCGTCAGGGCATTGGAAAATTCAACCTTGAGCCACGTCGCCATCCGTTCGAGTTTCTGTTCGCTGTCCATGGTACATCCTCCAGTCCGAAGCGGGGCACGAGCCCCGGGGGGTTCACCGATCTATCATCCGAGAATCACTGCCTCATCAATGCCGCGGTCCTTCTCCGGGTCGCGCCAGGGTCGCTGGTCGTACCCAATCAGGACACAAATTAAGGCATGGATCATGGGATCCAGCACCATACCGGGCATCTTCGGGCGCTCACTGTGCCGCTGCACGGCGTTCAGGAGCTCGCCACCCTTGCGCATGCGGAGACGGTGGTTCACATTCCACTCCAGAATGGTGTACTCGGCCTGTTCCGCGTCACGCGGCCACGGCTGCTCGATGAAGAGGGGCTTGGGTCGGACCATGGAGGCTCGTCGGACCTGGAGCCTCCACTTGTGGACCGTGGGTTCATCCTGGTGGAAATCAAACCGCCTGGAGTAGTACGTGGACCACACCATGTTGAACCAGTGGCCAATGCCCGCAAACTCTGGCGCACCCTCACCGGACACGTTGACGGGCTCCACGGTGTACCAGCGCATCGCCTCGTACTCCGTCGCAACCCCCGTCCGCACGTCCAGCCCAAGCAGTACGGCGCCGCCTTCAATCACCCCCTCGACGTGTGGCTGCCAGTACCGGGGGAAGCACATCCCTCCACGCAGGTACACTTCGGAGCTGGTCTTGTCGTCAAACCAGAGCGTAGTGGTCTTGCGTGAGGGATTCAGCTTCGCTTGGACCGGACGTTGGATTGCGGATTGCGTCATGGT
>Ga0208769_1001242_pt1 | contig 11417 bp, 14 predicted proteins | sample AntAceMetag02UKC_FD_184768 | JGI IMG/M metagenome (GOLD analysis project Ga0208769, IMG submission 184768) | Saline lake microbial communities from Ace Lake, Antarctica- Antarctic Ace Lake Metagenome 02UKC (SPAdes) (version 2) | ecosystem: Environmental > Aquatic > Non-marine Saline and Alkaline... | reverse complement strand
TCGACAACCTACGGATGCTGGAAGTAGAAGTCCACTCCTACTGCAACCGGAAGTGCTCCTTCTGCCCCAATTCCTTCATCGACCGTACCGGGCCGACAAAATACCTACCCGCGAGAACGTGGTGGCAGATGCTAGAGGACCTTGCGGCAGCGAACTGGGCGGGCAAGCTCACCTTCAGTCGCTACAACGAGCCGTTCGCGGACCCGATCTTCTACACCCGCCTAGCCGAGGCACACGGCAAGCTCCCCGGTGCCCTCCTCCACACCAATACCAACGGGGACTTTCTAACCTCCAGCGCCCTCTGGCACGCCTACTCCTTCGGCGGGCTCCGCTCCCTCAACATCCAACTCTATATCCCGGAGAGCAGGCCTTTCAATGCCTTCGAGGCCGAGGGCGTACTGCGGGATATCGAGAAGCGTATCCCCACATTTACCTTTACGCGGACCGTCGGGCGGGGCCGCTGCCGCTGGTACGAGTGGACTGGGACGGACCCACGCATGCCCAACTTGCGCGTGAGGGCATATGCCCGCGACTTCAGCCGGGATGGGACCAACCGCTGCGACCTGGACGTGTTAAGGAAGCGACCGGAAATACGCCTCGCCCCATGCCGCGAGCCAATGCACTCTATGTACATCGACGTCAGCGGCCACGTAATGCCGTGTTGCAATATGCGATCCGATTATCCGCCCCACAAGGACTACGCCTTGGGCTGGATGAGCGCGACGCCGGGCTGCCTAGCCAAGATATGGAATGGGGAGAGGGCTATCGCGTTCCGAAAGGTAGTAGGTCGAGAGGGGCCGAAGCCGTTACCGTGTCTCCAGTGCCACTTCTAGCTCCCCCACCTCCCCGTAGCAGGCCGTAGGGCTCGTGAGGTTAGCCCCTACGGGACTTCGTGGCCGAACTAGGGGAATACGATAGCCGGGAGTAGGAATCGAACCTACGGCATCCGCATTACAAGGGCGGCGCTCTACCAGACTGAGCTATCCCGGCACTTCACTTTGGGTCCCCCGCGTAGAAGATGGACTGACCGAGCTGGCGACCCCTCCCCTCCATCACGACCGTCCGGAAGTACCGATGAAACAACTCCTCCAGATCGGCGTAGGCGCTCGGGATACTAAGCAAGAGGCCGTGGTGATATTCCAGTACAACCTCCTTGATCTGGGGCCATAGCCTCGCGTCTAACCCCATAAGGATTTCGTACTCGGCCCCCTCGCAGTCCAGCTTGATCTTATTGACGAAGCACTTGTCCACCAGATAGCCTACGTTAGTCGCCCGGACCGTCTCGGCTACGCCCGCCCCCTTCACGATAAGGGAATGGACACCACGGTTAGGGCCGGGGTGGACGAACAGGGGGCGGGTGCGGTCAGCATTCCCGACTACGGCCACGTGAAGGGGTATGACGTTCTGGGCTCGCTGGCGGACGAGGTTCAGATTAAGTATCTCCCAGTTACTCGGCTCGGGCTCGCAGCAGACTACCTGCCGGACGCTCCGGAAGATACTCAGAGCGAAGCTACCGATGTGCCCGCCTACGTCCAGCCACACGTCCCCAGCCTCGGGGTGGATAAACTCCTTGTACGAGCACAGCCCGCCGAGGATAACCTCACGGGCCACGGCAGCGTCATTAGTGCCCCGACGAGTGACGATACGGAAGTCGCCCACGTCCACTATTTTGTAGTCAGGGTTCATGCTACCCACTCCCATAACAACGAACGGGACCGTTGGCGATTCTTGAAAAACCACTGCCAATAATCCCGCCGGGTATTAGTCTGCGAATGATGGGAGTTACACAACGGAACGAGGTTATCAATCGTGTTGTTTTTCTTATCGTAGTCGATATGGTGAACGGCGGTTTCTTTTCCATCCGGCTTCTCGCCGCAGATGAAACAACGGTTGTCGTATAGCCAGCGGACTATCCGCTTCAAGTCCTTGGTAAAGCCAGTACCGTAATCTCGATCTCCTCCTCGCCAATTCCAATGTGCGGGGCCAGCGGCGTGCGTTGCTACGCGCAGCTTCGCTCGCGTCTCTGCAGAAACTACCTTACCTCGATGGGCCGCGCCGATCTTCGCTCGCGTCTCGGGCGATAGTTTCTTACCAAGATGTGAGGACCTCATCTTCGCCCGCGTCTCGGACGTATGTGTATAGCCTAAATGAGCGGCGCTGATCCTCGCGCACGTCTCGGGGGTTAGCTTCCGTCCTAAATTCGCGGCGCTGATCTTCGCTCGGTGCTCGGCAGAAAGCGCCTTACCCAAATTCGCGGCCCGTATCTTCTCCCTCGCCTCGGGAGTATGTGAGCGACCCCGAGACGCCACCCCCATCTTCGCTCGCGTCTCTGCAGAAACTACCTTACCTCGATGGGCCGCGCCGATCTTCGCCCGCGTCTCGGGGGTATGCCTCCTACCAAGACGAGAGGACCTCATCTTCGCCCGCGTCTCGGACGTATGGTGGGACCCCTTCTTCACTACGCTCCCCCTCGCCCTAACGCTTTCCATTTTCCGTCGAACACCTCGTCCGCAAATCCGATCTTGACTGCCTGCTCGGCGGTCAGGTACACGTCGTTATGCCGCCGCATCTTCTTCGTCAGCCACCGCTCGATCTTGGCGAGGTCGGCCCGGTAGAACTTCCCCCGCCGGGTAGCGCGGAGGCGCTCGGCGTACGCCCGGAGCATCTGCGGGATGATGATCTGCTTCTCCCAATCCGTCTGGCTCATCACGGCCTGCGTGTCGCCATCATAGCCCGAGGTGCCGAGGTGGAACAGGAAGATGCTGTGCGGCATCAGGACCCGTCGGGTAGCCGCCTGGAGGATGATCGAGGACATTGACCGAGCGTGCGTATAGCTCAGGATCGTCGTGGGCGAGGGGCACGAGGCGATAGCATCGAAGATCGCCATCCCCTCCTCCCACAACCCGCCGCAAGTCTTCATGTGGATCAGTATCGGATCGCGGCTCCGACGACACAGAGCACGGATGTTCCGGACGAATCGGTTTGCCATACAAAATTCGACGCCCGGCTCTACGCCCTCCTCGCCTTGGTCCTCCTCGCCGAAAAGAAATAGCTCTCGGCCTATAAGGTCGACATTATAGTCATGGAGAATCTCTACCGCGTAGAGTTCATCCGTCGACGCCTTACGCTTGGCGGGGGGTCGGCTCATGTGATCATCCTCTCAATCAACGTGCCCTTGCGCCCCGTCGGGCTGCGAATCGGGAGCTTCATTCGGAACCATTGGCCCGGAGCTGCCATGCACTTCTCGTACTATCTTGAAACGCCTCGCAATACTCTTCTGTGTCCACAATTACTACCTGCCCATCATCTATCGTAATCTTCATCCTCCGCGTCCCATCTTACACCTCCTCTACGTCCGCCAACAACCTTCCGATGTACTCCGCTACTTGAGGGACTACGGCGTTACCAATTCTGTCCACCCTTTTGCGAAACCCATCATTAATTCTGCGAACGAGGGATGGAGGTAGATCGGGTCGGAGGCGCAAAGCCTCAACCCCTCGGATGCCTTCGCACCATGAAAATCCGGACTGCCTACGAAGCGGCGAGAGGAAACCCCTTTCGATTCGTTCGCCGTTACGGTTGGCAACCACAAAAACCCTTTCTCTCTGATGCGGTGCACCGAAGTCTGAAGCCCGAAGCACTCTCCATTCCGCATCATACCCGCTTTCGGCCAGCTCCCCGAGAACGGCACCCATTCCTCGAAAAAGGAGCGCCGCGACGTTCTCCAAGAGCAGGTATCGGGGACGTACTTGGCGAACCAACCGCATGAAGTCGAAGAAGAGCCCGCTTCTCGTACCGTGGATTCCTGCCCGCTTACCTGCATTGGAGATATCTTGGCAGGGAAATCCACCGGTCCACAAGTCGGCGTCGGGGATAGCTTCCGTTTTAAGCGTGAGGATGTCATCGTGTCTCCATGTATCCGGCCAATGCTTTGCGAGTACCTTCTGACAGAACGGGTCAATCTCCACCTGGCCCACGCACTCATGCCCCGCCCGTTCAAGGCCGAGGTCGATACCGCCTATACCCGCAAAGAAGGATACGAATTTCACGTCGCGATTTCCTCGCCCCCATCCAATCTCCCCGCCAGCGTCCGGGCAAGCCCCTCCGGGTCCCCGGCCTGTATCATCAGCTCGGCTACCGCGAGGTGGACCACCGGCACGTCATCCTCCTCGGCAAGGCCGGGGCGGAGCGTGGCGTGGGCAATGATATCGTCGCCCACCTGCTCCAGCGTGATCGTCCCGTATACACGACGGGCTCGCCGTACCGCCGCCGCATGGCCCACGCCGTATGCCGCCACCCAGAAGATAGCACAGGGGAGGAGGGATACGTCATCGAATATCGCCCAGTACAGCCACGGGACCTGAACCAGTAGCCCATACAACGTCACGCCCCGGAAGAATCGAGGAGAGTTGAGCCGGGGGCAGACCGTACCCAACACGAATAAACACGCCGCAACCGCCGAGGCGCACGAGGCTACCCAGTGGATCCAGTTCATTCGTTATTCTCCGACGACAGAGGGTCATCCAAATCAAACGCATTTCCCTCCGGCGGGGCGGCGTCAGGTACAGCCTCACCGCCCCCGTCCTCCGGAATCGCCCGGAGGTGAACAGCGATAAGCTCTACAACCCCCGCATCGCTAATCACCATTGTGCCCCCACCGCCCGTCGTTACGTTGCCGCTCGTAGCCACGCCGCCCGGCTCGTCTAGATCGCTCGCCGCGTGCGGGCGGTACTCCGGCGCGTCCAGGTCCGGGCCATCAGTTACCTCGCCCGCCTCGACCTGCTCCAACCCCGCCTCCACCGAGGCGAGGGCCTTCAGCGCCCGCGTCCCGGCGGCGGTGATGCGGAACTTGCCCTTAGTCAATCGGGCGAGGCCCGCGAATGCCGCCTGCCGCAACTCGCGCCACGCGCTCTTACTCCTCCACGCCGAGGCGTCCGCCGATAACGGCAACCGCTTCAGATTCGCCCGGAGGGTGTATGTGATATCCTTGAGTTCCATTATCGTCTTGCCTTTCCGCTCCGCTTCTTCTTCGCCGGAGCTGCTGTATGGACAATATGGTATGAGCGATCATAATACGTGGTGAAGGTGGGCGAGCATCGGCGGATCGCGCCGTTGATATCCAGCTCGATCTCCACCACCCAATACCCCACCACGGCCTGCAACTTCCGCTTGCGCATGAACGTCGTCTGATCCTGCGTACAGCCCGCCTGAATCGAGTGAACGTTACGCACGCACATATACTCGGCCTTGTGGTAGTGTCCGCATACAAGCATCGCGGGCTTCTCCCCGCCCTGGAAGCTCTCGATGATCTTCTGCGGCGCGTAACTCCAGGCGTAGGCGGAGCCGCCACCGGGGTGCATGATCTTCATGATCGAGGAGCCTAGCTCGCCCTGAAACTCCACGTCAGCCTCGATGTGACCGATGAAGCGGATATCCTTCCGCCCCGCCGCCTCCGCCTCGAACTGGAGATAGCGTCCGAAGTTGAGACCCGTATCCTTTTGCCACCATCCTTCATGACAATCGCCGGAGATCAGAAAAGTAGTAATACCGGGCACGGACGGGTAGTGGTCGAGGAAGTAGTGACACTGATCGGTGACACCGTGGGCGTACAGCTCGAACCGATTGAACTTGAACTCCCCGTCCACCATATTACCGGCGTGGTAGACTTCGGTAATGCCCTGCCGCTTATACTCGGCGTAAGCATCCTCAATCACGTCGTTGCGCTCGAAGTGGCTACAGGTATGCGTATCGCCAATAATACCGAAGCGGTGAACCTCGCCGGTCAGGAGAGATCGCCGCACCCGCTGGATCGTACCGGTCGGAGCCTCCTTACAAATCCGCACCCGGTCCCCATCTCGTAGGACGTTGTAACCCCGGTGCTCGACGTGATCGATGACCTCGGTGATCGTCTCGGGGGTGGCGTGGAGGAGCTTAGCGAGGTGCTTGACGGAAGTGAAGCGGACCCGGAGGCGCTTCAGGACATCGGCCCGCAGAATCGGGTCGAGCGGATCGACGGCTTGGAGAATGAGCTTACCGCGTCCCGGCTTCGTCGCCTCGGGCGGTATCCGACCCGCCTCCTTCTCCTGCCGCTTAACGCTGCTGACGGTTCCCTGGGCGACGATAATACCCGACGCCTTCAACTTACGGAGGGCATATGTCGTTCTCCACTCGGTTGCTTTCAATGCGGCTACGATTTGCTTGCGTACGGCCTTACTCAAAGGTTGCTGTCCCATCTGTACCCCTTCTGGCCTCCAGACCTATCGGAAGAAAAACAACGCCCGTCTCTCCGAGCTGTCACGCCCGCTGCTTACACCACGCCAGGTGATTCGCCCGCGTTGTCGTCGTCTCCGTCATCTCACCAGCTCCTTCTTTACCTTGTTCCAGTAGGATACCGTAGCCGCCTTCCGCGCCCCGGCCGGTCCGCCGTTATGGATGCGGGCGAGGGTCTTAAAATCGAAGTCACGCAGAGCGTCGGGGCAGTACCGCTGCCAGTACCACCGCATGATATACTCGCATCGGGGACGGCTCCAGACCAAGCTCAGGTAGTCCCACTCCAAACCGCCTGATTCGCAAGCGTCCGTCCAATAAGCCCGCTGAATCTGATAGGGGCCTCGACTAGCGCCCCCGTCCCCAACAGCTCTATCGTCTCCGCCGGATTCGACCGAGCGGATAGCATCAAAGAGGGCGGCCAAGTCCCTGTTTTCAAGTGAAGGTATGTTCTCCTTCTGATGAGGTGATAGTTCGGACTGGCCGCCCGTAGTTTGCAAATGAGCGGAGGAGGTCGCCGACTGCTGAGCTGAGCCGAGTGCCAACGGGCTCGCAGCCGATCCGGCTCTAGCCTCCTCCGCTTGTGTCGATGGCCAGAGAACCGAATGGACGCCGACGCCGCCGAGGAGGAGAACGAAGCCGATCAAGATAGCGTCTTTCACCCGGTTCGCGGTTTGTCGCAAGTTCATATCGGAACTCCTTTGACCGTACACGTTATTATATCCCGATGCCGTGAAACCGCTTCTAATCTTCCGTAGTATGCAGCCGCGCCCGACTAGCCCGTCGGGTAGATTTGTTCGCAGCACGCTTTCCAGACGGGCGTAGATGCTTCCACCAGCCCACGGCGCTACGGACCTTCCGAGATACCCACGGGTGCTTACGCATAGTCTCTCCAAAAAGCAAGCCCGCCGCCCGTGGTGGGCTGACGGGCTCTGAACGGCTATCCGCGAGGGCGGCAGATCATTACCGTCTCTGCGGACCGCATAAAAATGTACGGGACTCAACGGGTTTAGCCGCCGGGGAGCTTCGCCGGTCATTCACATACGCACACTTTCCCGACCCGATCAACGTACCATTTCCGCGCTCCCACTCGGGCAATGCAGTCCCGTACGTATTGGGGTAGCCTCCAAGGAGAGCTCGGGCTCGGGCGGCCGCGCGGCCTACCTTCACCATGTCTGCCGCTCGATAGTGGCTACCGTAATTCACTTTTCAACACTCGCGTTACGAGCGGGCCTCCGGTACGTCGTTTCCTTCAGCCCGCTCGTAACTACGCAAAGGCACCACCATCGCCTTGATACTCGCTAGCCCCTATCGCCTCATAGCGACTAGGTTTGCAAGACGCCTAGAGGGAAAGCGAGGACCAGCCTCGTCCTCGATCCATAATAGTGCCCCTCTTGTTCTATTGTCAAGCGCGTTCGGGGGCGGGCCGTCGGCATCCTACCGCCCGACCCGCCCCAACGCTCTCACGCGCAACATTCTATTATAGCCGCCGAGCCGAACCCCGGCCCGGTTTATACGTCGATCTCTTCCGTCTTAGCGCACCCGGCCATAGAAAAACCGGTAAGCTCCCCAGAGGTAATCGCCTTCCAGATCGTCTCCTCCTCCTCGGGAATATAGACAGCCAAATACCAGCTACCCGCCGGGACTAACTCACCGCTCTTACGGACATCCGTCTCGGCGAGGAAGTTCTCCACTACTACCGCGTCAATAGCCTCCCCCTCATGCATAATCTTCATGTGGCCGTCCGAGCGAATCGCCCAATCGCAAAGAGCTTTCCAGATTTCGTCAATGTCGTCAACGAAGTCCCCCTGCGCGTCCGGATGCCCCGCGTCGGTCGTCTGGTAGACGATGCCGCCCACGATCCGCTCCTCGGCGTTCTTGACGAAGGCCGAGGCGGCGGCTTTCGCGACCGGAGCCGCCTCCTCTAACGTAGACTGGTAGCTCTGCTCGTTCAGCAGCTTCAGGGCGTCGGCGGGCGTCCACGTCGCCGCGTCGAACATGATGGACTGGACCTTGGACTTACCACCGATCTGCCCCCACACTACGTGAGCGCCCTTCCCGAGCTTGTCGTCTACCCGCTCCACCTCATCGAAATCCTCGACGGGCCGCTGCTCGGATACGTGGAACCGGGTCGGCGGGCGGAGGCTTACCTCCGGCCCCTCCTCTCGGTGGCGAGGTTGTGCGGAGGCAGCCGCGTCGGCCCGGTCGGACAGACGCTTGGACAGGTCGTCGATGTCCGTCACGTCCTCGGTGGCCGGGCGAGGTAACAAAACCAAGTCATATAACGGCATCACTGGGGCGGCGAGCCCCTCCGCGTCCCGGCGGACCTCTACGCCCCGGCCGGTCCGCTCACCCAGTTCCTTCGCCATCCGCTTTTCAAGATCGAAGGAGAAGGCATCATCACCAAATTCCCCGGCATCTACGCGGACCGTCAGCGGCCCGGCGTCCTTCGGGGAGTAGACGAAGGGGCCGCTAAGGCTCACGACACAGGACTTGACGAGGATCGGTGGCAGTTCCTGAACGTCTATCCCTCGGAGCCGCCTCGAAACGATTTTGTGGTCGAGTAAACCCGGCGTAACCTCCAACCCCCTCGTCTCGATCTCCTTACGGAGAATCGTATACGCCTCAAGTAAGGTGTCGCGGGGAATAGGTGCGTTTACGCCCACGAGGCGCTTAGCCATTACATCTGCCCACTTCGCCGTCCCCTCAAACACCTGATTCGCGCGCTGCGCGAGATTGTGTAATTCAGAATCTCGGAGCGACTTACAGTTTTCAACCGATATGTCCTCTATGCGCATTCTTGTATCCTTCCTTGTAAAAGGTCCTGCCAATAATCCCGTCGGGCATTTGTTTGCGAATGACACGAGGCGCAAAGCGGGACGAGGTTGTCTATCATATTATTCTTCTTATCGTAGTCGATGTGGTGAACGGATAGCTCGTTCGGCCCGACCTCCTCCGCCAACATATCGCAGAGGACGCAGCAATCATCGTACAGCCACCGAACGATCCGCCTCAGGTCCTCTGTGAAGCCAGGGCCGTATTTAGTATCTCCCCCACGCCAGAGGGGATGGGCGGGACCAGTTGGCATAGGATTTTTCTTCCAGTGGCGTCGATTCGCCTCGCTAATTTTCCTACGTGCCTCAGGGGTATTCTTTATACCCAAGCGCCCCGCCCTGATCTTAGCTCGCGTCTCGGCGGAAACCTTACGCCCTAGCTGCGCCTCGCTAATCCTCGCCCGGTGCTCCAACGAGAACTTCCTACCGAGCTGCGCCGCGCTCATATTCGCCTTTGCCTCCGACGTAGCCTTCTTACCGAGGTTACTCTGCCTGAGCTTCTCTTTGTGCGCATCTGTAAGATGAGACCCCCTCCGCATACTATATCACGTCCTCTCTCCGATTACGACGGGCATCACATGGTGCGCCCGCAAGCACAAACTCCGATCTTTCATCATCGCCAGAATATCTTTTTGGTAACACTCGGGCACAAGACAACCGCCCTGCCCGTCCCCGCACATTAACTGAACCTCAGTTTGTCGTACAACGTCCGCGATTGATTCGCACGTCCTCCGTAGTTCCCCGCTCCCGAACCGCGAACGGGCAGCCCCCTCCAACACGGGCAGGAGGCCGCCAGCTGGTAGCAATCCCAGTAATCTTAGGAATCCGCGACGCTTCATCATCTGGGCCACCTATTCTTATGGAGGGGGAACCGCGCACGGGGCGGCTCGCCCGCTCGCGTAAACAAGACAATTACCACCACCGCCGTGAGGTACACCGCCGTGTATAGAAGCCCGCTCATACTACTCCTTCAGCTCGTATCCAATCCGGTCAAGCCGTTCCGCGATCTCGGGTAGTAGGAAGTCCGCCTGTCCCGCAATGCTTAGATCGCCTGGCACGACGATATCGAAGGAGTCGAGCGGCAGGTGATCAAGCGCCGTCTCGCTCGCGTGCTCGTCGTTCTTGTACGGGTTCCGGAGGAGGCGGACGATACAGGTATCCCATCCCGCCTCCGACAGGGAGGCGAGGCCGCTTAGCTCATCCTCAAAGCGCACGTCAGTCACGATCACTACGCGCTCCCGAGACCGCTGGACGCGACGGAGGAGGGCATCTACCCAGATATCTTCCTTCCAGCTCCGCATCAGGTCGGTGCCGAATACCTGCATGACCTCGCGAGCGGTCATCAGACCGGTTCGCGGAGGGTACTGGACTCCGTTGAGCAGGTGGGGCGGTAACGTATCCCACCGTAAGGCCGTCAGCGAGTTCTTCTCCGCATCCGTGCCCCAGCACTGCGCGTGCGATAGGCCCAGTACGTGCTCGCAGAACTCCTTGATAGGACGGGCGAAGCAATCCACAGAGGCGTCGACCCACTTCTGAATGACCCCAGCATCGTCGCCCCCACTATACCAATCTAACCGTTGATAGTCCGGATGCCCCGGCTCCTTGTAGCCTAACCGTCCATCCCGCCCCACCGAATACGGAAGGGGGCTCCCCGAGGCATTCAGCAGATGGGCGAGTATCTGGGCACAGGCAGTGTCTTTACCCGAGCCCTTTTTTCCCGAAATTCCCAATAAGAGTCGTTTCATGCTACCATCTCCCATGAATTGAATGGGGCTATCCGCATACGTAACCGAAGAAACCACTGCCAATAATCCCGCCGAGTATTAGTCTGCGAATGGTGGGAGTTACACAACGGGACGAGATTATCAATCGTATTGTTTTTCTTATTATAGTCGATATGGTGAACGGCGGGTTCCCTCCCCTCCGGCTTCTCGCCGCAGAGGAAGCGGCGATCATCGTATAGCCACCGAACGATCCGCTTCAAGTCATCGGAAAAGCCGGGGCCGTAGTTCCGGTCCCCGCCTCGCCAAAGGGGATGGTCTGATCCAGAAGCGCGGATCCAAGCCCCAATCTTAGCCCGCGTCTCTGGCGACACTTCATGGCCCATCTGAGCGGCGCTTATTTTCGCGCGAGTCTCGGGAGAAGCCTTCTTACCGAGGTTAGCCGCGCGAATCTTCGCCTTCGCCTCGGGCGTATGCGGCTGCTTTACTAATCCTGTCTGGGCAACGCTCATGTTCGCTCGTGCGGCTATCGACGCCTTCTGGCCCAACCGCGCCTTCCGTATATGAGCCCGGTGTTCGGGCGTAAACACCATAC
>Ga0208769_1001241_pt1 | contig 11417 bp, 15 predicted proteins | sample AntAceMetag02UKC_FD_184768 | JGI IMG/M metagenome (GOLD analysis project Ga0208769, IMG submission 184768) | Saline lake microbial communities from Ace Lake, Antarctica- Antarctic Ace Lake Metagenome 02UKC (SPAdes) (version 2) | ecosystem: Environmental > Aquatic > Non-marine Saline and Alkaline... | reverse complement strand
AGTGAAGAATATGGCATAGAAAACGATAAGGCTCTGAAATGCGGTGTCAGACAAGTACATAGAAACCTCAATGGAGTAGACGAATATCATAGAGAGCGATATTCATGGGCTATTAAATACATCAATAAAAGCGATACTGTATTGGATGCAGGTTGTGGCATTGGTTATGGATGTAAGCTATTAGCTCCTGCTTGCCAAAAAGTATATGCATTTGATTATTCACAAGATTCTATTAATTTCGCAAAACAATGGTACGGTAATTATGCTTCATATGATGTTGCTGATGTACAAGCATTATATTCACACGTATGGCCTGATAGCAAGAAAGTTGAGTTCGATGTTGCTACCTGCTTTGAGGTTATAGAGCATGTAGAGTCAGATGACTTGGCTATTAAATCATTATATGAAGTTATTAAACCAGGTGGGAAGCTTATCATATCAATACCACAAGACGGACACCCAGCTAAGAAGCATAAGTATCATCGTAGAGACTACTCAATAGAGGAGATTGTGCAACTCCTTGCCAAGTATAAGTTTAGGGCAGATACGATTAAAAGGCAGTTCATTGACCATACCTTCGGATGCGAGTGCAGACGCAATATAAAGTCTAAGGCTATTGTAATTAAGGCGATAAAATGAAAGCAGATATTAAATATGTAATATTCCCAGAACATAAGATTGCCTACTGTCAGACTCCTAAGACTGGTATAACATCTATAACATTCGTATTGCAGCACTTTAGAACAGATTATATAGAGTCTTCTCTTAAGTCTTCATATGATGTTCATCATTCTAAAATGAAAGAGTTTCAAGACTTCTCTGGTGATATAAAAGATTTGGAGGGCTATTTTATTTTCGCATTTGCCAGAAACCCATGGGATAGGGCCGTCTCTGCTTGGCGAAATAAATGTATAGATGGACGGTATATACGCCCCGAAATGGCTAGATTTGATTTTACTTTAGGTATGACCTTTGACGAGTTTGTGAAGAACCTTATAAAACAACCTAGATATCCAATTGAGCCACATGTGATGGAGCAGCACTACTTCTTTATGCCGAATGGTAGATTACTACCTAATTATATTGGCAGGTTTGAGAACTTGGTCGAAGATTTTAACTATGTTAGAAAAATCATCGAGATGAAAACTAAAATCATCTTACCTAGATTGCCACATCTAATGAAGTCCACTAAGAAGAATTATAGGGAATATTATACTCCAGAATTAATAGAACTAGTCAGAGAAAGATATCAAAAAGATATAGATATACTCGGCTATAAGTTCTAAAGAGAAACCAATGGAATTTCAACCTTTGCCAACTTTTATAGGTAGGTTTGAGAGGCTAAAAGAGGATTTTGAGTATGTCAGAAAAATAATTGAGATGAAAACTGGAATACTTATACCAGTATTACCTCATTTAACTAAATCAACAAATGATGGATATAATAAGTATTATACTAAGAAAACAAGGCAAATGATTACGGCTAGGTATCTACGAGACATAGAAATGTTTGGATATAAGTTCTAATCTTGTCGTAAAAATCGTCTTATATATGAGGGGTGTTTAGTAGGCAGTAGTCTATTTTATACCAAAGTTTAGGTTAGATATAACCACAGATTGCCCAGAAGGGCGGTAGGAGTCAAGAATGACTGACAATATAGAAAACAAAGATGGCAAGGGTACTGAAGAAACCAATGAATTCGAAGTAGAGAAGACAAGGTTAATTTCAGAATCCAAGAAGTATCGTCTACGTGCACAAGCAGCAGAGACTAAAATCTCTGAACTTGAGGGCAATGTTCTATCCCAAGAAGCTTTGGATGAATATAACTCTCTAAAGGCTTCTGCTAACAAAGCTAGTGATAAAAAGCTTCGTGATAAAGGCGACTTTGATAAGCTTATGGCTGAAAAGCAAAATGAGTTTACGGTTCATCTTGATGCCGAAAAAGCAAAGGCTAACACCTATTTGTCAGCATTGCAGCAAGTTGCTGTAGCCGATAGACTTAAGAACGAGCTAGCTACCCGTGGAGTTAAGTTTGTCGATGAAGCAAGTTTCTTGTTGCAGAACAAGTTCTCCTCAAAAGCAGTTGCAGAAATTGGAGATAATGGAATTAATGTCAGAGTTGTAAATGCTTCTGATGGTAATGCTGTTATTGACGCTGACTGCGAACCCGGTAAAACTATTGGGTTAGACAAATTGGTAGAACAGTTTTTGGCTAGTTCTACTGGGCAGATTTTTCTGCCACCTTCTGGAGATACGGGCAGTGGCTCGCACCCAGGCATTAGCAACGACAAGGTTACTATCGAGCAACTCGATGCTGACCCTGACCTTCGTAAGAAGTGGTCTGCTAGCCACACAACCGCAGAATATATGCAACTTGCGATGAAGAATCGCGATAAAAACAAACCAATTAAATAGGAGTTAAATAATAATGGCACGTTCAACTAACTTTGTAGACCCCGAAGTATATCGAAATGAGTTCTTGCGTCAGAGCGTTCTCAAGTTCGATGTGTTCAACCAGGCAACTGGTGGGGCAATTCGTCTGGTAAATATCCCAGGTGAAATGGAAGCAAATGGTGGTACTTTTAATACCCCAGTAAGATTCAAGCGTAATTATGACCTAGCTGCTCAGAACGATGAGGCTAATCCAGCTACTGCTGCAACGCCAACCGCTATCGTTCAGGGCGAAGGCGTCAATCCTCGTTCGTACCGTAGGCTTTACACTAAGGCTACTTACGACGAGATCAAGACTGGCTTCTATAGCTCTAATGATTACTCTGCACAGCTTGGTCGTCAGTATGCTGATGAGATGATGACTGACCTTCGTAAGATTGCTATCGCTGCTGCTGTTGCCTCTGTAGACTCTGCTGATACTACTGATGGCACCACAGCTTCTGCTGATATCCATGTACTTGACTTGGCCCGTGGTTCTGCTGCTGGCTCCAAGGTAACTGCAACTTTGGCATATCTGAACCGTATGCTTTATAAAATGGGAGACGCACAGACTGATATTATTAGTTTGATTGCTCCTTCTCAGATTGGCTATGACCTTAAGAATGATAGCATGTCCAGTTATGTTACAGAAAATGTAGCAGGCTTCGTAGTTAATACTGGCATGGTAGCTACTCTTGGTCGTCCTCTGCTTGAGGTTGACGATAGCTCTCTGAGTACAACTTTGACTTCCAGTTATTACACTGAGCGAGCATTGCTTGGTCTAGGCGTTGGGGCTATTACTGTCAAGGTCGTAGAAATCGATGACATCAACGAAGATTATGTTGATAGCAAAGAAATCCCCTATTGGACTTGGCGTCAGAACTATATCGCTGAGGTTGAAGTTCTCGGTATGAAATGGAAGACAACTGTTAATCCGACCATTACTGAGCTGGGTACTGCCGCAAACTGGGATGAAAACTATGAAAATCATCGTGAGTTCCCGATTGTTAAATTAGTTGTGAACTCTACGCTGTAATAGATGTTGCATCTTGTTGCATTGTTTCTCTCTTTTTCAGTTTCTCTCTCGGCTTCAGGGGCGGGCAATCGTGCTCGCCCCTAGAAGCACCGTTTAAACAAAGGACATGGGAATATGAATGGTAATAAAGCTCCTACTGGCACATCGTGTGTCATAATAGGCAATGGGTCCAGCCTGGACCTTATAGACCAATCTTTTTGGGCCAAAATTAAAGCTGACCCAGAAACACTTCTCATTGGCACCAATCGAGTTCTATGTTTTAAGTCCTTTCAAGATGTAATCTTTGACACTGTAGTTATACGTGATTCTTATCGTTCACTCTGGCTTGACCAGAAGTGGGGTGCAGAATACCACTTAAATTACTGGAAGAAAACACCTGAAGAAACTTGGACCGTAGGCAACGGTTCGTCCGCTCTAACTAGATGCACTCATGTAGACCAATTTGTAACATTCAAGCCAGGATTCCAATCAGAAATTGTTCATTCTGATAAGATGATGTGCGTTGCTACGAATCCATCTGTAGTAATAATGGCTATGAATTATGCGTACTTAATGGGCTGTAAGAATCAATATCTTGTTGGAGTTGACTACTGTGGTAAGCATGCCGAGATGGTAAAGCCTTATAACAATCAAGATACAGGATGGTCTGGATTATATCAACAGCCAGTACCAAAGAAGATAGAAGATGCGTTCAGAGTAACGAGAGAAGCTATAAAAGCTGGTGGCGGCTCTGTTTTTAATATTTCGCCAAAAACGAAGTTAAGATCAATCGCCAAACGCAAATGGGAAAACGTTTATAAATGAATATAGCATTGATTTGCGACAATCGAAGATGGAGACGTAAGTTAGAGCCTTGGGAAGAAGTCCAAAGTGCTTGTTTACGTCTAGGCCACGAAGTATGTACTCTAAATGAAGGTGGTGACGCTAAAGAACTACCAGGCTGCGGCAACTTTGATGCTGTCTTTGTCTGGAATGGTATGAAGGGTCACTTCTTAAGATGGGTAGATGCTGCTAAAAAGATGGGTGCTACGCCTATCTATATGGAACGTGGATTCTTCGATAGGATGAAGCATACGCAATTTGATATAAAAGGGTTTAGTTACAGGGCTTCATGGGCTAAAGACTTATTAAGTCAACCCCCGAAAGAAGCTGAGGATAAGTTTGTAAAAACTTGGGGCGATAAAGTAAGCAAGTATCATGTTAGAAAAAAAGGGTACGTTCTTCTACCAATGCAGATATTTGGTGATGCCCAATTGCAAGACGCTGAGATTAAAACATCTGCTAAGCTTGCTCTTGTGATTCAGAACGGTCCTCATAATCTACAGATAATGCTAAGACCACATCCAAGAGACCCAGGTCAGTGCGGTCCCGTACTGGGTACCAATGAAATACAGATTTGTCCTCTTAATGAAGCAATTAATGGGGCTAAGTACATTATAACCATTAATAGCAACTTGGGACATGAAGCATTAGCCTCAGGAGTGCCTGTTCTATGCCTTGGACCATCATTATATGAGCCAGTAGCAAATGTAGCAACTCTTTCTAATTTGACCGCAAAAATTACAGAGATGGAAAAGGGTTGGCATCCAGAATACGAAGATGTAAAGAATTACCTATATAACATAACTACTCATCAATTTAGTGAAGATGAGATTGAACATGGTAATATTATAGAGAGTGTACTTAATGCTGCCACTACAAGATAAGACTACTTTCATCCTTGGTAACGGGGCAGACTTGCCCATAGAGCATCTTTCAATGCTTGACCCATACTTTACGTTAGGCGTTAATAGGATACATAAGTGGTATCAACCAGATGCAGTCTGTTATATTGATGGCAATTTGTATATGGAGAACCCAGAGTTCTTTCAAGAGACTCTATGTTTTACCGACAGTAGCATGAAATGTCATCCTAATCAAATAGGACTTGGCATTAGTCATTCTTCTTATGCGTCGAAATATTTAAATCCAAATAGAATTTATATGTTCCCGAACTCAGGAGTCATAGCAGCTTTGCTTGCAATGGCTTTAGGAGCCAAACCAGTAATTTTATTGGGCATGGGAGCAGCAGACGATGGCAGACTTCCAAACCAACTTGAAGCTATGAGGGCTGCAATGAGTACTCTTAAAGCCAATTATGAAGTTTGGCAATGGAAAGAAGAGAACTTTGAGAAGAACATTAGGCATCATAGTTTAAGAGAAGTTGGCGATAAGGCTGAAATCGAAAAAGCAATTAGAGCATTTTATAGGGAATAACTATGGCAGATAATAACCAATATGTTATCAGTTATGAAGACCGCGATGAGATTCATACATCTCGCTGGAACATCACTGGTATTAATACTAAATCAGCAGGTAATACGTCGGCTGGTTGGCTGTTTATGGTATGCAGCCTCTCTGGCACGACTGTTACAGTTGATTTATATAAAGATTTCGCCCTGGGAGCCTCAGATAAGGTTCTAACGGGTACTTTTAGTACAGCGTCAATTACTACGACTCCAGCGAAATGTTCGCTCACAGCAGCCAATACGAGCGGCCTGGGTGGATATGTATACTTCGAGTCCTACGTATCTGATCCTGCTGATGATTATGTATCAGTTCTTGCTACTCTTTGCGTTGATGAAGAAATCCGTGAAGATTGGTATGACCTAGCTGCATTGCCGTCTTACGTATATGATTCTACTAATGGTTTGGCTAAATGGTGTATTATTGCTACGAAGAGAGTATTACTTCAGGTATCGCATCAGTATGCAAATGAACTTGGTGGATTTGGAGCAAAAGAACAACCGTATTATCAGTCATCTAGTAGATTGGTACCAGATTGGCGTAAGATTGCCTCTCCTGACCAGTTGAAAGAGGCTACTATCTGCCAAGCATTATGTTTGGCTTTAGGTTCAATGCACAAGCAGGCTGATGTAACAATGTATAGTGATTTGCGTGACCATTATCGTCAGCGTTATATGGATGCTGTAAACGCATGGCACTTGGCATTTAATACTGATCCGTCTTCAGATGAGGATAATGACACAATGAAGTCAGCAAGGTCGGTCAGACTGGATAGAATCTAATGGCTAAGTCAATTAGGATGATTGGGTTAGATAAAGCAATTACCAGCCTTAAGAGAGTTTTTGACTTAAGAACATTATCAAAAAATGTTGAAAATGATGGTGGCGAAGAAATTATAGATGCAGTAATAAGTACAGCAAAAAGTGGTGTTGGTCCAGATGACGTACCTTATAAAACAAGAAAAGGTAAAAATCAAAGTGACTGGCTTTATGACGATAAAAGTAGTCAACATATGCTTGATAAAAATAGATTTAAAATTGAATTTGTTAGTGGCAAGCTTAAATTATCTTGGACTGCTCTTAATAATGAGATGGCACAATATGCAGCGGTACATAATGGACCAAGTTATCAGGGAACAAGAAGTAATACAGTAGTACCTAGACCCTGGTTCCATATTGAAGCAAAACAAAGCAAAGATGTTACTTTTGATGCTGTAGAAAATGCTATCAATAAAAACGTAGAGAAATTTAATAACGGGACAATATAATGTCAGAAATAGTCGTCACAAATCGGGAATGGGAAATCTTAGATGATTTCAAGACGGCAATTACCAATGCCACTATATCAGCGGTAAAGGTATTTAATTATGTTGCTATATCTCATTCAGAAGAGCATGCTTACGAGGTACAGATGGAGCAGTATCCAACATGTGTTTTAGTCTATGACGGGACTACAGATACTTGGGGTGCTGGTGATGATAGGGCATGCCAGATGCATGTCAACTTTATGGTTGGCACAATGATTGATACAGATGTTGGTACTTTCGATGAGACAGCGAGAGTAAAAGAACTTCTGAGACTCATAAATGCAGTCAAAAATGCGGTGTATACAGATTTACCTGATTGCGTCCAATTTTATGCTACAGAGAATGAGTTCTTTGAAGATATAGGTTGGGGCGAAATAACAATAGAAATAGATTATAAACAACCTTGGATTGTAGCGAAGGTATCACTGGATGTAGGTTTCCCTCTATCCGGTCAAACAGGACATTAATTTAAATTAATAGGAGTATATTATCATGGCAAGTGGAAGTGTAAGAAACCCAACCAGCGTACAAATTGCGACCACAGCAGTCACTGGCGTTCTTAGCATTAGCTGGAATGAAAGTAGAGCACCAATCACAGGTGCTGCTGACGCAGAGACTTATAACACGATTGCTGAGTACGGTACTGCATCTGTATCTGGTTCAGTAACTTTTAGAGACCCAGAGCAGGCTGCTAGCTTTGCAAACAAGTGCGGTTCGCTAAGTGCGACCTTCGCATATATGGACGGTAGCTGTACTCCAGGTACTAAAACGCTGACGATTACAGGCGTAAGTACTGACGGTTCAGGTAACAGTGCGAATAGAGATAGCATTAGTAATTCTACAGTTAACTTTATTGCAGTAAGCAGCACTGGTACAGCAAGTCCAATCTCAATCGCTTAATAGAAGGTAGACAATTATGGCTTCAGACAATACATTATCGCCAGTAGAAGAGATTAAACTTTGGAAGGCTATAGAGATTGAGTCTCGAAAGTCAATAGGTGAAGATGGTGATGCGTTACACCCAGATATGTGCATGAAACTCAATATAGCTGGAATAAATTGGTCTGTTCCAAGTCGTGGAGCAAAAATTAAACCATCGTTCAAAGATGGTAAGGTAACTGTTGAAATCTCTGGTGGTGATGAATGGGATGATGCAGATGAGATACTTGAGATTATACAAGCACATAAAGACGATGAAATTTGTGAAAAATGTGGACAACCGTTAAGGTCCACGTTAGAGATAGACTTAGATGCTGATAACAAGATTATTGAACTTGTATTATCTCTTACTTCGAAGCTGCTACTTAAGCAATACAACCTTACTGATGACCAACTTTCTAATCTTCTTTCGTGCGATTGTTTTAATATGCCAGCGTGGATTATGCAAATATTGAAATGGGCTATAGGAGATGCATTCTACAATAGCATTGACGACATGATTGCAGATGATGTTGTAGATAATGTAGCAGGTTCAGTGGGGATTAATTTATAACGAGTAAAAAATGGCAAAGCGAAAAATCACAATATATATAGATATTAAAACCAATAGAGCCATAAGCGAGTTGAATAATCTTAAGTCTAAACTAAAAGATGTTGGTACATCTGGCGGTAAGAGTCTTGACGGTATAAAGAACTCTACTGGTGTGCTTTCGATGGCTACAAAAGGTCTTACTACTGCTGTCGGTGGTCTTGTTGCAGGCTATGCTGGATTAAGTGGTGTTAGAGCTATAGTTGCAGGTATACGAGAAGAAATAGAGAAGATGTCAAAGACCACTCGTGAGGCTCTGGAAAGCTTGAGAGCTGTCCAGGCATTAACGATGATGCAAGGTAGAGGCAAAGAAGAAGCAGATTATCTAAAGCAAATGACTGTTAAAACAGGCGTCAAGCTAGGCGAGTTGGCACCAGCCTACTATACGTTACTTGGCGGCACAGCTGGTCAGAAAGAAGATGTTCAGAAGGCACTGTTCCAGCAAGCCGTAATGATGAAGAAGGTTGACCCATCGACTGACCTTAATGATGCTGTCAACTTGATGACTACTATTAAAAACCAATACCCAGATTTGTCAGCACAGCAAATTGGCAATATGGCATCAAAGACTTTAGAGCAAGCTAAGTCAACGACTCCTCAAATGACCAACGCATTGCCTAGACTTCTATCAACAAGCAAGGCTCTTAAGTTAGATAAAGAAACAGGCCCAGCATTGTTCTCGCTGCTATCAAGAGGACTTGGTGACCCAGCAGAGGCATCAACATCTGCTAATGCATTATTGTTTGGTCTAGTTAATCCTCCTCAAAATATTATATCAGAAATGGAATCGTTAGGTTTTGACACAAGCTGGCCTCTTGAGAAAAAGCTTCTATGGTTGGGCAAGAATGGTAGTAGATTATCTGAACAGGCAGCTATACAGCTTGGCGGTAGACGTGGTATTAAGGCATTACCAGCTATAGGATTTGAAGAGGGGGCATTACAAAAAGAAAAAGACATAATCAAAAGGGGTATGTATTCTCCAAAAGGTTTAATGAAGCAAAGGCTAGTTAATATGTATGGTGAGGACAAGGCACAAATGTTCTTAGACCAGACAAAATCTCTCGAAGCTGCTAATGAGCGTTTCTACATGAGAGATGAGCGAGCCAGAATAGATATGGCTAAGAAGCTTAGGGAAAGAATTACTCAAGCCCGTGGTAGTGGTGCAATGACTAGGGGAGGCAGAATTGCAGGTGCTGGAGTTTTGGATGTATTTGGGGCTGAACCAGAAACGTTTTTGAGCGACCCTGGCGATGCTATGTTTAAGCTTCTTGAAGAGGGATATACGTGGGAGGATATTGAAAATAACATTCTTCCATTATATGAGGGTAATTATAGTGCAGTTTCAGATAGCCTAACTATACCTGAAAAATATGGCAAGTTGCATAGAGGGGCTGGACCAGATTACGAGCAATATTTCAGAGATGTAATGGAAAGCAAGAAAGTTAAGCCAACAATGCTTCCAGAAAAGAAGGCTGTTCCAGTTGCAAAGCCCAAAGAAGTCTCAATGATGAATATTGGTGTGCTGAATAATAACTGGGACTCTAACATGAAAACTGGCATTTATCCAGATACTAATGCAACTATAACGGATACAGCATAATGGCAAAACAAATACCAAAATTCGGTAGTACTGCTCTTTTGACTGATGGATATAAAGAAATTATCGGTCCTATTCAGACAAGATTCTATATGGATTACTCACCTGGTATTAATGGTGCATTCGTTCAGGGCCATGGCAAAGGTACTAGAGAAATCACAGTAATCGGATGGTTGGCAACATCAAGAAGCACTACGCCAGATGGTGCACACGAAGCTTTGTATACAATTTTCAAGGACAAAGAAGCTCTAATAGATGGAGAAACTATTGATACATATACATCATCTGATAGTGGCACAACTTATAAATATTGTATATTGAATTCAATAGCTTGGGCTGGTCCAGTTCAATTCGTTACTGGTGCTGGAGTTGCTGGAGCATGTATTGGAGCAAGGGTTAGAGTAACAATATCTCTTACTCAATTGATAGCAGAAGTCACTACATAATGAGTTATACTACTTCTGGAATTTCAGACACAGGTATAAGAGAGGTTAATGACCTTATTAAGATAACTGCTACGTCTACTCATACAGACAAAGTAGTTCAGCTTTATATTTCTGGCAATTTTATAGATGTTCAAAGCCAACCAGGTTCTGTAGTTGAGTTTTATGTAACATCATTAAGAAACACTGATATTGTATTTTTACTTGCAGTAGATGAAGCTGATTCTGCTGAAGATGTATTTGATGAAGCATTCGGTATATCTTCTGATTATGGTAATAGGCTACGCTTTGAGATACCTCAGTTAATTGCCACTTATCTACCTGATGATGTCTTGAAGATAGAAACTGGTGATGCAGGTGATGTTGCTGCCGATACGACACTTTATTCAGAAAACTTTTATCCAGGCAGAGAAAGAAGTTGCGGATTTGGCATGGACTTTGGTGACTCCTTCGGATGGGACGGAGAGAGAGCTAAGGGATTTGGATACAACTACGGATATGGAGAGTATGGATTTGACTGCGAGATGACAATCGTAGAATCTAATACTTTATTTATTGGTACATATCCTTATTCTCTACAAACGTTGGACGTTTTAGGTAATGAATCAACTGCTGACACAGGTACAATAACACTTGATACTTATGCTCGTCCAGCTTCTGGATTGGCGGTAGAAAGTTATACATTATTAACGGATGCACTAGAGCTAAGCTTTACTGCAAGCCCAGATATATCATAACAATAGAATTGGAGAAATAGACTCATGGCAGAAACACCACTAACTTCGGCTCA
>Ga0208769_1001238_pt1 | contig 11428 bp, 16 predicted proteins | sample AntAceMetag02UKC_FD_184768 | JGI IMG/M metagenome (GOLD analysis project Ga0208769, IMG submission 184768) | Saline lake microbial communities from Ace Lake, Antarctica- Antarctic Ace Lake Metagenome 02UKC (SPAdes) (version 2) | ecosystem: Environmental > Aquatic > Non-marine Saline and Alkaline... | reverse complement strand
AGTGTTTCAGCTATTGCACCAGCTGTGTTCTGAGATATAATCACGTCTGTATCTTCAGCACCATCTGTAGCAGTAGTCAAAGCAACATCTATAGAAGCCTGTTCTTCAATACCACCTATATCATCTATATGGAAAACTACTCCAGCACCCAATCCAGCAGCACCAGTTCCAGTAGAAGATGATGTAAGTTTTAACACATCTTGAACTGCATCAGTTGTAGCAGAATCATTAACTACCTGAACATCGCCTGTAGTTGTGATTATACCAACCTTTGACAATGTGAGGATAGTTGCATGAGTATCTTTAACTGCAGTATCACTTGTGAAAAATAAACTGTTAGTTGCGTGGTCAGAAACTAATTGGATTTTATCTCCAGCATCTGCACCTAAGTCTGTGGTGAGCTGTAAGACTGCATCTTTACCTGTATATCCAAGAGCTTCAATAGTTGTTTCTTCATCATTAGAAGCAAATCTAAGTTGGTCATCAACCACTACATCAAGAGTATCATCACTAATAATAAAAGATGTTGCAGTAACAGCACCGAGACTAGAAGCACCAGCACCTAAAGTACCAGTAGTTACTATATTCTCGTCACCGAAACTTATATCTCCACCAGAAGCTGTGATTGAACCATCACAACCAACAAAATTAATCAAAGGTTGATTAGTAGTTGTTGAGATTTGGATATAATCATCTGTATCTCCAGCAGCCATTAAATCAATAGTTCCTTCGGTTGCATCTGTTTCTGGTATTAATTCAATACTTCCATTAGTTGCAGTTAATGAAATATCATCTCCATCAAAACCAATGGATAAAGTATCTGAGTTTTCTGTTAATTTAATAGCCTCGTTCGTCCCACCATCTATAATTTGACCATTTTCAAGAACGACATCAGCAGCACCGGCTATATAGCCAGAAAATGTTGACACGCCTGTAGCATGAGTCAAAATGAACTTAGTTGGTGCTGAAGTCAAAGTAGTCGTAGTTCCATCATCCTCAAACGGAGAGACAACCGAACCCCAACTTGACTTTGATACTCCACCTAAAATAAAAGCATCAGAGTAAATAGCTTGAACCTCTTTACCTGTTTCACCTATATCATAAGCAGAATCATCAGCAGGGACTATGTCACCGTCTTCAACCTTCCAACGGTAATTTTTTAATGTACCACTCCCACCTATCGTAGATTCTATCCCTGCAAAAACAGTCGTTGCAGAAAACAGAATAACTACAATAATAGGTAGAAATTTGAAGTACCTTTTCATAACTCCTCCTTTTTACTTACACTATCAATTCTTTTCCTGGACTCAGATTTCAAGACCAAAGCTTCGTTAGTCTTAGGGTCATAGCCTTTGAGTCGCCTCTCTTCTTGAATTTGTTTCAGAAAGGCTGCTTTCTCTTTTTTACCATCAGGAACTTGTACTGTGTCCCAATCATCAGAACGCTGTACGGATGCTTCTTGTTCCTTTTGCTTTTTCTGAGATATGAAATCGTTCATAGATTTCTTTTTCGCAGGTGTTTTCGTCTTCATTTCTTGAGGCATATCCTCAACTACTTCTTCCGTAACTACTACACCTTTTGGTCTGTCAACCATATTATCCTCCTTACTTCGTAAATCCTGCGGATTCCCTGAAGGCTTCTTCTTCTATTAAACGTTCCCGCTTAATATCATCAACTGCAATATCTTCCAACTCATTAATGCAAAGCTGACCGAGCCATTGTCCTTGATAGTACGTGAGTTCATATCCGGAAAGTTTCTCTCCATCTTCTAACCCAGTCCTACCACAACGTTCGCAACGACCAAACTTAATATGAGGAAAATTGCTCATGCTGCTGATGAACCTCCGCCTCTTGTCCAGGGACGTCCTTTGACTAAGATTCCATATCTTTCGACAAATGACGCTTTATATCCGTTGTTATTTTTATCTTCAAAGAATTTGATGAGTGGCTTCTGTCTTGAATGGAATTGAATCATATCACTCTGTCTTTTCCCAAGATAGAAAGCTCCAGTATCTGTGAGGTAATCCCAATCCATAGGTTCTGCTAAATTAGCATAGATGTTCAAATCATTTAACTGTGTACCTGCTAAGCCCATAGATTCAGAAGTCTTTAAAATTCTTCTTGCCATTAACGCATCTGCACCTGGAAGGGTAAGTAATGTATCACATACTGCCTTCGTAGGTCTGTCTAATTCACTTCTGTTATTTGTTGCTTTGTGGAGAATATAAATAGTCTCAAAATTGTCAGGGTCTAATGAAAGACCTGCAACTGAGTTATAGTATGTTCCGCCACCCTTATGTGTGTATTCGTTTCCACTTAATGTGAACATAGGAATACTATCATAAAGTAATTTACCACTTGAATCTGTCTGACCTGTGTGTGAACCATTAAACACATCATCACCAGAAAGTGTACCGCCATCATTAAACACTCCAGCACAATAAGTTTCTTTCTTATCTATTGAACTGGCTTGCCAAGTCTTTGCAAGGTCTTTCAAGAGATTACCAAGTTTTACAGTATCCTGAACTGCCTCATAGGTCAATGTAAGACCACCTGAGAAAGTGTAATACTTCACATAGTAACTCCAACCTTCTGTAGGACTCTCGAAGTCGATGTCTTCGCCTTCTGCATCATGTTTCTTAATGTCTCCTAAACCCAGGAGCTGAGTGCTTTTATCTCCAGCACCGTTTACTCCTGATACTACTTTGAAAATTTTATCATACATAGTGTCTGCTTCATTAATTACCTCGTATGCAGCTTTGTACATATCTTTAGCGTATAATGAAGTATTATCTAATCTTACACCTGGCATTTTTTAACTCCTTTTATCTAGTGGGTTCACCCCACTTTATTTTTATTAAGCACCTACAGCTACTTCATACAGTTCTGTTGGGTTAATCATTACATCAACATAACCATCGCCTAAGCAGAGACCTTCTGTACCTGTTACTATCCCAGCTAACATAGCTGCTGTACCAGCTGTTGACATCGCTTTACCACCAACAATCCTAACGTTCTCATTTGTTACTGCTGTAGGATTAACATACTGAGTACCATCTATTGTAACTAAATCACAAAGTTCACCAAGTAATGCTGAAGAATAGTTCACAGTATAAGCTGAACCATCATAAGCAAGGGGAACTCTGAATATAGCTGTTGTATCAATGATACAATTTAACTTAGTGCCGCCTTCCGTTGAACTACAAGTCTGGGTTGCACCTTCAACAAAACCTTGAAGAGCTGTAGAAGCTGCACCTGCAACCTCTCCACGACCAGAAGCATCGTTTGTTACAAAACGACCACTCTTTGCATAGAGTTGTTCACTTGCACCCATCGGTAATACAAAAGAGGTTTTTCCACCTCTAATCCAACCAAATTTCAATCTTGCTGCCATTTTATCTACTCCTTTGTTTTAGTTATTGCCTTTTTGTACTTCATTACATCGGCATATAACTCATAACATTCATTATCATCCTTAGCATCGGGGAACATCATCCAAGCTTCATTCTTATCTTCGTCTGTTAATGATATAGTACCCTTTGCTTTGGTTTTATTACTACCCTCTATACCTACTGTCTTAACTTTACTATTAGATTGACCTAATTTGTAATATTCTTTCTTTGTACTCTCAATCTTGTCTGTGAGTTCTTTAATCTTAGAGTCAAACTTCTGCCCCTTAGCCCAATAGACTAATTCTTGAATATTAAAGTTCTCATGCAAAATAGCACGAGGTGAATACCCCTTAATCAAGTCTTGAATCTCATCCTTATAGACCTTATCGGCTTCAGGAAGCTCATCGAGGATTTTGGTTCTTTTAACGTCTGCGTCTGTCTTTAACTGACCTGTTTTGGCTTCCTGCTCTTTAGCAGATATAACCTCACAGTCCTTCGCCATTAAAGCGACTACAGCATCGTCTTCGAGTGGGTCTGTCACATCAGGGTAGGCTTCACGATACCTATTAATAGCTTCTTCTCTGGTATGTTTCTTGCCATCCATAATCAGAGCATTAGAATTAATAGTATGTTTCCAATCTACGTTCTGCTGTACAGGCTGTTCCTCTAAACCCTTAATCTTGGCATCCTTCTGGGAGTTAAGTCTCTGGATATTGAGGTAGGCTTTAGCCAGCTCAACTGGGTCTCCTTTGTACTTGTCCCTGATTTTATGGATGCTCTCCATGTCTTTCCTTGCCTCATCTTCAGGAAGTTTAGAAAGTTCTGCGTATTCTTTTACTGATAATTCAAAAGCTTCTTTATCTTCTTTATCACGCTTCTCTTTTATTTCAACGAGCAGTGGTTTCTCTTCATCTGTTAGTTCATCTTCTGGTTTAGCTAACAGTAAATCTTCTTCTTTATGTAATTCTTCTGCTTTTAATTTAACAACTACTTCTTTGCGTGTCTTTTCATCATCAGATAAATCTTCTTCCTTAGCTTCTAAGAGTTCATCATCTGATTTAGTATCATCAGGTGGCGTATCATCGTCTGTTGTATCGTCTTCTTCTGTGATTTCTTCTTTCGTTTCAATAACTTCAATGTTTCCGGGGTCTGTAATTTCATCTACTGTTTTACCTTCCTTATCAGCTTGTTCTTTTTTCCACTCTGCTAATGCAATATCCTCTACGTTATCTTCTGTCACTTCTACTTTCTCAATTACTTTTTCAACCATGTCTTCTCCTTTAGAGCCGAATAATCGGGTGTCTGTTGGTTAATAAAAAAAGCCCATACCGTTAGATATGAGCTTCAAGTGAGCTTCTACTATATGTTGTGTATCGTAAAAAGAACTATACTATATATACCACAGAACTACTATTCTGTCAATACTTATTTATTCCTTCTCCTACTACATGAGTATAAAATATTGTATTCAACCAACCACATCTGGGACATTTAATATATATTCCTAATGAATTACTATCACGAGAAGCGTGTACTCCTTTCTCAATGTTTATTGCTCCCGGTGTCTCTTTGAATAATAACTTCTTACAATCATAACAGCGTCTTTCTTCCATTTAGCCTCCTAAACAACGCATGATGATAGTTATTACAGTACATACAAATAACCATAAAATGCCTACTCCAAGAATAAGTTTAATTAATTCTCGCAATTAGTGGTGTCCCCTTATCTTGTAATTCGTTTGCAAAGTCCTTGAATCTGCTCATAGCTTCAATCTCTAATCTAGCAAATTTAGATACAGGTACTTTGAATATCTTTGCCACTGTCTTTATCGGATAACCTATTGTTATCAAATCAAGTAATACTGCATACTTCTTGTTCTTGACTTCTGACATACCAAATAATCTAATATAATATCTAAGGTGTTTAACCCTTTCTTCATTCGCCATAGTTGTAATCTCGAAGTTATCCTTTTGTTTCTTAATACGAACAGCTTCTTTCTTTGCGAATTTTGACGCTTTATCCAGATTATCAAATATTGGATATTTACTCACCTTGCGTTCCTTCTCCCTGTACCACGACCACGCCCTCTTCCTGCACCACTACCACTAGCTCTTCCTCTACCACCTCTAGCTGGTTTAGGGTCGCCTTTCTTTCCTACTCTTGGTGTTCCGCCACAACTACCTTTTCTTGCTGCCATAATTACCTCCTTATTGAGCATCTCCACGTACATTATCCAATAGCTTTCTCAACACCTTTAACTCTGAGAATATTGTTCTGCATAATGCATTGTATTGATTAGGTTCTGTTATCTTTGTGTATATACCAGCGTCAATTAAATGTCGTTCTGTTCTTTGATATACTGCTACGTATTTTTGGAATGTCTCTGTATCTAAACAAGCCTGTGCTGTCTCTACTGCTTCCTTTGTCCTGTGTTCAATCTCTCTTAATTCTTTCTCAATAACTCTGTTCTCTTCCGGAGATACTTTGTTGAAACTAAATGGATTTCTCATAATTGTGTAGCCCTCAATGATTCTATCTGGTTAATAAGATGTTCTATTAGGTCTTTAAGATTGTCATATTCCTCTTCTTCATAGATGAACCTTACACCATCTAAATCAATAACTGTAGACTGTTCCCATTTAGGGATATAGGTATAATCTGTTGTATCAGGCTCTACATACCACGTTGTGTAACCATCATATTCTTGACTACCAATGTAAATCTGTTCAGTTGATTCGTATGCAAAACATACATTTGATAATAGAATCGCTAACACAATGAGTATCTTCATTTATCCTCCTCAACAACCTTGAATACTCTTCTCGCAGGGTAAACATCACCTATATTGACATGAAGATGCTCACAAAGTAATTTGAAATCCTGAGATAGGTAGAGATGCTTATAACCTAACTCTATTTTATCTGCCCTAATACATCTTATTTCGCTTTGTAACTCTTTTATTTGATGCCTACTATTAGCAATCATAATGCCTAAGAATAAGATAAAGAACACGAAACTCCAAAAAATAATCATATTAACCCCCCTGTTGGTCTTGTTTAGCTCTCTCGACTTCTGCCTCTACTGTACTTGTAGTACGTGACTGTAGGTCTTTAATAAGTGCTAACAACTGCTCTGGGTCTAACTGCGGTGCTTGTCCTGTTAATTGTGCTTGCTGTGCTGTCTGTTCAAAATACTGTACTGTAGCCTGTAATGCAACCTGTGCTAATCCCTGTTGGAATTGTTCAATCGGTGGCAATATCTTATCAATATTGTTCTTCCACTTCGGTGACCATCCCTTTATAAGTGTCTTTATTAGGTGATACTTAGCCATTGGATTACCTTGTACTAACATCTCATTCATCATGGTTTGGTATAATGCTAAATCAGTAGCTTTCTCATTTAACTTATCAAAGTCAAATGCATGAGCTTGTGATTGAATAGTAGTCTTAGCTATCATCTCACCACGTGATATGTTTTTGAATGGATTCTCTCCGGTAACCATAACTGTGTTACGTGGTAGGTATGTCTGGTCTTCCTGAGAAATTTCATAGTATATCTTTAGAATAGAATTGATGTCTTGGTTAAACCCCTTGGAGAACTCTGCTACATAACGCCTGATGTTCTTGCGTGTCTCCTTTAACAGTGCAATAGTCTTATTACCTGGAGCTTTAGGGTCTAACTGGCTTTCACGCCCTGTTCTTAGACTTGAACTGCCTGATATTTCATCACCTGCACGTGATAGCTCTTGTTTGAGAATCAACAAACTCTGTATATCTGGGTTCTTCATAGTCTCAGACATAAATCCTACTTCACCACGTGTACCATAGAATGGCATACCAGGTGTCCATTGTTTGTTTAATAGCTGTTGTGCAGCGTCTGAGTCTCTTTCTACAATAGGCGTTAAAGACAGCAGGTTGGCTAAATAAGCATCTTCTAAGGCAAGGTTAAGGATAGCGTTACCTGCGATATGTATGTCTGTTAAATCCTCTGCTATACCATCCTGATAGAATCCTGTCTTAGTCTTCTTAACATAATGTGGGATATATACACAATCTAATGTTGTATAGGGATAATGCATACCACCGAGATACATCTTTTTCTTCTCTGCAATCCAGACTACAACCTTAATGTTTTCACCATCGTTGCTTTCTGAGAAATAGTATGTACATTCTAATACATCAAAGTCTTCAGAATATGCACCTGGGCGTGTCTTACCCTCATCATCCTTGATTAATTCATCTATGTTTATGAACCCATTATCCTTCTCAAGCTTCTTTAACTCATAATATGTATAGTTTACCCTCTCTATTATTAACCTTGCATCACATAATCCTTCATATCCGTTAGTTTTTAAGCGTACAAAGAAGTTCTTGTTGTCTATGAACTTAGGGCATGGGTCATTATATACTACTTCATCCTTCTCTACGTCTAACCTGACGGTCTTTTCATCCATTAATTGTTTAATTATACCTGTGAACTTAGCCTGATTATCTTCCATCTCTTCACCATGAATCAATAAGAACTCTTTAATCCCACTGTTCTCTATAATAGGCTGTCCTTGTTCATCTTGTCCTACAACTTCATTCTTACCTACGTATGTTTCAATACCTATTCTACGTTCTTTCTTAATCTTATGTATCCATTTGATAATACCAACCTTCTTCAGTGCTGCTGATAATGCAGCTAATTCAAACTCTGATTTGTATGGTATCTTCTCATCTAATCGGGAATCTACAAACTCCAATTGCTTCTCGCATACTTCATATCCATCACGTTTAGCAAACTCTGGTCTTGGTGTTATAGTCATCATAGGGTCAACTGTGAAATGAGAATCACTAATAGAACCTACTATGTCATTAAGAATACGCTTTGTTACAGGGTCGTTAAGATTAAACATAGCATTCTTACGTCTTGGCATCTTACCATCATACTGGTTGTCCATAGTATCAAAGAATGAATCCAGATGTTCGTTATCACGTTCTGCTTTTATCTTATCAAACTCCTCGTATATCTCTTTGATTAACCGCTTCTCTTGTTCATCTGATAATGATAACTTCTTAGCTGAGTCAATTAATAATGTAGGTTCTTCTGGTAACTTCTCTTTACTTCTGGTCATTACAGTGTCCATATTATCTCCTTTTAATTATTAAAACATTCCACGAGCTATTCGTTATCATCATCTATGTTTAAATTACCCTGTAATATCTCTTCCTGTATTCTTGAAGCTAATTCCTGTGATAAACCATAACAAGTATGTAAGTCTCCCCTATAATGATACCAACTTGTGTCTTTAGCACCATCATCGTACTCTTCTGTTCTCTTGCCTATAAATATAGCTGGGGTACAACGTGCTAATAACTCTTCTATTAAATCACTTGTAGGTATTTCAGCTATTGCGTTCATCAGAAACTAAACCCAGCGTTTCTATTCTCTGTTTGTAACTCATGTTTAAACTGCCCAATCTTTACATCTTTCATAGGTGCATGATATGGTCTTTCTGCTCGTACTTGCTGGAAAATAGCAAAGCATATAACTAACCCATCTTGTTTACTTGTAGAGGCTTCCGCTTTTAAGGACTTCGGGTTTATTACGAATGTCCAGCACTGGTCTATGAGGTCTTTATCTAATAAGAGAGCTGAGTTCAACCGTATCGCTTCCGCCATTCTGCTTAACATTTGAGGGCGTGTAACAACGTTCGTATTGAACCCCAGCTCTTCAGTTTTTTCCATGTGTCCTTTTGATGTCCTCACCCTCCTGTATATATTTCCGTAAGTCTTGTATATGTCTTGACATAGGGCATGACCGTATGAATTATTCTCAGGTATTATTAATGCTTTGTTATAGTAGTTCCCCAACATCGTACCCATGTGTGCTAATTCACCTACTGTATATTGTCCGTTCACTACAGAAACAGTCCGATTAGTTCTAACGTTGCCTACTAAAATACTCGCCTCATCCTGACCTATAGCTTCTGATGGGTCTAATGTGACCATATATTGTTCGTATCTAAGGGGTTTTTCATATATCTTTATACGTCCTTCTTCTAATGTTCTAAGAATAAATTTACCCTGCTCTTCAAATATCTCTCCCCTGTCTTTAGGACGTTGTTTCATTCCTTCTTGGCGTTGCAGTCCTTTAGTGTCAAAGAAGTTGCTTCCTGATACTACAAATGCGTCTTGCCATGTAGCTGGGTATTCCTGGTTAAAGATATCTATGTCTCCCTGACATTTGTTTACTATTGAATAACGTCTCCAGTTTAACTGCTCTTCTGTTAGGCTATGTGTGTGCTGTAGCTCTGATTCGTCTTTGATGAATATTTCTTTACTCATGTCTGATGTGAATTTAACTCCTTCCAGGGAATATAATCCGTTCTCTAATGGTTTTGAATACTCATCCATCCAGTACCAGGGTATGAACATAGGTATCCAGTCTGATTTACCTTGTACTGCCCGTACCCACTCATCGTAAAACTCATTCATCCCATCTGCTGTAGATTCACCTATAACTATGGTGTTCTGTAAATCCGGTACAGATTGGGACAACCCACCCATGACCCCTTTGAAATCTCTAAAGAAAGCTGCCTCCGATAAATGTACGATGTGAAATGTATGACTACGTGCTGCATCTGTATTGTCTGCTGTTGCTATTATAACCTGTGAGTGCATGTCTTCAAATTCTAATTTCTTCTCATTAGATTTCTTTAGTGTTGGTGCTAAATGTTTATTGGGGTGCTTCTCAAGTTCTGATTGGTATAACTTACTCATTTCAAATAGGTTAGATGCGTGTTCTTTTTCATCTGCCATTATAAGAGCATTGATGTTCTCTGTCTGTGATATGATAGAATATATAATTGCTTCGGTCAACGTACTGACCCCTTCCTGCCGGGCTTTAAGCACCCACATCCTGATAGGCTTGCCTTGACTTCTGTAGTATTTGATTGCATCTATGATAGCTTTTTGTGCAGAATTAGGAATAAGCCTGATTAAATCAGCAGATTTAGTCTTAATAGATAAAAGACCGTTCTCTATTAGGTAGAATGGGTCTTGACTACAAATTAATTTCTCGTCCCTAGCTAACTCATCGTCAGTTTTGGTCGGTGTAATATCCTCTAATACGGTTGACTGTTTCAGCTCTTTCCTCTTTGGTGAGTTTAACTTCCCCAGTATGTTCTACTTCGTGTTTGTCTCTCCATAAATCTGGTCTCCTGTTCTTTAACCAGAATATGATTGCTGTAGTGTCCGGTGGATAATATCTCTTGTCATGCTTGAATCCTACTGCCTTATTGTATAAACTCTTAACTACTTTCTTGTCAGCTACAAGCTTCCCACGTTCTAATGCAGATTTAAACTCCGGTTCATGTTTGTATTTATTAAGAGTAGTTACTCCTACGTCCAGGATATATGCTATCTCTTTGTCTATAAAACCAAACCCAGCTAATCTTTCAACTTCTTTTAAGGATATTGTATCTCTTTTACTTTTCATAATATTTAAGGTGGGGAGCAGGTTTTGATTTAAGTGAGGGTATCCCCTCTCCTGCAAGTCCATAGCTTAGTCATCTATTCGTATGTCTCGGACTGCCAGAACAAGTAAAACCAAATTACTTATCTGCACCGTACCCCTAAGCTGGGTTGTTAGGTAATCCCCATTCAAAAGAACTAACTATATATATACCACAATATGTTGTGTGTGTCAATAGTAAATTATTCTTTATTGTCTATATATAGTTTCATAAGACAAGCATAGTTTGAAAGGTCTTGTAGTGTATCCCCTATCGATTCATTCTTAGGTTCTTTGCCATTACATAGTTCACCAAGTCGTACTACTTTAGTTGCTATGTGGTTTAAGAAGTTTAGCTCTGTAGATTCTTTACATATCATAGATGATAGCCTGAAGTTTAAAAAGCAATCATCATTGTTAGCATAATCATGGGCTTTCTTTGTTAGAATACCTATACACTCTGAAAAGAATTGTTCTGCCTTACTTTCTTCTGTTTTGTAATCCATTATACCTCCGGAATAAGTTTAACATGATGCAA
>Ga0208769_1001236_pt1 | contig 11435 bp, 14 predicted proteins | sample AntAceMetag02UKC_FD_184768 | JGI IMG/M metagenome (GOLD analysis project Ga0208769, IMG submission 184768) | Saline lake microbial communities from Ace Lake, Antarctica- Antarctic Ace Lake Metagenome 02UKC (SPAdes) (version 2) | ecosystem: Environmental > Aquatic > Non-marine Saline and Alkaline... | reverse complement strand
TGCGATGGCATCCAAAACGGAAGTCTTGCCTTGCCCGTTCTTGCCGCCTACGATGGTCAAGCCTTGTTCGGTGGGCTCGATATAAACCGCTTTCAGTCGTTTCACGTTCTCGATCTCGATGCACGATATGTGCAACTTTCCAGCGTCATCCATTTCATCCATCCTTTCAGTTCTGGCGCAGTTGTGCCACAATGGCGATTTGCGCTATGCCTTGTCGATGAGCCCCCGGATACCCGCAGACAAGCCCTGGTCGCCGCCCTCTTTATTGGCCTTGGCGATTTGGGCATCCGTCAACATGGCACGGACCCCGCGCTTGGGATCACCGTCAACCGGGCGGCCTGGGCGGCGGCGTGCGGACTTGGCGGCGAAAGGCTCCGGGCCAAAGCATGACGCGGCGGAAATCTCACCATTCGCCAGCAAGAACTTGCCAGGGTACAGCTTGCCGTCAACGTCGATCCACCAATCGCGCCGCCCTAGCGTTGCCTTGCCCTTGCGCACGGCGTTCCTCCACCCGCGCAAGGTGTCAACGTGCTCGCTCACGATCTCTTCTTCGCGCGTCTTGAGGTTCCTGCACATGAGGTACATAGGTATTCCTTTCGGTTAGCCCATGGTGGGCTTTCCGTGGATTATATACAATCTATCTATCCAATGTCAAGGGGGTTGGCTAGAGGCCTTTCCATGTAACGTCTGGGCGTTCAACGGCTTCATCTTCTCCGATACCCCGAGATCTAATCGCACCAACCAGCGCCGACAGGCCAACCCTATCGAGGCTGTCTTCGGCGTCTTCCAGCGCGCGTGCCTCTGTCTTGTGACCCCTTGAAATCGCGCGCCCTGTCTTGACCTCCGTGACGCACCACCGGCAATCAAACAGCTTGCCGACCGTCACGTACCGCGTGAACACCTGGACCTCGGGATGCCCGGGAATCGTCGCGAGGTAGCCTTCGACCTCGAATATCCCCTGGTCGGTGCGGATCTTGTAGGTTTGCGTTTCGCGTGTTGGCATTAGAACCTCCAATACGTGAGCGCGTCGAAGCGCGGGAAGATCGCGCGGGCGACTGGTTCGGACACCCTCGCGCCATGGTCGAGCACGTCCGCGGCTTCGTGCTCATGGTTCCGGCCCGGCACAGCGTCAAGGTAGACGCGGAAGTCACCAACGGCCGGCCACACGTGCGCCACTGCAAGGACGTTGCGGGCCAGCGCGAAGTGCGCGAAATGCTTAGCGGGTTTGGTGGGGCTCGCTGGCAATAAGGCCGCCGCCTTCGCGCACTCGGCTTGCTCGGGGGTCATTTTGGGCATGTGGTCACGTCCTCCATCGGATCGGGGCGGTTGTAATGCAAGAGGCAGAACCACGCGCCGTCCTCTTGCGCGTCGGCCTTCATATACGCCTCGCCTTCGCCCGCAGGGTCAAGCGTGCCGTTGTTGGATTCCAGCCCGTCAAGGGCGTCAATCAGCGCCTCAGCGGCGCAATCGCCTTCGCCGGTCAATGTGCTGTCCCAACGTCGCGGCCTGATACCCAGGTCGGCCCGCACAAACTCGATCTCGTAGTCGTGTACGGTCACCATCGTCAGTCTCCTTGGTTGTTGCAGTTATGCGGGGACCGTCACGTAGCGGGCGACGGCCTTTGACCAGTACACCGGAATCACATCATCGGCGCGGTGGGTTGCGCCGTTGCCTTCGTCCGTGTAGACAAACGGGCCGCTGAATCCCTTGACGGTTTCTAGCACGAGCCGCCCGGCTTTTCTCACGCATACCTTGTCGCCTTTTCGCATCGCTCGTTCTCCCTTTGTTACGCTTCAACTGTCTATATTATATACCATGTATCTAATGATGTCAAGCCCTTTCGTGAGAAAATCGGGGGTTTTCTGAGAAAAGTTTGGCGTCAAATTGGAAGTCGTGTCATAGCAAGGACTTGCTGGGGAGAATCAAACAACCATCAAACAAGCAAGGGCCGCCCCGGAGGACGGCCCCGTTACTCTGCCCGCGCGTGGCGGGTGAGCTATAGCTTGATGCGCTTCCCTGGAACCATGGCGCGAACGCTCACAACGCAGCCGCGCGGGATGACGGTATAGTCACATTGTTTTGCAGACACTGTGTGCGCAAGAACCAGTTTCGTTCGCGTTGCCTTCAACAATAGGCCGCGCGTTTTGCACTTCGATGGCCGCGCCCGCTTTGCCTTCCGTAGCCCCAACCACCTGGGGTCGGAGGTGCTGTCTACCCAATGCACAAGCACGTCAATCGGTAGCGTCGGCTTCGCCATTGGCGTCGGTGCCCTTCCCCATCTCGCGCTGAATGAGTTGCACGAGGTTGTGATGTGCTTTTTGCAGATCCACCAAGCCGCCCTTTTTTGGGTAGCGGTAGATGTACTTGATGATATTGGCTTCCATGGCGATGAACTCGTTAGAGTTGATGAACTTTTCCGGCTCGATTCCCCCGCGCCATGTGTAGTGTGGGGGATTCTCGATTAGGTCACTCATCGCACGGCCCCCAGAGGACAGATCTGCCGCGGATTGCCACGCGTCGCACAAGGCCCTCCAATTCGAGGGCCACCATGTTCGCGTGCACGGTGCACACCTTCTCGCCGGTCGCTGTGGCCACGCTCGAATTTGTGCACAATAGGTCCGCGTCACCAGCCCCCAACGCCTCTTGCGCCGCGCGGCGCACCTCGTCGAGTACGCGCTCACGGATCGGGCGGTCTTGCTCCGACACGTTAGCGAGAAATTCAGACATCGCCGACGCGGTTATGCGGGGCTTTGCGCTCGCCTTAGAGTTCGGCATATGTGGTCGCTTTCACCCTCGGAGTGTCGACTTGCAGGCAGTTTGTCCGGTACCCGCGGTGGCCCCAAACCTCGTCCCTGGTCATCAAGACAATCCCATGATCGGGTTGCCAGCGCCAATTGCGGCCCTTGATACTGTACGGGTCTTGTAGCTTCCAGCACGGGCACTGCACAATTACCTTGCCGAACGCTACAAGTTGGGAATAGAAATGGACGTGGGAGCGCACGATATGGGTAGCTTTCGGGAGTTGTTTGACCTCTTGCGCGAGCGTCGCCCACAAGCCCTCGCGCTCCATCATGGTTGCGCGGTACATCGCCGCGCCACCTTCGGGATGGTGTGCTACATTCAAAATGGCATCGCCGTCAAGTCGGATATCGCGTACCATGCCGCGCCGGTCGTCGCGGGGCGCCTTGATCCCAAACTCCTGATCGAGCGCCTTGAGTGGCCCATCAAACGTCTCGTGGTACGGTGTGCCCGACATACGGATCGTCTTGCGTGCCTTCGCTACAACCGGGCGTAACGTCTCAACAGCCATCTCGGTCTGTTCGCTCATCTTGGTCGCAACCAACCCAGTGGCATCCGACTTGCGGGCTTTGCCTTCAACCAAGTCACCGTTCAAGATGAGCAGGTCGACCGCGGGCAGTTGATCCACAGCCCACACCCAACAATCCCATAGTTGCTTAACCGCTTTGAGTGTGCGCCCGTTCCACCAATCCGGTGGCACAAGCGCGTAGGCAGACCCACAATGGATGTCTCCCAAGATAGCGACGGTATTGATTGGTTTAGTTGGTTTGGTCGGTTTCTTCACGCGGCCCGCCTTCCGTTTGCTTTCTGTGCTATCGCCTATCGCTTGCGCCTACGGGCGGCCCTGCGCCGCCGCTGGCCCGCCGTGAGTTGGTGGCCGCCCCATGAGTACGAGAAGAGCGTCACCATGCGGCCGCGCAATGCCCGGCTAATCCGGCCCAGGAAGGAACGCGATCCGGTTTGCGAACCATCCACGGAGCATGTCTCTGTTGTCCAACGCCTCATAGTGCTTTCCCTGGAAGTAGTTGGCTGCGTTCACGAGGGCATGATTCCATTTGATGTTGGCCCGCATGAAACTGTTGAGCGCGTGCGCGGTCTTTGGCCCGAGCGCGCCGTCCTCGATGAGCAGCGCGATCCTGAAGTCGTCCGGGCGAAGCAGGTTGAAGGCTTGTTGTGAAAACCGGATCCCATCCCCGGGTCCGCAGTTCACGCCACTATCAAAGATCTCCGCTTGGAGCTCTGGGCTGTCGATTTCTGCCAAGCCCATCGGTACCCAGAATTCGCGACAGTAGAACGCGATAGCGCCTTCCATCGTTGGCCGGCCGTTCTGCCACATTTCCGGGTGCCAGCGTTTCGAGATCCCGAACATGGTCTCGCCGCCGGGGTCGGACTCGTGATCGGAATACCTGCCCTCGACACGAAGCGTCGCCCCGAGCGCGTTTAGGTAGTCTTGCGGTAGGTCGATTGCGATTCCCTTGTAATCAGGCATCGGCCTTTTCCTTCGCCGGGGCCGTCTCGGCGCGCATGAAGGCGGCATATTGGCGCAGACTTCCCATGATCGCGTTGACTTGGTTGGGAGGAACCGACAGCACCGACGCGCCCAAGACGTTCGCGAGCGCGTCCAGGGCGCGGCCCGCCCCATCGTGCATCTGGGCGAGCATGGCCGCCTTGTCCGGTTGGGGCTCCGGCCCTGTGTTGAGTTTGCCCTCGTCCGGTTCGGGCTTCGGCTTTGCTGCGGCCTTGGGCTTGGCGGGCGGCTTCTTGCGTGTCGGTCTTGCCTTTGCTTTCGTTGCCATGGTGTTCCCCTCTCGGTCGTGTTGCCTTGCCACCGATCCTACTCTTCCGGATCATCCGGGATAGGGTCTGTGGCTGTGAAGATCGCCTTAGTCTCGTTGAATTGGACGTTGAGCGGAGCGGCTGTCTCGCCAATGCTGGCGAGGATGGCCGTCTTTTGGTCCTCCGTAATTGGAGCGCCGATGCTCTCCATGCTGTTTTTGAACTCCACCGCCTTTGCGGCCTTTCGTGCAGCTTGCCTGGAAAGACGGGCGAGGCTTGCCGCACTCTCCGCAAAATCGTCTACGTTGTCCCAAAGCATTGCCATTGCTTATTCCTCCCCTACGAGGCCGCGTAGGCCGGTAGGTAGTAAGTTGTTCCGCCAATCGAAATCTGCACCCAATCAGCCGGGGCGTCCGAGGTCGGGTCTTTGCTGGAGTTGCCCATCCCAGAACCAAAGATGAGGGGGGATGCGGCGGACAGGGTTGCAGCGGCTCCAAAGACGCCCCCAAGGCAGGTGACGTTGTCTTCGACATACAGACTGGCCTTATAGGTGGCGTCGGAGTTTAGTATCGTGAGAACAGTCGCGCCTGCGGCGCTATAGGCGTCGATTGTGGTGTTGCCATCCAAAGCGATGTTCCCGCCCACGTCAAGCGCGTCGCCCACATCGAGGTCGCCACTTATTTCAACGTTATGCCCACCAGTCCCAGCAGTGAATCGTGATGTGACCGTATCATTTGTGCCAGCTCCGAAGAATGACATTAAGAGACTGGAAAACCCAAACATCTGATATTTATGGTTAACATTTGCACTACCATAAGCATCATTGTCCCACTCTTGTATAACAGATGCTCCACCGCTGTCAAGAATAGCTTGTGTTCCATTAAACGTCGTCCCCGACACCCCCGCGTCACTGGCGATGGTGCCCGCCGTGAACGCGCCATCGACGTCTACAGCGGTGCTGAATACGAACTGCCCCGGTGCTTCGTCCCACCAGAGCTTTGGCGTGCCTGTCACGTCAACGGTGATGAGGTCTACGTCCACATCGCCTAGAGGGTCATAGTTGATCCCGTTGGCCGTCGAGACCGTCACGTCTCCAGCAAACTCGATTGATCCGGCAAACACGCTTCCGCCCGCGAGTAGCGGCACGCCCCAGTACGCAGCAAAAGACTCTTGGCCCGACGCATCGGCATCATAGGAGCGCCATACCTCTTGCCAACCAGCCCCAAAGGCCCAGCGCAGGAGTATGCTGTGCTCCGCGTTGTCCATCACGAAGTCTTGGCCGCCTGAAAGGTATATGTTGTCTTGCGCGCTTCTGAGCGTTATCGCGTCACTCCCGAACGTGTGGAGCAAGAGCAGTGCATCGTCCGGGAAATTCGTTGCATCGATGGTGTCAAGATTGTCTGGGGCTGCGAATTCCGGGATCACATGAACGTGTCCCCGGTCCGGCGTAATTGAGCCGGCCGAGATCTGCTCATATCCTATCGTGGCGCCGCCTGGAATCATTGCAGCGTGATGGTAATTGAATGTTCTGGAATCCGTGATCCCCGCTTCGCCCGCCCCCGCTGGGTCGTCAATTGCGGTATCGCCCACGGCCCAATCGATCTCTGCGAGTTTCAGTTCTCCATCGTCCACCGTCGGAGCCACAGGGACAGCACCCTCGACGCCTGTGTGGATGACCATGGTGGCCGTCAAGGCGTCAATCGCAACGGTATCGATCCGGGGGTCAACGAGCGGAGCCACAAGGAAGGCCGATGTCTGCGCAACGGTCACGTCGAACGGGATCTTGTCCAGGATACCGGCACCAAGGGACATCGTGACTTTGAGACTTACCGGCGCGGTTGGCACTACTTCAAGGCTGTCTTGCCAGTAGGGGTTGAAACTAAAAACGCCGTCTTCGTTTCCGCCGAGTGAACGGACCGCCCCTTGCAGATCCTTGATAGCCTCGTTCACATCTTGCAACCACGCGAGGTGGTCAGACGCCTTGCGCGATCCGGTTACACTGACCGGAGGATCATCGGGGAAGACTATCGTTGCCATTTCACTCTCCTACCATTCCACGAGCACGGCGCCTGCCGTGCCCGCCGCGCCGTCTTCGCCAATCGTGCCTGTGCCGCCCGCGCCTGCGGCGCCAACCGTGACCGTGAGGGTTGCTCCGGGCGTTACGGCAAGATCCGTTGATACCGCTGTGCCAATTGCCCCGGACGCGCCCGACGCGCCACCGCCACCACCGTAGGCACCATCACCGCCTTTTCCTCCACGCCCGTATGGGTCAAGAGCCGTTGGGAATGATTTCCCGCCTTGGCCTGATTGCGTGCTCCCGTTCCCGTTATGTCCGGCTTGGGCCATTGCTCCTGCGTTCGTGCCTCCAGATCCTGTGATGAAACCGCCACCGCCCGCTGCGCCGCCCGACGCCGTGATTGAATCGAACGCGACAGCCGCGCCAATTCCGCCTGCGTTGCCGTTGGCCGCCGACGTAGCCCCTTCACCACCACCTCCACCGCAACCGACAGCCGTCACATACAAGGTGGTGATCCCTGTGGGCACGACGAATGACCCAGACGCGGTGATGAGTTCTTTGCCCGCCGGGAAGATCGGCGACCTGCCCGCGCGCATGATTTCTACCCATGTCGAGCCAAGCAACAGCAACCAGATCGCCGAATGCGTTTCGTCCATCACGTAGTCTTCGCCCCCAGCAAGGCGGATGTTATTCGCGGCCTGTTGGTGGATCGTGATGATCTTCGCGGGGTCCAACGGCTTCAACAGCAGCGTCTCGCCTTCGCGGAAATTCGTTGTTGCAATCTGATAGATCGTCTGCGAGGCCGCCGCGCCGTTGGGCTGGATTCTGTGCGAGTTCACGGTCGGGATTAACTGCGTAGCCGCCGCGTCAAGATCGCCCATCGCCTCTGCTCCGAGAAGGTGCTTATTGGCTGCGAGCCACGCTTCCTCAGCGTCGGACATGTCTTGATTTGTGAAGTCTCCGGGGGCTCCGGGGACGTCAAACGTGCCTTCTGCCGGAAATGGAGTGGATGCCATCTAGTACCCCTGTACTTGTGCGTCTATGCGGCCAGCGACCCGTGCGCCCGCGGCATTGTATACCTGGACTTCTGGGCCGAGTGTTTCGCTTTTGTCCATTACCTTGACGCTCATTGCCGTTGCTGTGGCAAGCGTGTATTCGAGCGTGAGGTTGACGGTCTCGATGCTCTCGAATGCCTTCGTTATAGGCAATCGTACCGTGCCAACGCCAGCAACATCGAAATTCTCGATGTACTCTACGATCCAGGGCTTGTCCCAACACTCGGTTATTTCTTCGACGATGAGCTGGTTTTCAGCGGCGGGCACACGGATTCGGAACTCGTATTCAACGTCCTCGACAGCGGGGATCTTGCCCGTGAACGGTCCCCAAAACAGGCCCAACGGCCAGAACGCGCTCTCCATCGAAATCGGCCAGATGTCTTGATCCATCTGTTCCGGCCAAAGCAGATCGCCGTCGTGCTTCATTTCGAGAAGCCAATCGTCGTGACCATCCGAAACTGTGATATCTACGCCGTAATCGTAGGGCAGATCGCCGCCTTCGGGTGTGTGCGTCCACGTGTAGAGTCCGCGCAAGTAGTCCGTGTGGTAAGCGGGATGGGCCGCCCCGCCGTCATAGGCCGGTTGTCCGACGTCGCGCCAGAAGCTCTCGGTGGCCCCGGCGTCGACTTCTAGGAACGTTGTGCCGCCGTTCCGCGTCATGTTCTCTTTGGTGTCCGGGAACGAATTCGCGTTGTGCGAGTAGCTGAATGCCACGCTTTCCAGGGGTAATGGTCCAAGGTCTACCACCACCCGGGCCGCCCGCTTGGATTCATGGCCGGCCACATCGACCGCCTTGATAAAGTACGTGCGTGCGCCGCCTTCATCGTTCGGGATAGACCATAAATTCGTGCGCAATACCCCCTCGTGGGCTGGCTGGGCAAAGAGCCATGCCGCCGCTTCGCCTTGCACGACGCGCACGTGGAATCCGTCATGGTCGATTGGGGCGTCCGGGTATTCCCAGCGCAATTCACCGTGGAAATGCTCGACTCGCATCACATCGGGCGGTGGTTTGAGTTGACCCCAGACAAACACGCTCCATTGTTCAGCCCACTTAGACACCTGTCCGGTAACGGTCACGACACGGACGCGCACGTCGTAGAGTCTGGAGTCCATGACTTCGCTGGCATACACCGTGACAAGGTCGCCGGACTGTCTGGGCGCCTTTGTCCATGGGGGAACCGGGCCCCACTGCCGTTCCACCCCGCCGATGGTGATCAATTCGTATTCCGAAATAGACAGACGATATTCTACATCCGCGGCGTCCACGATGCTTGCCGCCAACCGTTCGGCAGCGTTCTCACCTCTCGGGATTCGCAGAGAAATGGCGATCCGGCTTTTCAGTAGGCCGTTGGGCATCCGCACGAGCGCCCGTTCGTCCGTGACAATGCCCGTGATGACTGGCGGCGGCGGTTGCACCCATTCCGGGCGTGGCGGCAATGTCACGTTTGGATCGTATTCCGGGAATTCTCCGGCCGAGTGGACGCCCGGCGCTTCGTCGACCAGCGTCACGATTGCACCGGCGTCAGACGTAGGGCGCACTTCTGTCACGATACACGGGGCCGATACGCTTTCGGTTTCGCCCCACATGATCAAGTCATCTTCCGCCGCGCCGGTGGCCATGTCTGGCGAGAAACTGATTTTCTTCTGGGTTCCATCGAAGGTGACGGCATTGGCGTAGAGTATCGTCCCGTCCGCCTTGCGCAATTGGGCCTGGTAGACCGTCCCCGCCACCATCGTGGCTTCCTCGTCAATCAGCACGTAATCTGTGCCCACGCCCCCGGCATGGACCGTTGTCACGCGGGCCGAACCAAGCCCCCACAGCGTCACATCGTTCTCGATGAGCACCGTATCGCCCCGCTCGAAGGTCAAGTGCTCCCAATCCACAGGGATCTTGTAGATCTCGGGGCGCAATTCTCCCACCCCGATGGCATACCGCGCCAACGCGACGGCGTGCTCACGGCTCGTGGCACCGGTGAAATCCATCTGTTCAAACAAGGTGGCCGTCGTGAGCCCGGGCCCGTATCCGTCCGCGTAGACGACAATTTCCTGGGCTTGGTAGCCTTGCTCGGCGTCGATGAATCGGACGCGCAAGGCGTGGGGCAATTCGGCGAAGGCCTTGGATGCGTTCATTTCGCCGCCGGTCCGGGTAGACAGGACCGCTACGGGCGTCTGTGCGCCAGAGTCGAATACCACGGAGTATTGTCCGTCGCGGATTGTTGGGGAGCCTTTGCCGACGCGCGTGACGGTCTTCATGGCGTTCTGTAGGGTCGAGGTCGTCTCGAATACGTGGTCGAAGTTGTAGTTCTGCGCCGCGCACCATGTCTCGAATTCAACGAGCCTGTCCCCGTCGACTTGCGTATCGTTGACGGGTTTGTTGCTGGCAGAGCCTCGCAGAATGTCAGCAAGCGCCCACGCGGGATTGCGGTACTTGCTCTCCCATGTTGTATCGCTTGGCACCGGGTCAACCCAGACGGCGCCATCGTACCACGGGATCGGCGAATCCACCATACAATTGAACTGGTCAACCGCGCCATTGACGAACTCAGTCGCGCGAATCCGGACCGCAACGAAGGCATATTTTGCCAGGGCGGCGGCAGAAACTGCCGGGGAGTCCGCCACAGAGCGCACGGCGTAGACGTTCAGGCGGTCATGGACGCCTGAATCTGCGGGGATGATTTGATCATCCCAACTGTGCCAGTTCAGCGGGTCATACCATGCCGTCTGCTCTCTTTCCAGTCCGCCCGGCTCGGTAATACGTCTGACTTGGATCTCATATCGGCCAACAGGGACAGACCAATTGACCGAAAACCACCGCTGTCCGGGCTCGGCGTCAAGATTCGTGAGCGAGAACGATCCATCCGGTGGCGCACCGAATAGGCGCTCAAGGCCGCGGCGCGTGATGGACCACCGCTGAAACCATGTCAAGGTTTGAAGATCCGGGCCATACCCTTGCTCGATGTAGCGGCCCACGCGGACAAGGCCATCGATGAAATTGCCTATCGTGATGACGGTGCTGAGTGTGTCGTTGAATGAGGAGGCCCCCGTGGCGATGCGCCCAGAGACCTCGGTCGCCGTGTCCATGAGTTGCTGAATTGCCAAGAAATTGGCGTTGACGGCTTGGCCCGTGGCCACTCGTGGTGCGCTGAGACTTTCCTCAGTGATCCACGAATTGACGTACCCTTGCCACCCGGACAGGCTGCTGTATAGTTGCTCGTCCAACAGGTCAGAAACCGTGCGAAGCCCGATATCGATTGCGTTAAGCGCCACCACAATTCCATCAAGCTGAACATCGAGATCCTCCATGAATTGCCAGACTTCAGAATCTGTCCACGTGCGAACGATGGAATCCTCTTCCGTGACCACCCAATCCGGGATCACATTTTCCCATGCGTCATCGGACGTGGCACCGAGCATCCGGAACCGGACAGCCACGTCGACGCGCTCGCCTTCAAGCGCATTGCCTTCCTGTCGCGCAAGCCCTTCTGGGAACACGAGATCGACGCCTATTTCTATCGTGTTTTCCTGCGTATCCCAACTGACAACGTTTGCATTGAATTCGCGCGCGTCGCTTGGATCGTCCCAAGAATCGGCATAGAGCAACGGGCGATCAAGCTGTTCCTCGTGGACGTCGGCAGAGAATAGCGTGATGGCGTCTTGCTGCCCGCGCCATCCTGTCGAGATTTCAACAGCGATGGTCCCGTAGTCTGATTCGTTCTCCCGGTCCGTCCTTTCGATCTCCCCAATCGACAGATCGCCGATCTTGATATCCGACACCTTGACTGGTTGGT
>Ga0208769_1001233_pt1 | contig 11460 bp, 23 predicted proteins | sample AntAceMetag02UKC_FD_184768 | JGI IMG/M metagenome (GOLD analysis project Ga0208769, IMG submission 184768) | Saline lake microbial communities from Ace Lake, Antarctica- Antarctic Ace Lake Metagenome 02UKC (SPAdes) (version 2) | ecosystem: Environmental > Aquatic > Non-marine Saline and Alkaline... | reverse complement strand
CTACGAGCCATCGAAACTCACTCATGAAACTCGTCCGGAGCTCCGCTCGATCACAGCCGTTGAACTCACAGACACAGGAATAAAATCTCCAACCGAAAGGATACTCTTCGCCAGGCCAGTGAGCGCAGTTGCCATAATGACTGACAAAGTGAAAGGAGTTGGACAACCAACACCTCCGATCCAAACTCCAATTCAGGACGTGGGCGCAATCACAATCCAAGAAACGAAGCCAATATCAATTCAGAAAACAATTGTGACTCCAGTAGTCCCAATAATCACAATCCCGGTAGGTCCAGGACCAATCACCCCGAGCCCTCCAATCACTCCAATCACTCCTTTAATCCCCCCACTTTTCCCCGTCACGGACCCGGGAGCTTATGGAGGATCCCAAGGATGGGGAGGGGGATTCATCAGAAAGACACAACCGGGGAAGAAATCAAAGCTCCAACCGACATTCACACTCATGGACGTTTTCCGAATAGAAGCAACAACTGGCAGGGAAGCAAGACACCCAACCGGGAAACGAGCAGAAGCGGCGTTTGAAAGGTCACTGGCCACGGCATCCGATTTCACAGAATTGAGTTTCTTCGGGAAAGAAACCAAACGAAAGAAGAAAAAGAAAAAAACAGCATGGAGTTTATTCTAATGAAGAAAAACTACACTATGTCACTACCATGGCAAGTAAAATGGGGAAAAAAAGAGGATAGGTTCGCATCAAAGAAAGCAGCCGCATCATTTGTCGGAAGATTGAAAACAACCAAAATGATAAAAATGCGGAAGTTGAAGAAATAGGTGTTCACATGAAAAAGAAAAGAAAGAAACAACGGCCCAAGAGGGCCAAATCCCAATGGGCACAGCGATAAAGCTCACAACCGGAACGATTGGGCTCAGTGTAGCGAGTAGCGCAGCAGCAACACTCCCCGGACCAGCCGGAACCATCGTCCGTGGTGGAGCTCTCCCGATTGCAGGCCTCGGTCTGCTCAAAACAGCAGCGAAAGACTTGGAGAAATACTAAGGAGGTGATCACAAATGGCATGGAGAAGAACTACAAGGAAAATCAACGGAAAGGTAAGAGCAGTTAAGGTCCACCGAAAGGGTGACGGAAACGAGCTCGTCAGAGTAATCGGCAAGAGAAGCTACTCAGACAGAACCCGCGTACACAGAACCACAAAGAAGAGGCGCAAAAGGTGAACCCGTTAAAGAAGTTGACAGGGATGGGCTTTAGCCTAAATACCATCAGGACGATGAACCCAAGACACTTCAAAGATTTAACAGGAACCAAAAAGCAACCACGTTTCTTCCGAAAAGCCCGGCCAACTGCCAGGGCACCGCGAGCACCTAAATTGATAAGGGTGCCAAGAAAGAGGGCTCGCCCAAGAGTCAGGGATCCAAGAGCAATAGAAGCCCGAGCCCTCGAGCAGTACAAAACACAGAGAAGAACCAAAATGAGATCATATTTCAAAAGCGATCTATTCGACAAAGCACATCTCGATTCAACCCTAAAGGGAAGAACCCATCGAGGAGAAAGTTTCAGGGACATAGAAAGAAAATACCTATATGGTGATTTTTAACATGGCAATCTTTGAAAGAATAAAAACAGTAGCAAAGGAAAAGGCAGCGGAGGCAGGGGAAAGAATCTCAAAAGAGAAACAATACCAGGCCTACAAGCACCCGACACTGAGCTACTTAAAGTCCGGGCAAAGCACCACGGATTACAGACACGCGGAGGAGTTCGGCAAACGGCAAAAAGCAGAGAAAGCAAAAGCCGCAGTGAAAGCCACAAAGAGAGCCGAAACAAGAGCAGCAATCAAATCAACAATCAAAACCACTGCCAAAACAAAGATAAGAGAAATGAAGGCAGAGGCAAAGAAACGACCAAAAGCAAAGAAGAACAACGACCTCCTTGGTTTTGGAGGGGGACCAGCACCCGGAACCATGAAAGACCCACTCGGATTCAAACCAGGTGCCGGATTCGACCTCGGCATCGGACCAAAGAAAGGAAAGAAAAGAAAGGAGTTTACATTATGGTAAGCGCACTAAGTATATACAAAGGATTTACGGAACCCATCCACTTCGGACAGGCCGGACAACTAAGCATGACCAACATAATCGGATTCTTGATGTTGATTGTTGTGTTGGCATCAATACTGCCAACGCTCACAACTTTCATCAACATAACAAAGAACTCGACCAACGCGGAAGTTGACGTGCTACTCGACTTAATCCCACTGTTCTTAGTCTTGGCAGTGATTATGACGTTGTTCTTGTATGCTCGACCACATTACGCAGGTTGACCGAAAGCCGGAGGCTGAATGGTGAAAGAGAATAGGATAGTCCCGTTAAAGATGATTGGTATTGTAGCCATCTTATTAATTGTAACCATGACCACAGCACTTGCGGAAAATGTGGATGGATGCTATGACGGAGTTTCGGGCGCAGTGAGCAGATGGAAATTAGACGAAGCGGCTGGCGGGCTGGAAGATGTTTGTGGACTATTCGCGGCAACAGGCGCAGGTTTAACTTACACCTACCCTGCACCTCAAAACTTTTCTATTCAGAACGCGGCAACAGTCGGTATGTCCACAGGTGAAACAGCCACCTACAACAATGCTGAGTTCACAGCGGTTGCTTGGGTTAATTACAACGCCACCACTAACGCGATGGGGATGTGGGATGCTTGGGCTCCAAACAACGGCTGGATGATGCATAGGAACACAAATAGCTCATTAAGGGGCTATGTGATGTCTTGTGCTGCATATTCAGTAGCGGTGGATAATAACGCATGGAATATGGTAACACTTGTTTATTCCGACACCAACAATTACATTAAAGTATACACTAACGGAAGTATAAGCGAGAACAACACTTGTGCGGTAGGTTATGTAAGTGGTGGACATCCATTGTTTTTAACCGGCGATGGAGCTTCAACCCTATTATGGAATGGCCGTTTAGACAATATGCGTTACTACAACAGCACACTAACCGACACAGAGATATTTAACCTTTATACTTACGATTCATTAACGGCAGCTGGCGGGCTAATTATTGACTTCACCCCAACTGGTGCACCAATAGATGAAGCAACAACCTACACTGGAAGTGTTGTTGGGAATGTATCAGATGCTACTGGCTGGTGGTGGGATTTTTCCTTTGGTGGCACAAGTTATTTCACAGATAGTGGAGTGGATGCAATCACCACAACCCAAACATTGAATGTCACAGGCAACTGGAGCGTGACTTTAATCGGTGAGTTCGCAGCAGCTAATTACACAGTAACCCAGAATGTAACAGTCACAGAACGCCCAGATGCTAATTTCACAGTTGAAACCGCAACCCCCTGGTTCGTCGGGGACACCATTCAATTCAACGACACAACCACTGACACTGGAGGATTCACTATAGCTGATTGGTGGTGGGACTTTGATGATGGCAACAGTTCAACAGACGAGAACGCAACAAACACCTTTATTGAACCGGGAGAATACGAAGTATGCCTAATATCCCAAAACGAGTTCGGAGTCAACTCAACAGAATACTGCGAGAACATAACCATAAACGGATTCCTGGTGAATGTGTACGACCAAAAAACATATACGGACATAGTGAACTGGACCATGACCGTGAGCAACAGCACATATTCAAGATCCTTCTCAAATCAAACCAACCCGTTCACCTGGTCAAACCTCACAGATTTCCCGACAGGCCCCATAACAATCAGCATCAGTGCCATTGGCTATGTTGGAAGGAATTATTATCGAACCTACAACCTCGGGTCCTACGTCAATCTAAATGCAATACTCCTATCAAACACAGACGGGATATATAGCTACTTCATAACTCAGGATGCTTTTGGATCTGTAATATCAGACGTAACCTTAGTCTTTCAAATATTCAACGTGACCCAATGGATTACAGTTGGGGAAGCTCAAACAGATGACACAGGTTCAGCTACAATGTGGTTGGATTGGACAATCACAACAAGGCTCACAGCATCAAAAACAGGCTACACTCCAGTGACTAAATCATTCACACCTCAACCAATTACATACACCCTCATAATGGGAAGCGCGTCAGTGTTCGAGTTTGCATCATTAAACGATTCCATGTGGACAGCACGAAATCCCACAAACACCGACGTTGAACTCACAGACAATATAACAATGGCCGTGTTCGATCCAGAAAGCGGCATAAGTATTTGCGGTTTAAACCTAACATTCACAGACGGCACAGTATTCAACAGCACAAACACCACAACTGAGCAGATGTTCTGCACAGCAACAATCCAGCTCACAGGGTCAGGGATAGGAGCAGCCACAAAATTTTATGCAGTCCCCTGGTTCACAGCTAACTCAACCGGAGCATACGATTGGTCAAGATTATATAACATAGACGGCTCAACATCCGGGTCCTTGCCTGATGCAATCTCTTCCCTCGAGTCAGCCTTCGGACCGGAAGCCTTACTCATGACGGCAATATTCCTCACTCTATTGTCTGGAGTTGGAATAGCGTTTTATGTAGGAAGTGGAACAACTTTGGTGATGATGGGAGTTAGCGGGATATTTTATTACTACGGCTGGTTCGGAGCCTATTCCCCATTGTGGTTCATCGCAGTCATCGCAGGTTTAGCCGGGCTATACATTGAAAGGAGGCAATACTGATGAACTTAGCAGGGAGGATGCTTCTCCTCGTATTGGTAATAGACACCTTCCTCTTCTTCGGCATGGCAGCAGTCGACGAGTCAACAATTGGCTACGGAAACTACATGGGTCAAGTTATGAACATGACTTGCGATCCAACAGATCCAACACAGCCATGCGCAAACCAATCATTCGCACAAGGTCTTGTCGATGTCAACAACACTGGAAATTTAGTCCCGGCAGAAACAATGACATGGAATAGCTTTTCCGCAATAGTCGGAAGCATCATAGGATTTATACAACTCATATTCGGGATAGCTACGGCACCCTTCACATTCATGGCCTTGATTAACGCACCACAATTCGCAGTAGTTCTAATCGGGGGCATTTACATTGTCATGGCAATCATCGGGGTAGTCCAACTAATCAGTGGGAGGCTCGCATAATGGCAATAGACGTTCTTTTAACAGACATGGCTCAATCAATAGCCGGGGACGGACTAATCCTCGGAGCCTTGCTTTTCATCGGAGTCGCATTCATTTCCTTCAAAAGCGGAATCCCCCTAAGCGGGATGATATTCCTCGGACTTCTGTTCCTTGGGGGACTTGTGGCCCTGGGCCTACTCGACATTGTAGTGTTCGGAGCAGTTTTGATAATCGGAGCCTTAGTGTTCTGGAGGAGTGCCGTGGCAACGGGAGGATAAAAAAAATGAAAGGAGGTGATTACTAAATGCAAAGAGGACAAATAGCAGTAGTCGGGGTATTTGTGGCCCTAATCTTCGGAACCATCGGCCTTGTGATTGTCAACGACCTTTCTTCAACAATGACAACTCCGGTTACCGTTGTGAACGAAAGCCTTGGTGTTGTAACAAACAATACAGTTGACACATTCGCAAACACCTGTCCAGTAGCAATAACAAGTATTTACGATTGGACAACCACAGCAGACGTGCCCGCAACAAATTATACATTATATCCGGCAACACAACCAAATAAAGCAACCCAAACAATAACGTGGACAGCAAACAGTTCGGAGTTTGTGGCACACGGAAGCGTTGTCGGAGTTAACTATACATACGGCTGCAACTACGCAGACAGCAGCTTACTCAGGACCGTCATAAGCAACATACCAATCCTATTCGCGGTTGGAGTGTTGGTACTGGCAGTAGGATGGGTAGCACTACGATGAAGCTGATAACTCAGATGCACGAGCGAGAGAATCGCACAAAGAAACAGCGGAAGCTCCGAGCGGAGTTTGCATCACTCCATAGAAAATTATCACTCAAGAACTCGGACTTTCGCAGAATGATGGCATTGAAGAAGAAGCTGGAGTTGTTTTAAACATGGCAAAAACATACAACGCACCAAAACGTGACGGAAGTGGCAAAGGAAGCCGCGCTAACCGAGGAAGGAATCCAGACTGCAAGACATCGCAGAGTACCGGACGTGGGAGAAGGAAATGAAAATAACCACAATGAAGAAAATGAAACGGGTCCACGGAGTAGTCCGGAGCCTTAACAAAGAGTACGATGTAGTGACAAAGGAAATGATCATGATGGAAGGCCGGATGTCAAAAAAGACTTTCACCGGAGCCATGGAAGGATTGAAAAGAAAAGGGGACGTGTACTCAGCGAAACACGGCCAGTTCATAGCTATATAGGAGGTGACATGATGATAACTAAACCCTGGAAATTAATTGTACGCCAACCACATACAGTTCACGCTAAAATACGAGCTTTTTCAACAAAGAAAGCAGCAACCGAAGCAGCCAAGAAAGTAAAAACCAAAAATAAATTCGTGACCAAATGGTGATCCCAATGAAATACAAACAAATCCGCTACACCACTCCCTTCATGAGTGAGGCCGCAGTAAAAAAGGCGATGGAGAAAGCCAAGGCGTTCAACGTAATGGGCATTGGCAAGTGGAAGATTGAGGAGCGTGACGGCAGCTTTGATCTCCTGTTCATACCCGGCTTTGGACTAAGAATAGCATTGAATAGGGCACCCGTCATGTGGCACCAAATGGCAACTCAAACTCAAAAGGCTTTTCAGGAAGAGCTCAACAACAAAACCATCATGGCGATTGCTGAGTGATAATCCAGAGCAGCAGCAAGCAAGGCTGACTTAGTAGCGAGAGTTGTTCACACTGGTAGCTCCTTAGAATCAGAGAGGGGCGTGTGTGGATGCTTGAAGGAGTTGGAGTGTTTGTTGTGCCGTAGTTTGATTAGATTAGAAGATCCATTCCACCTTTTTTGAGTTCCATTGCCCCTCAAAGCTAAAAGAACACGAAGATTGTCACCATACACTCGTTTTGAAACCATAAAACCACATTTCACATATCTAATTCCGTTATGTCCGGGTTGTCTAACCTGTCCGGGCTATTTTCCCTATGTATATTACCTTTTCCCGTAGTAGACAACAATAAGGATTTAGCCCGGACATCCTGGACACCCTGGATAGTAGATTCTACTTTCCATCCAGTCCAACAAGGCACTCTTTCCTTCTCTATTGTCTTCTTGGTTGCTCGTATGGGCTGAGCCTTCGTAATTAGCTTCTTTGCAAAAACATTATCCGAAAGAATTGGTATTTTTTTGTGTTTGGCGTATGCAACAAACATCGAATATAGGTCCTGTTTTGGGATGACATTTTCACTATCAATTTCCATACACTCATTCACAAAAGCATCCACCGGACTTGAAAGAGTAAGATATGACAGCTCAAGTTCATCAAGAGAAGGTTCATAACTGAAATGCTGGTCTATAATTAACCGTTGAAGGCCTGCAAGTGCCCAATTAAGGATTCCAGGTAGCTCCTCCTCAAGTTTGGATTTTAAACCTTTGTCTGCGGTGTCTATATCAAATGTGTTGGGGAATGGGATTATGATCCACCTGCGGAAAAATGCAGGGGTTGTGTCGCTTGTTTCCGGCACCTTGTTTGCTGAGAATAGCTGTTTTGCGTAGATCCTTGTTGACATCGGGTCTTTGTATTTTTGATTTATGAATATCCCATCTCCACTGACTATGAGTTTGAAGTTCCCACTTTGTTTCAATGCCTTGTCGCTCAGGTCTGCGTGGATGTTCGCCAGTTTCCCAAGCATCGCACTCAACGCATACTCCCGAGCATCAAACGCCTGGAGGGGAACATTACTCACATTATCCGTTCCGAGCATGGCGGTTAGTGTTTCGAGGAATACACTCTTTCCGTTGCTTCCTTCCCCGGTTAACATAATGGCTTTGTGGAATGGCGTGTCACGATAGAGGCAGTAGCCAGCAACTTCTTGGAGTGTGTCTATTTTCGAGGCGTATTCATTAGTACATTCTTCTCCAGATGGCACTATCACTTCTTCTAAAAACTTTAGCCATCGTGGGCAATCAGCATTTTCATTGTAGTCGACAGGGACTTGGACCCTTGTTAGAAATGCCGGGCTGTGTTCCCTTAGTTCAAGTGTCTGGGTGTTTAGTATTCCGTTCCCGACAGAAATCAGATCAGGCTCCGTGTCAAATTCGTCTTCGTGTGTGTAGGTACGCCCTCGGACGTGGCCATTGATTTCTGCAACCCATTTTGTGGTAGCGTACAACCCAAGGCAATCCCGTATTTCTCTTTGGATTATCCCGTCTGCCTTCGGGCGGTAAACTCCTCCATTGAAATAATATAACTGAGGTCTTGGTTCCGTTTCGATGATTGTTTTTATATGGTGCTTCCCGATGATCCCATCGACAAGACCCTCAAGGATAAGTGATTTTTCCTTATCGTTGTCCCACTTTGTTTTGTAGTCGAAGCCGTCTGCTATTCTTTCATTTCTGATTTCTTGGAGTAATTGTTTCTTGCCTTCGAGATCCATCCCCTCAAGCTCTTTGCGCCTTTCATCTATAGTTTTATGTCCGGTCATATTGTATCTCCTCCTCAATTATCGCACAATCTATGCACGAAGGGATTATTTCCATCTCGCCATTTTTGTCAACCACTGGGAACTCGACTTCTCGTCTATCCCACATTAGCTTGAAGCATAGGAAACATTGGATCATCTTCCACTTCTTCTCCCTCATGTATTCCCATTCAGCTATTGGGACTTCTGCGGTTACATTTCCAAGTCTTATAGTGATTGTATCATTTGACACAGTTAACCACTCTTTTTTATTGTTCGTTCTTTACACCAAATTTTTTGTTGTTTTTCATTGAACACATAAAAGAATGGGCCATTTTTCCCGATAGCACATTGCATGGTTAGTTCACCATTTTCCCTGTCAAAGTTTAGGAAATCCAGAAATCTTGCAGGGATATAAACAACCTGATTGTCCTGGATTTTTGCTTTTTCTGAACTGAGAATAAGTCTTGTTGTCATTGGAATCTCCAAACTTGTTATGCAGAGGAGGTATATATAGTTTCCTGTATGAAACTATTATATACTTGCAGTGCCTAAGCAACTTGCTCACATTGAGCGCGTGATAAACATGACAGACGAAACGAAACCACAAATGGATTACTTTGGTCGGGCAACGCGCCTAACCGAAGCCGAAAGCAAAGAATGGTTCAAATGCTCCGAAGGAAAGTACAAAGTTCTATTTCTATCCGAAGGAACGCCCTTTGAACAAGAGTGGGAAGGGGAAACTATAAGTAAAATCCGCTTTGATATTGAGGTTACTGGAAAGCCTTATTCTCTCAGTGTCACAGAGGGTCAAACCAAAAACTCTTTCTATGGACAATTGATGATGGTTGCCACGAAGTTAAAACCTATAAATAAATTAGAAGGCAAGACCATCACACTGATTGTCACAGGTGAAGGGAAGAAAAAGAGGTACACCGTCCTTGAATCGGTTGGCATATCAGATGAAGAGCCTAAAGAAATCCAGTTGTGAGGGTAACTCCTCACCTTTCTTTTTTTAACATTTAAGTAACGCACCCGTAACGCTTATATATCAGGAGCGAGTAACGCTATCCATGGGAGCGAGCACAAAGGCCGCCAAGGGCCAGGAAGGGATCGAGTGTGTTGCCATCAATGGCCGTGTAGCCGTCGGTGCTGATTTTCTCAAAGAGTTCGGGTACACAATCGATGATAAAGTCCCAATGATCCGCTACCGCACCGGACCCAATGAAGTCGTTATCAGAATCAAGGTCCGAAAGGATGGTGAGTTATGACGGGCACATTCAAATCATCCAAATTTTCTCAAACAAGAGGGGGTGATTTTTGATGACTTATGAGCGTAAGACATTGGTTACTCGTGGAGAAGCGGAGATTTATGGGTTAATTCGTGAAACTATCTCACACGGCAGACCTGCAAAGTGTCGTATTTGTTTGATGCCATTGAAGGTTGGCGAAGTATGTGTTTCCATCAAGTTATATCACGGTCACGCCCATTTTGATTGTTTGAAATTGTTGATGCAAAAGGTTGAGTTTCCAGACACTTGGTTGAGTATGTTAATGGAGGGGACGGAGTGAAACAGCATCTTTCTTGTGGACAATCAGATACAGTTGGTTATACTTGGTGTTGTTGTTTTCGTGATATTGAAACCGAGTTTGTTACAGATGACAGAGAAAAGACTACTTGTAAGAGATGCTTGATGATGGATAATAAATATGGGAGTGGTGCAGAGTGAAGTTAGCAAAACCCATAAGCGACATAGACCACAGGACAGTTGATAAAGCATATCGTGAAGATAACATCATTGCAGAACGCAATAGTATTGCTGATGATTTGGACAGAATGACTGATTATTGCACCGATAGAATAACAAGAAGTGAAGTGCGAGAATTAGCAAAACATTTGAGGGGATAATGGATGATGAAAAAAGAGGCAAAGAAGTGGTTCAGGCTTGGTTGGTATCAAGCTAATGGGCTTGATGAGGCTTGGAGAATAGATGAACTATTTGAAAAGGTGTGGGAGTTGGAGGGGTCAAGATGAAATATCCTTTGTTAAAAAAGTATGGTATCAGTTGTGAAAGTAGAGTTGGAGATATTGAATTTGCTCTATCAAAAGCGGAGGGAATCCACACCAACACCTTCTATGTAAAACGGCAAGTGTGGGATGGCGATTTTGAAGTGTTCGGCACATTCAAATCATCCATCGAATACCTCCTCGTCCTCACAGCAATTCTCGCCATCGCAGTCCTCGTTGTTGTGGCAGCCAACTGGATCATGGAACCACCAATCCCACCATTTTCTCCAGCAGTCTGTCCCCCAATCCCCGAACAAATAGACGCATACGAAACTGGAAAACAAATCGAAGGATATATAATCTGCGATAGCGACTCATGCTTCGAGGTACTCGGAAAACAAGAGTTCAAGGACGTGGAGATATGAAACCAATCCTCAACCCATCTGAAATGCTAATCAGACACGACAAGGACATCCTCGAACTTCAAGGAATGGTCCGGATCCTAAAGCTCCAAGTCAGAAATCTCGAAGAAATCGAATCACTGCGAGCTGCCGGAACATCCGCGCTCGAGCTGGAGGGAATGAAATGAGCTCAATGAGAAGATGCGATATTTGCGGAAGGGAAGAACCCTACTGCTACAAATCAATGAAGTCATGGTGGGAACTTGTAACATCCGGGTACACCTATCATGCTTTGTTTAAATCCCCCAATTTTAATGAGATCCCTTCTGGAGATTGGAGTGAATTGGAATTTTGTGGAGATTGTTTTGCGAGGATGATAAAGTATTTGAAGAAGGAGGCAATGAAATGAAAAAGACAACACAGAAAAAGATAATGGCAGCTTTATTCGGAGCATTATTAGGCCTGATTGTTCTTAAATTGGTGGTGTTTGTATGAACTGGGAAAAGCTCCTCCTCGCCCTCAACATCACCCGCGCCCTTCTCGGAGTTGTC
>Ga0208769_1001232_pt1 | contig 11468 bp, 25 predicted proteins | sample AntAceMetag02UKC_FD_184768 | JGI IMG/M metagenome (GOLD analysis project Ga0208769, IMG submission 184768) | Saline lake microbial communities from Ace Lake, Antarctica- Antarctic Ace Lake Metagenome 02UKC (SPAdes) (version 2) | ecosystem: Environmental > Aquatic > Non-marine Saline and Alkaline... | reverse complement strand
GTATTGGTAATGCCGGTATTCTTATTGGTTGCAATGGTAACAATTTTAATATTTATGCCATTAAGTCTTTTTCAAGACGCACTAACATATTTAAATCCTATAGGATATAGATATAAAGAACTTCAAGCAGAACTATGTCGCAATGGATTTTTTAACACGCTATTTAATAAATTCAAGAATTCAATATCACAAGCATTTTCTTTATTTGATTGAGGTGAGAACATGAGTAAAAGAAACAGAAGAAAGAATATCAGAAACCAATTAAGAAGCCAAAAGAAAATGAGAAGGTCAAGGATGAAAGATTACATAGCTCATCGACTAGGTTTCTGCACTAATGGAATGGTAAAAATAGCTGAACAAGTAATGGAGAGTTTAATTAAAAATAACATATTACCTAAAGGAGAATAAATGATAAAAGCTGACCAAGTAGAGGAGCAACAATATTATGAGGTGTGGTGCCCTATTTTTGAGTATAAACCTGAGCCTTTTATTACTAAACTCAGTGATGGAACTTATTGGCATATATTTAGAGGTTTGCTAGATTCTAATTTTAAGGAGGACGCAGATGAGTGACACAATAACCATCCCTAAATGGGAATATGCGGAATTACTATTAATCAAGGAAAATGCGGAATATTTACTGGGCGACATGTCTCAGGATGCTGCACACATCGAGGCGAAAATGCGGAAACTGTGCAAACTCAAGGAGTCAAAATGAAAAAAGGAAAAATGAATAAAAGGGCAATTAATGATAATCCAAAGGATGCAGTAAATAAAATATACATAAATAATATAACAAATCGTATTATAGACAAAATAAAGTTATTGGGGGATATAGATGTCATAACACAAGCAAAAATGGGTAGCATAGTTTGTTTATTAGAATTAATAGAGTTTGTTTCTCCATACAAAATATTACATATTCTGTTATTTTGTTTTGCTGATTTATGGCATACACATAAAATAACACGAAAAGCATTTGATAGTTTCGAAACAGATATGGAAAGTATTAAAAAAGCGGTGGCATTTTAAGAAACAGTGACTACAGATAAATAATAGAAAGAAGGAAAAAATGAGTAAAACAAATTTTGTAAAAGCAACATGTCCAAAATGTAAAGGTGTAAGATTTTTGAATGGGTGTAAACTTTGTCCTAAATGTCTTGGTGAGGGAGTAGTTCTTGTTAATGAGAATGCAAAAGCTAAGAAAGAATCTCAAAATACTGGTAAAATTCTCACTATGGAAAGAGAACCAAGTCAAACTATCGACATGAGAGAGGATAAGGAATGAGTCAGGATAATTCTAAGGTTGCACCATTTGAAACTAATCAACAGTATAGTGAGTGGCAAGATAGGAATTGCAGTAATTGTAAAAAATATGTCAAAAGAATCCTAAATGTAATATTGATATGGCTATGTCGAAAGCTATTAAGCTCGACGGAAAGATACCTAAAGTTTACGCTGAAAGAATGGGGTATATCGCTGCGAAGTCAACGGTTATGATGAGATGCACTTCGAAGAGAGCAGATGTTCCCTCATCTGAACCAAAGAAAACCAAAAGATATTTTGAGATAGACCCCGGTCAGGAAGATTTATTTTAAAATTATTTTTATGACAGATTCCTTTGTGAATGAGAGTTTTAGTCGTTTTGTTGTCTTTTTAATTAAAATACTTTATATATTATGTTGACAAGTGTAAGTATCTATGTAATAATTAGAGTAACAAAAGGAAAAGAAAAGGGGCTGCAATGACTAAACTCTCAAACACAAATACACAGGAATTAGAAGAACTCTTTGAAACAGGAAGATACGGAACGGACGACAATGACAGACTCTCTCATGAAACTGAATTCTCTGGTTTCATAATCCTAGGAGAATCAGCTCTCTGCAAATATGCAAGAGATGAGGACTGGGGAACTCAGATTGAAGATGTTGAAGGATATTGAAAATGTTGAAGAAGAAAATTACGAAGATGAAGATAATACTGAAGATGAAAGTGGTGAGTGATTATGAGTGGTGGACATTTTGACTATAAACAATACCATGTTGAAGAAATAGCAAGAGATATGGAAGGATTACAACACGATAAAACTGACCCTAATGATTATTCTCCTGAAGTTTACAAAGAATTTGACAGAATAAAGAACGATTTATACAGATTGGCAAAAGAAGTAAAACACGTTGATTGGCTTTTGTCTGGTGACGATGGCGAAGAAACATTTATCGAAAATATAAAAGAAGGTAAAGAAGATACTATTTGCAAAGAATGTGAAAATATGAATAATTCAAACTCTTCTTGTAAGTTATTTTCCAAAAAAAGAAAATCCTATGTAACTGGTAAAGATGAGTCGCTTTTCGTCTATTGTGTGGAAATAAATCTCATTGGCAATTGCAAGGGATTTGAACGAAAGGAAAGTGAATGATGATAGGTGATTCTATGGATTTTTTAAAGACGAAAGAACGACAAGAAAAAGAACTTTTCCATAAAATGAAAGAAAAATTTGAACCAGACACAGCAACAATCCCGATTGAAGAGTATGCTGAGTTGAACGCTTATAAAAATGAATATGAGCATATTAAAAATTCTATGAATGTAAGCATTTTTGACCAATATATAACAGAAGATTTAGATGGTAGAAATGAATGGAAAGAGAACTTCATCAAGGATTACAAAGAAAGAGGTATAAAATGAGTTTATCGAACATTACAGAAGCAGTAGAAAAGGCAGTTATTGAACATATGAAAGAAAACCCAGATGATTGTTATATATGTTCAGAGTGCAAAGGAGACCTTCGTGAAGACGGTAACGAGGTTGACGAATATGACGCAACATATAAAGAAATTTCCATAGAACCTTGTCAAACATGCCTTAATCAAAAAGACGAGGAAATTGACGAACTTGAACAAGATATTGAAGGGCTTAACGAAAAAATTAAAGATTTAGAAAAAATGATTTCGGAAAAATAATAAAAGTAAAGGGGCGAGCATAATGAGTCTTGAAAATATAAAAAAACTGCACATAAATGAACACGCTGATTATCTTTTTAAAAAATTAAAGAATGAACCTGAACACGATGCTCATAATTATGCAACTATTGAGAAATTCTTGGATAATCTCGAAGAAATACATAATCAACGTATAGCTAAATCTTTGGGAGAAGTCAGAGATTTAAAAGAAGAAAACAAATTTTTGAGAAATATTATAAGTTTTATTATCAAAGGATAAAGGAAGGGGCGAACATAATGAAACAGTGGATGGTAGTATCAGATAATAATAGTGACAAATTTGAAAAGAAATTCTTTAAAACTTGTAAAGAAGCGTATGATTATGCTTTGAACTTTATCCTTAATTTAGATGGATATTATTATAAACATTTTGGTTGTGATAAAGATAATATATTTTGTTTTAATAAAGAATATACATGTGATAAAGATTATCTTTTTCAAATTTCAGATTATGATTTTTCGCATAGTATTCAAATCATCAACATATCACAAGATTCTGAACGTCTGAAAGTGAAGCAATTAAAGCAGGATAAAAAAGATTTGAAATTATTGGTTGCAGAGCTGAAAGATGAAGTTGTAATACGAAATAATATCATGAAAGATAAAGATGCTAAAATTGAGGAATTGAAAGCAATTATGGGTGATTGCAGCGATAGACTTGTAAACTATCTCATTGATTATGTGCATTTACCAAGTAAATTATTACCTGAAACAGAAGAACAAATTAGAGATTTTAGAGATAAAGAAAGTGGATACATAACATTTATTGCGAAGGACTTACAAAAAACCGAAAACATGAAAGTGATTTGCAGTTGGTGTAAAAATAAAAGTGAAAATTTAATTAGAACTCAACCATGTGTTCCAGAGATGAAAGATTCAATCAGTCACAGTATTTGCAAAGAATGTTCAGATAAGGTTAATAACGATATGAAGAAGAGAAGTGAAAATAATGAATAGGAATGAAATGAAACAGAGAAAATTATCAATAAGTCAGTTACAACTGATGACTCATACTACAAAGTGGGATGTTAAAAAGAATTGTATAGGAAATAGAAACTACTTTATGTATGGCGATGACGGAGAAATATCTGAAGAGTGGAAAGAATTAGTTGAATTAGGATTATGTTATCAAAAAAGTCATAGCGTCATGCCAAATGCAATAGTATTTCATGTTTCAGAAGTAGGGTTACAATATTTAACATTATTATTTTCTAATTTGTAAAGGGGAGTAATTGAATGAATGAAAATAAAATTGAAATTAAAATCTATGTAAATACCGATATTAATATTCCACCACAGCATTATGGATATAAAGGTGGTTTTGCTAACATAACAAAATGTTCTGATTGCGGAAGAACTGGTTTATATTATGACCAGTATCCGGCAGATTGCTGCCCTAATTGCGGTGGAAAAATAATAGAATCAATATCAGGTAAATGGGATGCAGACAAAAAATATTGGTTATTAAGGGGCGAAAATGACAAGGACAGGACTCACGAAGAAAATTCAATCTGAAAACAATATTAATTTCATAACTGCAATAGAAGCTCAAATACTCTTAACTGACAAGATACCTGTTTCTGTTGGTGTAACCCCTGGAAAAGTTATATCCGAAATGTATAACGATAAAATCAGCAAGAGATTCACAGGACTCATTCACAGGCTCAGACAGATTGAACTTAAAGATATTGGAATCGAAGAAATGAAGAGAGCAAAATCTGAACTTCAAAAGATATTAAATATGGCTAAACAGTTGGAAGGTGCAAACGAATAATATGAAAAAAATTACTTCTAAATTAATTGATAAGGAATTTCAAAATTTGCAAACACACTTCAGAGGTTTTGAAATGACTTCTATTAATGGTAAATACACTCTTTTGTATAGAGATAAAACATTAACTTCAAATGGTAAAGGGCATTGTGAATATAAAGATAATGTGATTTGTAAAAATGTATCAGGTCGAGAATTTTATTTCAGTTGCAATAGCATCAGAAAATTTTATCTTAGACATCAACCTGAGATAATCAAAGATTTTGAGAATGTAATTAGCAAATATAAGTGAGGTAAAAAAATGATGCAAGGCAAAGAACTATACTTACAATTATTGTGTGTTGAATCACATTTAAAGGTCGCTCAGACAGGTATTCATGACACAAGAAACCATAAAGTAATTAAGAAATTTTCAGGCAGGATAAGAAAATTAATGCAGGAAATTGCAGATTATGGAGATAAAGAACTTGCTAAATTCAAGGAGGGAAAAAATGAAAAATAAACTAATTGATGGAAAAATAAAGTTAAAAGAACTCATGGGTACGAAAGAATACGAATGGTTGCTCTTAAAACTGGGATTTAAGTCTTTTGATATGAATGAAAAAACAAGTTTTGATATAACATTTCGTAAGAAAATAAATATCTTAGACAAAAGAACTATAAAATCTTCATTGGATAAACCAGACAAAAGAAATATAACAATAAATACAATTATCACAGATATTGAACTCGACGACGTTTTTGTTATTGACGAAAAAACTTACACGATAACAAACATATTGGCTGAGAGATTGGATGAATATGAATAGATTCCTGATAAATGGCAAAGTTCTATTAAAAGATTTAATGATTCACTTAGAACACAATGACCTGAGAGATAAACTAGGTATTAATGCAATTAACATAAATAGAGAAGAGGTTGCAGAGTTAGAACTTCACAAGACAATTATAAATTCCAAAGGAAGAACTGTTACAATCGAAACTATTTTCAAAGGTCTTGAACCCGATGATATGATTGTGATTGATGAAAAAAATAATATGATAGTAAATGTGGAGATGGAGGGAAACAATGTCTAAAGATTATTGGGGACATGAAAGAAGAAAAAAAGAAGAAGAAGAGGATAAAAAACGTATAAAAACAAACTTGGATATTGAAAATGAAGAAAATGAATTAAAAAAGAAAATATATGACATACTTGAAAAACATGATATAGAATTAAGTGTTGAAGGTTGCGGTTGTTGCGATTCTCCAGAGGTTACCTTTAAATACAAAGGCGAGACTATTGTAAATGAAGAAGGATGTTTTAACTTTTCTAATGTTGGTGAAAGAGAATATGAAAACTACCATAAAAAAGAAGCAGAGAGGGAGAATTTATGAAAAAATATAAAAAAGTGGACGAATTTAAAATGATGATAAAAAATACGGAAGGTGTGGTCGAAAATCTTCCGACACCAGAATACTTTGAAAGAATTGAGGATTTTTACAATAACTTGAATCTTGTAATGGCTACAAATAAAGACAGATCAAAAGAAATTGATAGATTTGTTTATCTTCTTATAGAACAATTCAGAATCCACATGAAAGAATCTAGCGATATATATGAAAGAATGGAAAGAGAAACTAAAACATATCAACGAAATGTTTTCCATCTACAAAAAACCATATCACATAAAGAAGAAGGAATCAAAGGTAGGGATAGAGATAGAAAAGCACTAGCAAGAGAAAAATTAAAACTTGAAACAGAAAAAGAACATTTAATCAAAGTTATCATCAAACTGGGCAAATCTTTATGAAAAAATTCATGTGGAATTGTTTAGATTTTTCAGGAGGAGAAAATATATATTTTTTCGGTCATCCACGAGATGCTTCAAATATATTTTATAAAACGATAGAAGCACATAAAAAAAGTATCCCTGATTTTATCAGACCAATGAGATTTTTATTTGAGGAATTTTCTAATTTAAGATGCTGTTATAAAGAATATGATTATGATAAAATCAAAGAAAAGATTGATAAAGCAGACTGGTATAATGAAGAAGAACTATACACCATTGATATAAGATTTATGATTCTAGCAAAAGATAAATTACTTTCATTAAAATCTCTCCCATTGGAAGATAAGGAGATGATTCAACTATGACAAAGAAAACATTTGATTTAGACAGATACCAAATGGAGGGTGGTGAGGACGCTGTAATGAAGTTTGGACCAGTTGATGTTAAACCTAAATTCTCCACTCAAGACCATCATATCATTGAACTCGATACAGGAAGTGTTAAGCTTTCAATCTATGTAAGTAATTCAGGTGAAGCTATTAATATATTTCACCCTAACAAAAATGGAGAGCAAATTTTAACAAGGATAACAAAGAACACAACATCAATCAGGAGAAAGTGTCTTAGTGATTTTATGACCAAAGAAAAATACAAAATAAAAAGAAGTAAAATTAAAAATAAATAAATATACTTTACAAGACTTAATAAACTATGATATAATTAAATTAATCAATTATACATTTCCTAATAAAAAACCTGCCCCTTTGTCAGCTTGCCCCTTTCAAACCGGCAGTTGAAAATCCCCTGAATGCAATGTTCGGGGGATTTTCTTTTTTTAGAACTTAAATCCGATACCAGCTGTCAGACCTGAGTCCCTTTTTGGATATGATGAATTGTTTCTACCGATTGGAAAACCAAACTCGAAAGACACCTTGTCCGTAAGTTTAATACTTACTCCACCGTCGGTTCTTTTACTGGTTCTGTTTTTGAGTTCCCATGATAAAAATATTCTGTAATGTCTGAGTAAATTTCTTCAACTTTTGCACTGAAGAATTTTCCAACATCTCCCACCAGTGGAGCAATAGCCTTCTTGAGTTTACTTGTTAAGACACCTGTAATAGTATTCATAACGTCGTCCCTAACTCCTGCTAGTAATGCGTCCTTTTCTTTTTTGTCAATCTTTCCATCTGCAAAATCTTTTTTGATTTGCTTGGAATACTTTTCAAAGAACTCTCTCACAATCGGAATCATAATAAGTTCAACCTGATTAATGCACATGTCAAGGGTTTCACTTTGACTCTTAGCTTTCCCAGCTTCAGCTGCTCTCCTTAGTAAACTTATTACAAACCATGCAATAACAGTAAAGATACTGGGAATGATATACTTAATCATGATTTGAACGAATTGGTCTGATAAAATTTCTTTAATATGTTCCATTATTTTCCTCCGTATTTTAATTTAAGAAGCTCAAAGGCTTCATTTTTCATCTGTTCAAATGGGAAAAGTTTTCCTGGACAAGACTTATGAGGGTTGATACTTGTGTGAGTATTTATTATGAGTTTATCAATGTCTGGCATGAGTCCTGCTTCTCTTCCTTCTTCGTATAAATCTACAATAGAAGCAATTCCAGCTTTGTATTGTATTTCTTCCATTCTTTCTGAGTCAAAATTTCCTGAGAAACAAATCCCTAAAAATTGTCTATTCTCGTCTCCTGAACGTCCTCTGTATCCAGCGTGATTACCTTTGTGATTAATCTTCAAAGTTTTATAAATAACTCCGTCTGGTTGGTTTACTCGATGATATGCTATGTTATTCCATTCGTTGAAATCTACATGGTGGGCAGCATATCCGTATGGGTTAGAACCTGCAAGAACTTTTTCTGTTGCACTCTGGTGAATTGTTATACCTAACAACTTTTCTCTCAAAATTTGGAACCGAGTTCCATGCTTTAAATCTTTGATAATATCCTCGACGATAAATTCTAAAGGTAATTTTTTGTTGTTATTCTCAGATTTTATCTGTTCAATAGATATTATATTTTTCTTTCCACAATGATTACAAAATGTTTCGTAATTCAAATTGACCACTCCTTTTCATTTTATTAATTAAATTATACCTAAATATTTTGAAATAATAAAAGCACCTATGCCAGCAAGAGCTGTAAATGTTCCTGATATTAAAGTCATAATAGCAAGATAATATGAACTCTTATGTGATGGATCATTTTTGTGAGTTTCAAATTTAGTTTCAAGGGAAATAACCCTTTTGTCACTGTTAGAGACTTCTTCTATAAATTTTTTGATGTCGTCTCTCATTTCTGATATATCATTCTTAATATGTTCAATGTCTTTTTTTTGTTCAGTAAAATTTACCTTCATGTCTTGAATATCCTCACATTTTCTATGATCCATTGCTTTTGATAGTTCAACTACCGATTCTCTGATAATTGATTTTATTTCATTTGCCGTTAAGCTCATATTTTCACCTCCCATCTATTGTATCAAATTTTTTTAATTATCGCCTACATCTATAAAATAGTTTCTAGGATTTTCAATTGGTTCAGTATCATCTGATAAGAACTGATTGAATGTTAATGTTATATTGTAAGGTGAAGTATGTTCAACACTATCAATGATAAACTTAGGTTCTACCTTAAATCTCTTCTCTACTTTAACTTCATCAGGAAGAAAAGCTGCACCTCTTCGAGAGCGAACTTTTAAATTTTGATTTATTTGTGAGTTAATGAATCCACCACCGACCACATTACCAAATCCCACGACTAAGGTTTTGCCAAGATGATTTGATAAATCAATAGGAGTAAAATAGAAACGAGTCATATCTTCATTGAGTGGGTTTGTGAAAAATGCTAGATTTGTTTGTGGTTCATCACCTTGAGCTTCAACATAAGCATAAAAGAATAAACTTATATTTGATGAATATTTCCAGTCAATACCTCTCATGGAGTTTGCAATAGATTGAGCTTTAGCCTCATTGAAAAATCCATTATTATGTTTAGAATTAGACATAGGGTGAGAAAACTCGATTAAAATATTTACGTTAAGTGGAACCTCATCGCCGTCCCCAAAATCCTCAAATCTGTCTGCTTCTAAACTTTTAATAGTCAGAATATTTCCCATTGGTCGTCTGAGGTCGTCATTATCAGGGTCATTATCTTGTTCGTTCTGCCATTCTTCTCGTTCTTCTTCACTTCCAAGAAGTTCATCAAGTAAATTTTCATTGAAGTTTGCTGATATAATAGCGACGATAATATAATTACCTTCTTTAGTTTGAGCTACAAGAACTGTATCTCCTGATTTTACATCTTCCAAGCGAGTATTAACTTTAGTAATTTCTTCTCCTGTGTCGAGTCGAACTGTAAAAACACCACGATATTTCTGATGAGAAACAGTTCCTCTTAATATACCTAATCTTTCTGGAATTAAATCATCAAGTATTGCTGCTAAGCTTATATCAATATCTGGAACAGCTTTTCTTTTTGTTTTGGCATCTGTATTGATTCTATTAATTTCAACTTCAGTTATTTTCATTGCTTTGATAGTTGAATAATAATCTTCAAGAGTTTTTTCGACAATCCAATAATAATATGCAATACCAGCTTCAACAGATACAACTTTAATTAATTGATTTTCAGTAAGTTCAATAAGTGGTGGAACTGAGATAGTGTGAATTTCAATTCCTGCGATGTTTCCGTTAAGTATCCCTGACCTTGCATCTATAACCTTCTTCAGGAGGTTCTCAGATTGCTTAAAGGATGATAAATAACTTGAGAGAATTGCTCCACCATCTCTTATTCCATCATCAATTACTACTTCCTCTGATATTTCCTTTATAAGATTAATAGATTCATCATTTTGGTATTCAAAATCTATTTTAGTATAATCTTCATAATCAGCTGAGCTAAGAAAATCTCTACCCCATACATTAAACTTAACAGCAATAGTTTCACCTTGCAAAACTTCCCCAGTAAATTTAATATAAGCCTTGTCAACTCTCTTAACTGGAGCATTAGGTTCATGAACACGAACAGCAAAAAAGTATTTGTGTCCACCAATTTCAGGATTATTCTCTGTGTGAATAGAACAATTTCTTAATACAACTGGTTCAATATATGAAATCTTGGCTTGTTCAAGGTCAAAATGTAAACTTTTAAGAACCGAATCATTAAAAGGAATTTCAAGTAAAAATTCAAATTTCCATCCATCTACATCAAGTCTTTTAAATGCTTCATAATTTGAATAAACTATTACAGTTTCCGAAGAGTTTGGTAAGTTATTATGGTTATTTATTTCCCATGATAAGTCTATCGTTTTCAGAAGTTTATCATCTGTCATTTGAACATCGAAAGCAGTTACAATACTTGAAAGACTTCCTGTTTGACTTGCATTAAGTTTAAGAATCTTCCATTCAGGTTTACCATTCTCTGATAAACTCTTTGAACCGAATGTATTGCCTGAATAATCTTCAAGAAAGAAATCCCAATATATCGGAACTTCAGGAGCAAGATGATATAATCTCAAATCAAAATATCCTACTGCAATTTTACGGTCTGGATATGGTTGAAGGTCGATTTGTTTATTAAATGTCGATACACCGATAACACTTTCGTTAAATTGAAGTTTAACAACTGCTTGTTTGATATTATTGAAGTCAATTTTGTCTGACCATGCTCCAAAGAATATTACAGAATCAGGGTCATAAGCTGTAACCACAGTATCAAAACCATCAGTTAAGTAAAAAGAATTTCCTTCAGGTGTTGTGTCATCCTGACTTTTATCAGGCACGTTTGCTTCAAGATTATAATTTTGATTTATATCTTCATCAGGTGGAATATATTTTATTCTCCCTTTGTTCAGAATAAAACTTCCATCAAGTTCTCTTTCCATTATCTGAATCTCGTC
>Ga0208769_1001226_pt1 | contig 11509 bp, 13 predicted proteins | sample AntAceMetag02UKC_FD_184768 | JGI IMG/M metagenome (GOLD analysis project Ga0208769, IMG submission 184768) | Saline lake microbial communities from Ace Lake, Antarctica- Antarctic Ace Lake Metagenome 02UKC (SPAdes) (version 2) | ecosystem: Environmental > Aquatic > Non-marine Saline and Alkaline... | reverse complement strand
CCGTTAGAGGCAAGTAGTCTTTCCATCTCCATAGCGGAGTAGACATTGCTGAGTTTCGCATACCCATACTGGGTAGTTTGGCTGAGGTCAAGTGATTTAAAGCCAGTGGCAACAACAATGGCGCCCACCTTGAGCTGGAGCTCCTTGTCCTGCTGAGTGAAGTCGATAGCTTCAAACACGCAGGTTTCCTGGCAGGCTTGGCAATCTTGTCCTTTGAAGCGCAGACAGTTCTCGGTGTCAATGACAGGAACATTGGGGAGAGCCCCGGCACAAGGAATATATATTGCCTTTCTTTTTGAGAGCCTCTCTTCAAATTCGTTGTCTACCTCTACCGGACAGGGGTCATAGCAGGCACCACATCCGATGCAGTTTTCCAGGTCAACATACCCTGCCTTTTTCTTGATTCCTACCGAGAAATTTCCCAAGGAACCACTGACAGATTCGACCTGGCTGAGTGTCAGCAGTTCAATGTTCTCGTTATCCAACAGCTCTTGCTGTTTCGGGGCTATCATACAGGTGGCACAATCCATGTTGGGGTATACATCCTCAAACTTAATTACGTTGCCACCGGTATACGAAGTCTTTTCAACGAGGTATACCTTTCTCCCCGAGTTAGCCAGTAATAAGCTTGCCTCAATACCAGCAATACCACCCCCGATAACCAGCATCGGAGTGTTTTGTTCTTTATTGTTCATCTCGCTTTCACCATTCACAGTGAAACTTTCTTCCTCATAGGATTGGGGCCCATTTGCTTGATATGCTTGGTAAATTCGTTAGTTACCTCTTTAAATCTTTGCCCTTCTGATGCTGATACCCAGGCGAGCATAAGCCTTTCCGAATCCAGCCCCAAGGTCTCGATAGTTTTTTTCAAAAGGGCAAATCTCCGGCGGGCATAGTAATTTCCTTCTCTGTAGTGACAGTCACCTGGGTGGCACCCGGCAACTAGTACCCCGTCAGCTCCATGTAGGAGCGCGGTGGCAACAAGAACCGGGTCAACCCTGCCTGAGCACATAACCTTGATAACTGAGAGGGATGATGGGATATCTAATTTTGTTGCTCCGGCAAGGTCTGCACCAGCATAGGAACACCAATTACAGAGAAAGCCAACTATCCTCGGTGTGAATTTTTCTTCCATAAATACCCCCGGGTTAGAACTGGATTTGTGCCTTAAATTTCCCCCCACCTTCATCCACACAGAAAAGTAGCGTCCTTTTCGTCTTGGCGCACCATGCCGGCATATCCTTGGGGAAAGACTCGCAATCAGCCAGCACCTCTACGGTATCTCCCGGAGGAATATCCTTAGCCATTACGGCCAGTTTGAGCACTGGTTGGGGGCACTTGAGCCCTAAGACATCTAAAATATGTACTGCCATGTTCGCCTCCTTTATTAATACTGTATTCTTAGAAAGAGAAGGTTATCTGGGCATCACTGATTTCGCCTAAGAACGAGGTTGCCCCTGTTACCTCCACCTCTTCCCTCAAATCCTCTGGTTTAATATCCTTGGCCCCTACGCAAAGCTCACAGACCATTATTTTGCCTCCCAGAACACAGACCCCATCATATAGTTCCATCAGGTCCGGCAGACCTTTGCCGCCGTTCATCTTCTCAAGCTCACCTTTCACCATAGCTGCCGCCCCCCCAACGGTGAAAAACATCACCACATCATCGCCGCAGGCCGCAGCAGCAGAACCAAGGATGAAGGCTGGGAAAACACTACTGGACTCGGCACTGTTACAAGTAATTGCTGTTTTAGCCATACTGTACCTCCTTTTTTGAGCTCTTATATTACCGAAAGCCAGGTCGGTGACATGCTAGTCACCGCTCAGCTATCAATCAAGTAGTAGATGGGCAGTGTTGGCCATGCCTCCCCTTAAATGGGCTTGGCCCGAGCTGCTTTATCCTGTGTGTAAAACTCTGGATTATGTCAGCTATCTTTGGAGTCTCAGATTCTGATACCCATTCCAGCCTTAGTCTATCCTTACCAATGCCCACACTGTCCAAGAAAGGACTTAACCCGGTAACTTTTCTTCTAGCATTCAAATTACCTTGCTGGTAGTGGCATTCTCCCGGATGACAGCCACAAATCAGTACGCCGTCGGCGCCGGCAACAAATGCTTTCAGTATGAATTTTTCGTCTATCCTACCGGAGCACATCACCTGTACCGCCCTGACATTGGGCGGGTATTCTGTTTGTGATGTACTAGATGGATCAGCACCGGTATAGGAACACCAGTTACAGAAGAAACCGACTATCTGCGGCTCAAATTCAGCCATTACTTAACACTCCAGATACTTACTTACCGCTGGACTATTTTTGTAGTAATGCAAAAAAAATGCGATAATGCAGGTTACTGATGATATATAATACCCTACGGGGGTATGAGATGTCAATAGTTGGATTAAAACAATCTACATAGGGAGGGGCAAATGGCTGAAAAAGTAGTACCTAAAGAGGCACTAGTCAAGCGTCTTAAAAGGGCTGAGGGCCAGATTCGTGGTATCCAAAAGATGATTGAAAGCGGTCGTGAATGCGAGAGTGTCATAACCCAGTTGGCGGCAGTACGCTCTGCTATTGAGGGTGTTACCGGCCTCGTACTGGAAAACTGTATAGTAAATTGCTTCGAACGTGAAACAGCGCCTGAGCATGCTAATATTGAATCTCTGGTACGGGCTATCGCTATCTGGGGTAGAGTGCATGTTGGTGATTAGTCACAAAATCCACCTGCTAGCTTCGTTCGACTGACCTCCCCTCCGAAAACTGTCAATTACCACTGTGGAAAATCTAATGTTATCGCTCCCAAACACGCAAAAGTAATGCCTAACCAAAAGGGTATGGGTATACATAACCTCCATACTAGCTGTTGATAACAACGCAGGCAGTGATTATCGTATTCCATGCGTTTTTTGCATAAATTCGTTTACACATCTTGCAATAGGGTCGTGAGTATTTGTTCATCTACCCCTTTTTAACAGTACCAATCTTAAGGTGCTACTTCGTGTTTTGGGTATTGACAATGATAAATGGCGGGAGTATACTCCACCCATCAAAATAGAATATCGCACACGAAGGGTGTAGAAGAGGGAGTGTTGAACCGCCACCCTTAACTGGGAGCTTGGATGGAGGGGAGCCAATAGTGAAACCGGCCTCAAAAGGTCGGTTTTATGTTTTGGGATAAGGAGGTAATTTCTGTGCCAAATAAAGCTGATTTCTTGAATGTGTTAAGGAGGTAAAAATATGACACAGTGGTTGAGTGCCGAAGAAGCTCGTAAATATTTGGATTTACCCAGTACCACTTACCTGGATAATTATGCCAAGGCTGGTGAACTGGTGGAGAAGCATAGTGAAGGAAAGATTATGTTCTCACAGGAGGAGCTGGATAGGTGGAGGAAGGAGAGAAGACTCTTCCCTCTGGATATGAGAGACTACATGAAATGCCTGCGTTTTGCTGTAGGGAGCCTCTATAAGTACTGTTCAATATTCGGTTGTGTTACCAGCAACTCCTCGGAGCTGGTCAAAGTCGTCGATAACTTCATGTTGCATAAGCTGGGTGAAGTTGCCTTTCAAAAATTTATGGATAAGAATTTCAAGATCGTTATCAAGTTTGAATTTGAGTTTCATGAAGAAGTCGTCAGCCAGGAGGTTACCGAGATTGCTTTGCCGGGGAAATGGCTTCGCGTATATAACCCGCCGGAAAAGCTGGGACTTGCCGTTAAAGCAATCGAGATGGGTAACTCCTGGCTCGTTGTTCCTGAATCGGAAGTGGAGAATCGGCGGGACTGTCCCCTGATCGATGTATACGTGGTAGTTCGTGTAGGGTTACCACCCGACCACCTGTTTCGGGTCCTGGGGGAGATTTCATGGTCAAGGCTTGGCATTAGACAAGAAGAGACGATCCTCTCTCGTTTTGATTACCTTGAGGCAGATTCTGGTATTGCAACAGAAGAAGAAGTACCAATTCCTCAGCTTGAAGCTGTCCAGGCGGAGATTGTCGGATATGCCTGGCTTAGCGAGTTACTTGAGGCTGGTGTTCAACCCGGTGTCCCGGAGCGAGGAGTACAGCCGGGCTATTATCTAACTACCGGAAATCTCAGAAGGGGCAATTCAGAATGGCAAAAACTGATTGGGTTATTGTAGTCATAAATTACCGGGAAATTTTTACATACTGATATATTATGGCTAGATAAGGTATTTCTGTGACGACTGATTTAGTATTAGCGATAGGGGTAATGATAATCGCCGGTTTTCTGGGAGGGGTGGTGATGAGGAAGATTAAGTTCCCCAGAGTTACTGGATATATCGTTGTTGGTATCTTGCTAAGCCCTTCTGTTTTAGGTTCCTTCGGTCTAGATTTCCTGTCGAAAGCTGCTGTAGATAGTTTAGATATAATCACCAATGTTGCTTTAGGTATCGTTGCTTATTCAATCGGCAAGAGTCTTCGTACAGAGTCTATACGTAAAACGGGTAGAATTATTGCCTGGATAGCGCCTCTTCAAAGTCTCGGTGCCTGGCTTCTTGTTACTTTGGTAATTGCCTTCCTATCCCCACTCATCTTATCCTTCCCGGGGAAAACCTTCTTACAGTTCTATTTCCCGATCGCTCTTATTTTAGGGGCTATAGCATCGGCTACTGCCCCCGCATTAACCTTGGCTATTATTCATGATTGTAGAGCTAGGGGGTCTTTGACTACAACCCTACTGGCAGTGGTGGCGATTGACGACGCAATCGCCGTTATCGCTTTTGCCATCGCTGTGGGTTTTGCCCAACCATTGGTAAGCGGAGTAGGAGATGTTTCCTACTATCAAATGTTCGCGGTTCCTTTCCTAGGTATACTCAAGTCCATAGGTATAGGTGCCGCCTTTGGCTTTGCCTTAATCAATATTGCTAAGCTGGTGAAAACCCGCAAGTTGGTCTTGGTAGCGGTTCTAGGGGTGATTTTAGCTTGTGTCGGCGTCGCCAATTTCCTCGGTATATCACTAATCATGGCGAATATGGTTGTTGGATTTGTCGTGGTAAACAAGGGTAGGAAAGACGAGCCATTTCCTGTGATTGAAAACATCGAGGATGTAGTCTTTACTTTTTTCTTTGTCTTGGCAGGAATGCATTTTGATGCCAGCATTATGAAAACTGCCGGTATTCTGGCGTTATCCCTATTTAGTATCAGATTTGCCGGTAAGTACTACGGCGCAAGAATCGGTGCCAGAATCGCTCATGCACCTGAGGCGATTAAAAAATATATTGGTTTCACTTTGCTTCCTCAGGCCGGAGTTGCTATCGGTCTTGCTATTCTGGCAAGGAGTGCCTTTCCTGAATCTCCAGTCTTGGGTGACATACTGTTAAATGCGGTTCTGGCATCCGTTATCATTAGCGAGATTGTTGCACCTCCTCTGGTAAAATACGGTATCACTAAGGCTGGTGAGGCGGCAAGATCATAAAAATCGTCACCCGAGACTTAAATAGGTGTTAATTTTATATAGTTTTGTTTATAATATTCTGCTAACGATGTACATAACCTAATCAATACTTGGTAGACTAGTTGGTCATCTGCAATATCAAGAAAGTTCCTCATAAAACTTCAGGATATCGTGAAATTATTTGCCCCCACTTGTGGTGAACAGGTTTATCCATACCCTTTTAGCTTCGATAGTTCTGTGGGGCCCTTCGTACCTCCACCCCTTGCGGTGTTTGTAGGGGGCAGGCACCTCTGTTTATCTAGCACTAAATACCTATTAGCACTTGACCTTTGGATGATTGTTTTGTCAGTTCTGATGGCTTATGTTTAGGAAAGGTAATCATTATAGAGGAGAATACATAAAAACATCTGCATCAAGCCAAGAAATATAACTATATAGAGGTAAGATAGCAACTAAATAGATAATGGAGGTGACAATATGTTGCTAACGAGAGAAGAATATTATCAGGATGTGAGTAGGCATAGACGTGATATGGCTATGCTCTCTTCGGAGCTAAACGCAGGGAATGAAAGGGAGCCTGTGCATGCAGGGCCACAGTATGTTGCCTGTGATGGTATATTCGGCACACATCTCTTAATCTCAACTGGTTTGGAGGGGCAGGCTCCTGTCCGTATAAAACCGATACCCTCCAAAGCATTTGGTTATGTAGATGTCTATTAAAAAGCATTGCCATATAGAATCCAAAGTATAGTCTCGAAAAGTGAGATAAAGTAAGGTTTACTCACCTTGACTTTTACCTTCAGGTCGGTTATCCTGCAGGTGGTTATCTGGGAAAACAAAACCAGCAATGAGCAGGAGCGTTGATAGGTGGAGATACGTGTATGTATCCATTTGGATTCGCACACCGTAACCGGAAATGTTTCCCTGCCTCGTGGGAAACGTCTGTCAGACCTTCTCAACGGTTCAATCGTGGGACAATCTGAGCATAACACCATGTTTCTTGAACTGACTGACGTGATAATATCTCACGCAGATGGTACAGAAGAAAAAACACAAACATCCTTTATCAACAAAGCGACTATTCAGTTGCTAACGACGCTAGACGAAGATTTGGCTAGAGGCATTGGTGTAAAGGATAGCCCCAAGCAGTACCCTTATGTGCATAAGTCACCAGTGCGGGCAAGGATGCGCATGCCGAGTTACGAACTCAGTGGTAATGTCCATTGTGCTAGCGGGCAGAGAGCACCACACTTGCTTGAGGAGCGATTTATGTTTCTTCCTTTAACCGATGCCAGGATACGAGTATCCAAAGGAGACGATTGGTGGGGAGCCACCTTCGTCGCCGTGAACAGAAGGCAAATCCTTTCCCTGCAATATGAGGGAACCTCTCTAGGTTCATCGTAACCCCTAAAGCATCAAATCATGTAGAGGCGGCGAATAAGGGAAAATTTCCAAAGCATTACTTTGCTTCAATGTGCCATCGTAAAGGTCTTCGTGTCACTACCAAGGTGGCCTATTGAAAAAGAGAAGAGGAGATATGCTGAATGGCTAAGCGTGACGATAATGGGCCTGAGTTTATAGCCAAGGTAGTCTGCCAGTGGCTGGAGAACTCCGGTTGTCATGCTCTGTTCATCAACCTTGGCAGCCCTTGGGAGAATGGATGTATCGAGAGCTTCAATGATAAGCTGAGGGATGAGTGCCTGAACCGAGAGATGTTTAAGAATGGAAAGGAAGCTCAGGCCATTGTGGAAGTCTTTAGGCTGGAGCATAATAACTACCGACCATACAGCTCACTGAATCCCACGACACCAGCAGAGTTTGCTAAGGCCATGGGCATAAGTTGAAAACCCACAAAACTCTTACTACAGTTGGTACAAAAAGGGGGGCACCTCCAGTCTCTCATTCTAGGTGGTATTAATAATGGTGGTACCCCAACCTTATGGGGACTAGTTTAAGCGATCTTCTCCGATTGAATAAATCCCATGTTAAACCTGCCGCCGATATGTGTGCCCGGGCTTTTCAGAATGATCCGCTGCTTATCTATTACATCCCCGATTCGTGTGAGAGAAAGAGCAAGTCGGTATATATTCTACAATGTTACATCCGTTATGGTGTTCTGTACGGCGAGGTCTACGCAACGTCCCAGAATCTCGAAGGGATTGCGGTGTGGATTCCTTCCGGGAAATATGACATGACACTATGGAGAACAATCAGGAGTGGATGGTTTGCCCACCATTTCAAACTTGGAAAAGAATCCGCATCAAGGCTATTACATGACGACCGACGCATCTCTTCGATGTACAAGCGACATGCGCCTCTCCCTAATTGGTACCTACAGTGGCTCGGCGTAGATCCTGTATTCCAGGGACAAGGTTATGCAAGCATCTTGCTAGAGGCTATGTTTGCCAGGATAGACCGGGAGCATTTGCCCTGCTATCTTGAAACCGAAAATAAAAAGAATGTACCTATGTATCAACATTTTGGTTTCAATATAGTTGAGGAAATCATCATCCCTGGTACCGAAGTTAGACATTGGGCGATGCTACGAAATAACCCTGGCTAATAAGAAACGCGGCCAAGGCGCATAACTATTCTTCTGCCCCAATCATAAACGAGCTGCCTTAGTCCTTTAGTCTCATCTTGTATTGGAAGAGACTACCAGTGGAGTTTGCCAAGACCCGGTGGTATAATCGTCAGGGGGAGTAGACAGCAAGCCGGTAGGAGGAAGCAACGATTTGTAGATTGATATGAGGGGATCTATCAGCGGTTCATTGAACCGGATACACCAAGAATTAAGCGAAACTAAATAGGAAAACTCTGGTGGATACTGAAAAGCTCTGGCGGAACATTATTGAGACTCAAGCGATACTAACCTGTCGTTTTCTACCTGATGGCACGCTCACTTTCATTAACGATGCCTACGCTAAATATTTCGGCAAGAAACACAAGGAGTTGATCGGTCACAGCTTTATGTCACTCATCGCTAAAGATGAGCGAGACAATATGCTGCGGATTATCAGCTCTCTTGATGCAGAGAAACCCATTGTGATACACGACTGCCGTTTGTTAACAGACAAAGGGGAGAGCTCTTGGCTACGGCTGGTCATTCAGGCAATATTTGACAAAGAGGGCAATCTTACAGAATTGCAGGTAGTGGGGCAAGACATTACTGAGCGAAAACAAACGGAGGAGAAGTTGAGGGAGAGTGAGGAAAGGTACCGTTCATTAGTAAAGAATATTCCAGATGCGGTATGGACGACAGATGAAAACTATCGCATTGTTTTCGTAGGCCCAAATATCAAATCGGTTCAGGGGTACACTCAAGAGGAAATATATCAGAGCGGTTCCTGGATGGTATGGTTTGAGAGAATTCATCCCGACGATGTCGACAGAGCTAAAGCTGCTTTTAGGGCATTGATTGAACACGGAAAAGACTACAAGATCGAGTACCGGTTTAAGAGAAAGAATGGACGGTGGGGGTGGTTACTTGACAGATCGGTAGGGACCTATGAAAGAGGAGGGATAAAGTATGCTGATGGCTTGTTCTCAGATGTTACTGAGCGGAAAAGAGCGGAGGAGAAAATCCACAAATTTCAAAAACGGCTTCAGTCTCTGGCATCCCAGATATCATTGACTGAGGAACAGGAGCGGAGGCGTATTGCGATATGCTTGCACGACCAGATAAGTCAGACACTAGCGCTAATTAGGTTGAAACTAGCTGCATTGCAGCAGCCGTCTTCCGATGGTGATACTAAACAAGTCGCCAGCATCCTGGAGTTGGTGAACCAAGCCATTCAGAGAACACGCTCGTTGACCTTCGATCTCAGCCCTCCCGTCCTTTACGAGCTAGGTCTTGAGGCAGCGTTGGAGTGGATCGCTGAGCAGTTTCAGAAACAGCATAATATCATCTTCACATTCGAAGACGATGGTAAGCCTAAGCCACTAGCAGATACCTGCCGAGGTGTCCTCTTCTTTGCTGTGCGCGAGTTACTCGTCAATGTCATCAAGCATGCCAAGGCTCAAAATGTTAGCATATCAACGCGGGGATTAGCTAAAAAAATACGCGTCGTAGTTCAAGACGATGGAGTTGGATTCAACACTTCTGAAATTGAGAGGCAACCTAATGTATTTGGTCTCTTTAGCATACGTGAGCGGTTGAGACATGTTGGCGGACATTTGAACCTCGAATCTCGTTGCGGGCATGGAACGCGTGTTAGCCTCGTTGCTCCACTGCGTAGCGGTAGAGTGAACCATAGGGTGAAGGTAGCGTGACAATAAAGATATTACTTGCAGATGACCACCGAATTATGCGCGATGGCCTATATGCCCTGCTTAAGAATGAGCCTGATATCGAAGTGGTTGCTGAGGGGAATAACGGGCGAGAGGCGGTGGAGATGTCCCGGAAGCTGAAGCCCGGGGTGGTCATCATGGACATGAGCATGCCCGGCTTGAACGGGATTGAGGCCACTCGCCAGATCCTTGCCTTGGGTGATAATGTTAAGGTCCTCGCTCTATCGATGCATGCTGACAAACGGTTTGTAATAGGAGCGCTGTCTGCGGGGGCATCGGGCTACGTATTGAAGGATTGTGCATTCGAAGAACTAGTCCAAGCGATCCGTACTGTGGCTATGGATCAGACTTACCTGAGTCCAAGCATAGCTGACATCGTAGTCGAAAGCTATAGGCGCAGTCAGCCGTCTCCTGATCAATTGTTTTCCGTCCTGACACCTAGGGAACGCGAGGTGCTACAGCTCCTCACCGAAGGCACGAGCATAAAGGACACCGCCTCTCTTCTACACGTGAGCACGAAGACTATAGAGACGCACCGCCAACACATCATGGAAAAATTGAATACCCGCAGTGTAGCTGAGCTAACCAAATATGCGATCCGTGAAGGGATGACCTCCCTCGGCGATTAGTTCCATGGTGGCTAGAATCCGGTGTCTATTTCCTAACTAATTATAGTGTTCTCTGGTGATTAACTCAGGAATATTGAAGCCATAAATCAGATGTTTCCTGATTGTGCCCGCCTCAGAGATGTCCTATAATAAACAGTGTGGGGTGTTAGCTTTTCACCTATCCTTGTCGTTTTTTTGTTTGATAAGGTGTGTGGCTTTTAATGTTGCTAACACACTAACATTTTCTTTCATTGGGTGAGGTAGCTAACCGGTTCTTCAACTGGAATCGGATATGCAATAAAATTCTAACGGTTAAGGGAGGTGTATTGATTATGAGAAAAAAGAAAAATATACTGATTATTGGCGCTGCAGGAAGGGATTTTCACAACTTCAACATGTACTTTAGGGGTAAAGAAGAGTACAACGTAGTAGGATTCACCGGCGCACAAATACCAGGCATCACCGACAAGAAATACCCGCCTGAACTGGCAGGTGACCTCTATCCAGAGGGAATTCAAATCTACGCGGAAGGGGAATTGCCGAGGCTTATAAAGGAGCTGAATGTTGATACCTGTGTCTTTTCCTATAGTGATGTTCCTTACCAGCATGTGATGGGTGTCGGGGCAATTGTAAATGCCGCCGGTTCAAACTATATGATGCTCGGGCCAAGGGACACGATGCTCAAAAGCAAGAAACCCGTTATCGCAGTATGTGCGGTGAGGACGGGTGCCGGCAAAAGCCAGACTTCAAGAAGGGTCATAGAACTACTGATGGAAAGGGGCTTGAAGGTCGTTGCTGTACGCCACCCCATGCCTTATGGCGATTTGATTGCCCAGAAGGTGCAGCGCTTTGCTGAGTTAGAGGACTTGGAGAGGCACAACTGTACTATTGAGGAGATGGAGGAGTATGAGCCGCATGTCGTACGTGGAAACGTTATATATGCAGGAGTGGACTATCAGGCTATTTTAGCGGCTGCGGAAGAAGACCCGAAAGGCTGTGATGTCATCGTCTGGGACGGGGGGAACAATGACTTCTCATTTTTCAAACCCGACCTAATGATAACTGTTGCCGACCCTCATCGTCCGGGACATGAGCTCTCATACTATCCCGGGGAAATCTGCTTACGAACCGCCGATGTGGTGGTTATCAATAAGATCGACAGTGCCAATCTGGCAAATGTCCAGAAGGTGCGAGAGAG
>Ga0208769_1001221_pt1 | contig 11542 bp, 13 predicted proteins | sample AntAceMetag02UKC_FD_184768 | JGI IMG/M metagenome (GOLD analysis project Ga0208769, IMG submission 184768) | Saline lake microbial communities from Ace Lake, Antarctica- Antarctic Ace Lake Metagenome 02UKC (SPAdes) (version 2) | ecosystem: Environmental > Aquatic > Non-marine Saline and Alkaline... | reverse complement strand
GTGGAATAATATATATAATAATTTAGAACATTGCTCCCTAGAAGGTCTTACGCCAAATGAGGCTTTAAAGAGAGTGCAAAATGTGTGTACCTAAAACAACGTTGCGAAAGCTAGGGAGCGTGTTAAGATAAAATCATGATTATTTTTCTCTCAGGACAAGACACTTATCGCTCTACCCAGCGGCTCAAAGTTTTACGTCAAGCCTTTTGTGACAAGTTTGATCAGACTGGGATGAATGTTGAAGTTTTGTACGGGGATGAGATCAAGCTTGAAGATTTTCGTAAAGCTGTTTTTTCATTAGGTTTGCTTTCTTCACATCGTTTTGTGATAATTAAAAATTTGTTAAGCGAAAAAAGACCAGCTGATTTTTATGAAGAATTAGCAACTGAGATCAAAGCTCATCAGGTTCCAGCAGAGGTAATCTTAGTTTTTTGGGAAGGCTCTAATCTGGCAGGCAAAAAGCAGGGCAATAAGCTTTATAATTTGTTGAAAAAAACAGATAAGGTTGAAGAGTTTGAATTTCTTTCTCCAGTTAAACTTAGAAATTGGCTAGTAACCACGGTTAAAAGTAGGGGTGGTAAGATCGCTCAGGAAGCAGTTGATTACTTAATTGTTAATTTAGGCACAGACTTGTGGCAATTGTCATCTGAAATCGAAAAACTTATTCATTATAAAAAAGATGAATTGATTCTCAAAAAAGATGTAGCAGAATTTGTTCCCCAGGTTTTGAATGATAATATTTTTAATTTTACCGATGCTTTGGCAAATAAAAATGTTAAACAGGCTTCTGGTCTTTTAGCTGATCAGCTTGATTCAGGAGCTAATGCGTTTTATCTGCTAACCATGTTGATTCGACAATTTAAGATTCTTTTGCAGATGAAGCAAGGTGTTGAAAGAGGCCAATCTTCTGATCAACTACAACAAGAATTAAAAATCCATCCTTTTGTAATAAAAAAATCTTTAGCCCAAGTTAGAAAATTTGATTTACTTGAGCTAAAAAAGATTTATCACCAACTTTTAAAAATAGATACTCAGCTTAAGACTACTAGTTTAGACCCGCGGGTAATTTTTCAATTGTTTATTGTTGAAGTCTGCAAATAAAAAACCAGCAGGATTATCTCCAGCTGGTTTTCTTAGTTTATTTCTTTAATTTTTTTTGAGCAGCCTTGGCTAGTCGAGAAAGTTTTCTAGCAGCATTTTCTTTTTTGATAATTCCTTTTTTAGCAGCCTTGGCTAAGGTTTTTTGACTTTTTTTAAGCAACTCGGTCATGTCTTCTTTGCCTTCGGCTAGAGCTTTTTCAGTCTCTTTAATTGTAGCATTGAGGACTCTCTTTACTTTGTCATTTTCCAAAGTTTTTTTCTTAGCCTGTTTGAGGGCTTTTTTGGCAGATTTTATCTGGGGCATGTTTGATTTAAATTAAGTCTTTATAAATATTATGACATTACTATATATTAATTTTTCAAAAAAATCAAGCTCGTTTGTCGTATTTGTTAGCAAGTCTACTCGGAGCTTATTATTTTTTTAGTTTTTTTAGTTCTTTGATCTGGTCTCTGAGGTTAGCAGCTTTTTCAAATTCTAGGTTAACGGCCGCCAGCTTCATTTGGGCCTCAAGGTCGTTTAATAGATGTTTTCTTTCATCTTTGGGTAATTTTTTTATTCTTTTTATTATTTGGTCAAATTCAGATTTATCTTTTTCTATTTTCATCCCGGCTAGTCTGTCGGTGGAAATTGCTTTTTGAATAGTCTGAGGAGTAATATTATTTTTAAGATTATATTCTTTTTGGAGATGACGTCGTCTTTTTACCACAGTTATCGCAGCACTCATTGAGCCGGATGTTTTGTCAGCATACATGATCACCTTTCCTTCTACGTGTCTAGCAGCTCGCCCCATGGTTTGGATTAGTGAGATGTTGTCTCGAAGAAAGCTTTCTTTTTCTGCATCTAAGATAGCTACCAAAGATACTTCGGGTAGATCTAGCCCTTCACGAAGTAGGTTAATACCGACTAAGACATCATATTTACCTAGTCTTAGATCGCGGAGTATCTCTAGTCTAACCAAAGTATCAACATCAGAATGTAGGTAAGCAACTTTTATATTTTTTTCTTCAAGATAATCAGTCAGCTCTTCGGCCATTCTTTTTGTTAAAGTTGTGATCAGGGTTCTTTGTTTTTTCTTGGCCCGCTTATTGATTTCAATTATTAAATCGTCGAGTTGTCCTGCTGTTTTTCTTATTTCAATCTCTGGATCTAGCAAGCCCGTTGGCCTGATAATTTGTTCAGCAATAACTTTGGATATTTTTCTTTCATAGTCTCGAGGGGTGGCTGAAACATAACAAACCTGATTTATTTTTTTATCAAATTCTTTAAATTTAAGAGGTCGATTATCTAGAGCAGCAGGTAGCCGCCAGCCATAGTCAACTAAATTTTTTTTTCGAGCTTGGTCACCGTTGTACATGCCACCGATTTGGGGAACCGTAATATGTGATTCATCAATAAACATTAAAAAATCCTTGGGGAAATAATCTAGTAGAGAATATGATGGTTCACCTGGATTACGCTGCTCAAAATACCTTGAGTAGTTTTCAATCCCACTCACAAAGCCGGTTTCTTTGATCATTTCTAGATCATATTTAACTCTTTGCTCAAGACGCTGAGCTTCTATGAGTTTATTGGCTGATTTAAATTTTTTTACTTGAGCCACCATGTCTTTACGGATTGTTTCTAGAATTATCGGCAAGTCTTCTCGTGGAGCTAGATAGTGAGTAGCTGGAAAGATATAAATTTTGTTTCGATCTTCTTTGATTTCTCCGGTTAAGAAGCTGGTTTCAAAAATGCCTGCGATTTTATCCCCATCAAAATCAACTCGGTAAGCAAATGAATTTGAGAAAACTGGAAAAATTTCTACTACATCTCCTCTGACTCGGAAAGTTCCCCGCCAAAAATCAAGATCATTTCTTTGATATTGAATGGCGATCAAATTTCTTAAGAATTCTTGACGATTTAAATTCTGGCCCTTGCTAAGAGCTAGGCCATCTTCAAAATATTTTTTTGGTGAGCCTAAGCCATAGATACATGAAACCGAAGCTACGATGATAACATCACGTTTTGAAAGCAGAGCTTGAGTCGAAGCATGACGAAGTCTTTCTATCTCTTCGTTGATTTGGGTCTGCTTTTCAATATAAGTATCTGAACGAGGCGTATATGATTCTGGCAAATAATAATCATAATAACTAACAAAATAATGAATTTCATTTGTGGGGAAAAATTCTCTAAATTCCGAAGCTAATTGCGCTGCTAAGGTTTTGTTGTGAGAAATTATTAAGGTTGGTCTTTGAAATTTTTCGATTAAGTTGGCCATCACAAAAGTTTTTCCCGAGCCAGTTACTCCTAGCAGGGTTTGGTCGCGATTGCCTTTTTTTAGACTAGCACTTAACTCGTTGATAGCTTTGGGTTGATCGCCAGTGGGCTTATATTTTGCTTGTAATTTGAATTCCATTCTATTATTTTAGCACATTTATATTAGAAAAAATTGTTCAAAAGGGTTATACTATTAAATATGATAGCTTATCTTAAAGGTAAAATTTTAGCACAAAATTTAGGTTCCGTCATCATTGAGGTTAACAATGTTGGTTATTTGGTATTTGTTCCAGAAATTTTAGCCCAAAGTATAAAAATAGGTCAAGAAGTTGAATTATTTACTTATTATTATTTGCGTGAAAATGTGGTAGAATTGTATGGTTTTTTCAAAAAAACTGAGCTAGAATTTTTTAAACAATTGATTACTATCAACGGGGTTGGTCCCAAGGCTGCTTTGGCTATTCTCTCATCTTTAAAAATGGAGCAGGTCAAAGGAGCTATTGTGCGAGAAGAGCCAGTTTTAATTCAAACTGTTCCTGGAATTGGTAAAAAAACTGCAGCTAGAATTGTTTTGGAGCTTAAAAATAAAATATTTCTTTCTGAGACAGAGGCTGATAATCTTTCTAGTACAGCGACTTCACACCAGGGAGAACTTGTCGAAGCCTTGATTAATCTTGGCTACTCAAGGGCCGAGGCAGCTAAATATTGCCAAAAAATTCCAGCTGAGGCAGAAACTTTAGAAGAAAAAATTAAATTTGTTTTAAAAAATGCTGGAAAATAAAATTGATCAGTTTTTACAACAAACTAGTTGGGCTGACTTTCAAAGAAATTGTGGACAACAGGCTGATTTTGTTGAAAATGTTCTATGTATTAAACATTCGACGACTTTAGGCTTGGATTATTTATATATTCCTCGAGGAATAGTTAATACTAAGAATATAAAGGCGATTTCTAACAAAGCTCGAGAGATTGGCTGTATTTTTACGCGGATTGAACCTGGCTTAGATTCAAATATTTTAGGTCAAACAACCAAGGCAATCCAACCTCAAGATGTTTGGGTGTTAGAACTTGATAAAACAGAGACAGAAATATTAGCAGGCATGAAGCCCAAGACTAGATACAATCTACGCCTGGCTGCTAAAAAAGGAGTTGAGATTAAGGCCTCAGTAGACCCTAAAGATATTAAAGTTTTTTATAAAATTTCTAAAGAAATGGCTGAGCGTCAAAAGATTCGGATTCATTCAGAAAAATATTATCGAAAATTATTTATTTCTTTTGTAAAAAATCAACAAGGCTTTTTGTATCTGGCTTATTATCAGGACAAGGTAATCGCTGCTAATTTAGTAGTTCATTCAAATAATACCGCGACTTATGTCCATGGCTCATCTGCTAATAAATTTCGGAATGTTATGGCGCCGTATGTTTTGCAATGGCAGGCAATTCAAGATGCTCAGCAAGCTGGCCTTAAATATTATGATTTTGGTGGGGTAGCACCACAGGGAGCAGAAAATCATTCTTGGCAAGGTATCACGCGTTTTAAGCAGGGATTTGGTGGTGAGCTAGTTCATTATCCCGACTCAGTTGATATAATTTATAGTCAAAAAAAATATAAATTATATAAATTGTTAAGAATAATTAATAAAATTATCAAAAAATAATAATTAATATAAAAATTATGTCAATGATCAATGGAAAATTTAATGTCGAAGATCAAACTCCTAATGGTAAGGGTATGTCAGAATTAAATTCTAAGGGGACTTTTATGATTGACGCTATTTTGGGTGACGCTCGAAAATATGGCACAAAAGAAATGGGTGTGTATGTCATTGAAAATGACAACGGAAAATTAGTAATTAAAGAAAAATAGTTTACAGCTCTATGTTTTCAGGAAATATTAAATCACTTTCTTATATTTTATTGTTGCTGGATATTATCTTTTTAGCTTTAGCTGTTTTTTCATTTGTCTCAGGCTGGTGGTTGTGGGGATTAATTTTTTTAGTTTTAAATCTTGGGATAGGTTTGTTAGCTTTTCGTCAGAAAAATAAATATTTTCCAGATAAGCCAAATTTTCCTCAGCGTAAGAAATAATTAGCTATTCGTAGTTACGAATAATGCCGACCACTTTACCTTGGATGGTAACATTTTTTACTTTAACTGGTCGGTATTTTTTATTAGCTGGTTGGAGGCGGATGTAATTTTTATGTTTGTAGAATTTTTTGAGGGTGGCAGTGTTGTCTTCGAGTAAAGCAATTACGATATCACCATCTTGTGGTGAGCTAGTTTTTTCACAAACAACATAATCGCCATCAGCGATTAATTCATCCTTCATGGAGTCTCCCTTAACTTTAAGGATAAAGGATTCTCGTCCACGAGTGATTTCTTGGGGAACAGAGATCGTCATCTCTTGATCTTCAATAGCTTCGATTGGCAGGCCAGCGGTAATTAGACCAATAACTGGTAGCTCAATAGCAGTGGCTGCTAAATAAGCTTCATTGTAATTCATGCCGAGTGTATCTAAATTTTCATGTTCGATAATTTGGACATCTTTGGTTAATGGATCTTTTTTTACAAAACCCTCTTTTTCAAGATAAGCAAGATGCTCATGAACAGTTGCCACAGAAGAAAGATTAAATTTATTTGCTATTTCAGTTAGAGTAGGGGCATAGCCATTTTTCTGTATGTATTTTTTGAGAAAAGCTAGTATTCTTTGTTTTTGTTTGGGTAAGACTTTGGGCATATATTTTTATCTTAATTTTTAGTTATCTATATTATAACCGAAAAAAAACCGAATAGCAAATATCTCTTGTGGATAAATTAACTCCTCCTTATAAGAGAGGAGGAAGTGCAGAATCATTAATTACCTAATAGGTTGTTAAAAGAGGGTGAGTTTTGTATAATAAACATATGGATGATAATTCGTGGCTAAAATTTATAGTTTTTCTTGGCATTGCTGCTTTTGTCGCAATTAGTATTGGCGTTTTTTTGTTAGTATTGCGAGTAATGCTAATTTGGCTACCTGAGCTTCCTATTATGGGCATGCTGGTGATACTCCCTTAAATTTTTTAATTAAATTTAAAAACAGCCCTGCACCAGATGGCGTGGGGCTGTTGGTTTTTTTACGAAAAAAAGAAAGGGAACACCCAGATAAAGCATCCAAGCACTGATGCTAAAATCAGAACCAATGATCCTATCAAAACCATAACTATTTTTTTTCCATTCAAGCATCCAATGGCGACAATAAGGCAAATTGTTGCCGTAATCATCGTCAAGAAGAGTACTTTAAACAAAAGCGTGGTTGGCAGCGAGAGGGGGTTCAAAAACATTACGACAAAGGCCATTGTTAACAAACAGCCAATGATCGTCAGAATTTTTCCGGCTTTCATCCGCCGGAGATTTTTTTGGGGAAAATTCCCCTGAATCACTTTATCCATTTTTTCCTCCAGTTTTTTTGGTTAGAAAATTAGCAAACTCGTTGCCAGTAGTAGGCAAATTCCAGCCGAGGTTAAGCCCAGCCTGCTCAGGTTTTTTCGAGGATTTTCGCAGCTTTGGTAGAACCCAGTAATTATTAGAATAATAGAGCCTGCCATCAGGTCAGCCATCATGCTAAGGTGACAACCGGCTCCTTTGAGCCAATGTTCCGCTGGGGTGAAAATCGTGCCAAAGACCATGACTCCAAACAGTAAATAAGCTAGAAAAAAACTTGTTTGAGAAGATTTGGCCTTCATCTAGCCTCCTTTGTTTTTGAAAAGAACATTGAACGATCAATATAGGAAATTACAACCTTTTAAAGGTGTTGTCAATGGTAGATAAATAAAAAACAGCCCGACACTGGATAGTGCGGGGCCGTTGGTTTTTCAACCATCTTCGTAAAATTCGAGGATGATCGGGACGATCTCCTCGTACATCGCTTGAAACCATTCGAAATTGTGATTTAGCTCCGAGTTGAGATAGAGCTGATCGGAAAAGACCATCAGGCTGCCAGTGGGGTTGACCTTGGATTCGGCTTGAGCCTGGTCGACTCGGGAATCGAGACCGGTGTCGATTAGTTGGATTCCATAGCCGGTCACCCAGAACTTTTTGTCTTCAGTCGGATCGTTGCTCCGGGGCTGAAGATTTATAATCAACCGATCGCGGTTGGTTTTGCAATCCGTGACGTAAATCTCAAGCTGCCAGAACTTATGTCCTAGCATTTCGTGATTTAGAATGAAGACGGCCACAAAGCCTCTCAATCCGTCATCTTCCACCGGTTTTAGAAATTGGCTCATTTCTTTGATGAGTCGAGGATGGTTAAAATTGACCTGAAGGATTTTTTCCGCCAGTTCGAGAATTGGCAGATTTTTACCCTGATACAATCCGTGCATTCGGTCTTTTTCGACTCGAAGAGTGTCACCCTCTTCAAGAGGGTTGGTCGAGATGGCTTTGCCAGCCCCGGCGCAGGAAAAGATGAAGGGCACAATTGCCAAAACAACGATGATACCAATCAATGATCTTTTATTCATTTTTACGTCCTCTTATCGAAAAGGGTTGAAAATTCAAGGTACGATTTTGATTGTTGACTATATAATGAAATGAAAATTTTGTCAAGGTCTCTTGGGAAATAATTAGATTTTTATGCTAAAATGACTTTATGAAACAAGAAAAAAACATTGAAGTTGAGTTGCGGACAGAGCTTTATCAAGCTGAGTTTGAGCATATTTTTGCAGAATTAAAAAAGCGGACTTTGTTTCTTGAAGAAGTCCAGCGTTATTTTGTGGTTTTTTTTGGAGAAATAAATGGAGTTAGATACGATTGCCGAGTTAGGATTACGAATAGTGAAGCGGAAGTAGTTTTAAAAAAAGGTGGTTATCATGCCAACAATCGTATTGAAGTTGCGCAAGATATTACTCCTGATCAGTTTCTGGGATTTGTTAAAATTTATGCTCAGATAGATTGGTCAGCTTTTGAGAGTAAGGTTTGTCAACGTAAAATGTATAAATTTGTTGATAAAAAAAATAACGCCGAGATCCAGATCGCGGAATGTGAAGGAATATATTACATAGAGATAGAGAGAATCGCGACTAGAGAGACTGAAAAAGAAGTTATTGCCGAGCTAACTGAATATATGCAGACTTATGGAATCTCACCAATCAGTAAGGATGACTTTTATAAGCTCTGTAAAAGATTAGATCAGAAAGATTGGGTTTTTAATAACAAGCCCGAAGATTATGTTAAAATAGAAAAAGAACTAAAAGAACACTTGGATGAAACAACTAATAAAAAAAATAGTTCCGAAATTTTTGTTTAATAGCTATCATTATTTAATGGCTAAGTTGGCTGAGATTATTTATTTTTTTCCTAGCAACAAAATGATAATTGTTGGAGTGACCGGGACCAAAGGTAAGACTACAACCAGCAATATGATAGCAGCTGTCATAGAAGCTGGAGGAGGTCTGGTAGGACTGGCGACGACTGCTAACTTTAGGATAGGAAGTGAAGAATGGCTCAATGATCACAAGATGACAATGCTGGGGAGATTTAAGCTTCAAAAGTTTTTGAGTAAATGCCAGAAAGCAGGTTGCTCGCATGTAGTTGTCGAGACTTCTTCTGAGGGCATAAAGCAATATCGTCACATTGGGATTAATTATGACTTAGTAGTTTTTACCAACCTATCTCCAGAGCATCTGGAATCACATGGTGGTTTTGAAAATTATAAAAAAGCTAAAAATGAATTATTCAAATTTTTAACTTCTAAAAAGACTAAGACTTTAAAAAATATAAAAATCCCTAAAATTATTGTCGTCAATGCTGATGACAAGCTGGCTGGATTTTTTTTAGACAACAAAGCGGACCAGAAATATAAATATGGTTTTGAAGAACTTAGTTGTGATATTACAGACAGTCTGGGCGACTCTATAGAAGAGTGTATTGTCCCGCATGATATTCAAGTCACTTCGACAGGAACTAGTTTCCAATATGAAGCAGAAAAATTTGCGTTAAATTTTCTAGGAAAATTTAATATTTATAATGCAGTTTGTGCCCTGACTGTTGGGCTAGCTCTGGAGATACCGCTTGTCCAAATCAAGCAAGGCTTAGAAAATATTAAATCTGTGCCTGGGAGACTCGAGTTTATCGAAGAGGCGAAGGCAAAGGGTTTCACTGTGATAGTAGACTATGCTTATGAGCCTAAGTCAGTAGAAAATATATATAAAGTAATCGAAGATTTTAAAAAACCAGAGAGCAAAGTTATAGCTGTGACTGGGAGTTGTGGCGGAGGTCGCGACAAAGCTCGTCGGCCTATCTTGGGGCGCTTAGCTAATCGCTACGCTGATTATGTGATTGTGACCAATGAAGATCCCTATGATGAAAATCCAGAAGAAATAATTGACCAAGTTTTGGCAGGGACTCTTGAAGATAGTACTCGAAAATTGGGAGAGAATGTTTTTAAAGTTTTAGAAAGACGTGATGGCATAAAAAAAGCGTTGCAACTTGCCACGCCTGGAGATATCGTTATCTTGCTTGCCAAGGGAGCGGAGCAATGTATAGCTGGTCCGAATGGTACCAAGATCCCTTGGGATGAGCGAACAGTCGCTCGGGAGTTATTAAGCGAGCTGGATCACGAAAACGCGAAATAAAGAAATACATAAAAAATTAATTTGTAGCCCGCGCATAATTATGCGCGGGCTATGTTTTTATTTGATTTTTTCTTTATATGATGATAGTTTTATATATCAGTCCTTTACAAAGTCGTCGCAGCAATAAGGCTGGACGCGTTTTCATTAACTCCTTTTTTCCTAAGTCGTCAGGATCTGACGCGTTTATGGAAGGAGACACAACATGCAAAAGGAAAGATACCCTGTTCTGGAAGGTTTCTGGTTTGATGAAGGTTCGAAAACTTTTACTTCGGTTGTCGACAATGGGATCTTTCATCCCGACACTTTAAACAACCGTAAAAAAATTCTCGCTGCAAATGGTTTTGGAGTTATGGTCTTTGTCGGTAAGCCGGTCGGTGTATCGAGAGTTACCTCAAGGGTCATGCCGAACTTTATCTCCGGGCAACAAACAGACCTCTTCTGGCTGATGGACACCGTCGTCATGGCCAATCAAGCCACGCTGGTTCTAACCAAGATGTTGGAAGACTCTTTCGTGTTTTCCAGCCCTTATCATTGGATCCTGAGGATCACCAAGATCTCATATCATCAGGCTTTTGAGAATCTTTTTGATAAAAAGAAGTCCAAGGGTTGGGTGGTTCAGCAAGATGGTCGGATCACCAAAGGAGAGAAGAAAGTTGTTTTTCTGACGAAGAAAAATAATGATCGAAGCAACCTTTACCTGGGATTGGGATCTGACCCGCTCGAGTGGCAAGAGAAGTTCGACAACTTCAAAGAGTTGCTCCACGATTTGGGAATCAGCTTTGAAAACAGTGTTTTCCTCAATTGCGGCTGCTGACATACGACAAGTAAAAAAACATCCCCCGTACTCTCCTGGTACGCGGGGATTTATAATTAAAAAACCTCCACCAAGGGGTGGAGGGATTGAAGGTGCTGGGTTAGCCAAGATTGTTAGTCTTGGATTAGTTGCGAGTGCAGCTCTTCGAACATTTTGTAAAAGCGTTCGAGGTAATCTTCGGGGTTCGAAATATCGTTGAAGTTACTTTTTCTTCGCCAGATCTTTTCAGTATCTTGACCTTTTTTTACGCCAAGCAGTAAACGTTCTAGACCATTTTTGTCAAAAACTGCCATGTCAAAATTGGCTGTTTTAACATAAGAGTCACCAATCCTCAGAGTGTAGGAATAGTCGCTTTTATCAGTGACGTTCACTCTATAGACCAGTTGGGCCGTTGCTGGGTCTCCAGCCATATAGTAGTTAAAGGTTTTGATTTCCGGTTGTGTGTAATCATCTTTACATCCGGAGGTTACGAGGAAGCATAAAAAAACGATAGCAAAAATGAAAATGGTCTTGAAAAAATTCATGATGTTTCCTTTCCTAGCATTTATTAAGCTAGAAGTGTTGAAAAATATTTTGTAAATTTACTATGCTTATAATAATAGCATAATATTAATTATTTGTCAAGTAATACTGGTAATGTGTACACACATATTGCACTTTCTTGATAAACTAGGGGCATTATGAAAACTATGCCAAAATCAACCCAAGAAGAAAAATATCGTTGGATAAAACCAATAATAAACAAAGAAATAACCATAA
>Ga0208769_1001219_pt1 | contig 11557 bp, 15 predicted proteins | sample AntAceMetag02UKC_FD_184768 | JGI IMG/M metagenome (GOLD analysis project Ga0208769, IMG submission 184768) | Saline lake microbial communities from Ace Lake, Antarctica- Antarctic Ace Lake Metagenome 02UKC (SPAdes) (version 2) | ecosystem: Environmental > Aquatic > Non-marine Saline and Alkaline... | reverse complement strand
AAGGGTAGGCATTATCGGTTTGGCTATTGCTTATGGTGCCGTGGGCGTTATTTCTGGTCTAGTGCTTTTTGTATATATACGTAGCATTATCCCAGATATTACTATTTCAAAAAAGTTTGTAAATAAAAAACTTGCAAAGGAACTTATAAAACCAGGTGTTTATTTTTTGATACTTCACATATACCTGCATCTGCTGTTATTGTATCTGCTAAATTAAGATTATATCAGTATTTAGATATTTCAACAAATGATTTTGATATTGTAGTACAAAACGGGCAACCTATATATCCTAGTAAACCAATACAAGTAAGTGATTATAGTTATCTTCTTTATAGTGGTGATGGAGGTAGTTTTAATACAAGTGGTTTTACAGATTCAGGTAATCCTTTTGATATAAATCTAAGTGTTACAGGTTTAAGTTGGATTAATAGAAGTGGGTTTACTAAATTTATGTTACGTAGCAATAAAGATATTAATGGTAATGCACCGATAGGAAAGGAATATTCATCATTTTATTCATATGAACAAGGTGCTCCTTATATCCCTAAACTTACTGTTACATATACGTTGACACCATCCACTCATCTTGTCGGCAACCTTCATCTCGGTCATGGTGGATGATAAATTATATTTTCCAAATAGATGGTAGAATGAAAAAAAGTACTAGCTACATAATCAGCATTATCCTTATCGGATTGCTAATTGGGACAATAGTTTGTACTGAACAAACAAGAGCCGAGATATTCCTGGATAAAAGTAAACATTATCATGTTGGGAATGTAAATTTCAATGTGACAGATGGTTTAGGTTTTTATCATTTGACACGTACCAATACTTATATGGAATTTAATGCGAGCAGGTTTTATGTAACATCCGCAAACCCCATCAATATCACTCTTGATTTTATGAATCAGAGTCTGATTACTTCAAGTGATAGCGATAAGGCGATGTGCTTTTATGCTAGTACGACTGTTGGTGCCGTTTGGTTTCAGATTACTGGATTTCAGCCAAGTAAGAAGTATGATATTTATAGGGAGGGTGTATTATTTTCCACAATAACATCTGATGTAGCTGGTCATCTCTTATTTGCAAATACGGAATGGGCTATTGAACGTTATTTTGAGATATACATGTCTGGTGGTCCACCACAAGTTACTGTCGTTGTGACAGACAGCATTGCCCCAGAGATATGTGCCACCATCTTTCTTGAAAATGAAGGAAATACTGCCCAGGAATATATTTATTACTATTTTATAACTCCAAGAGTAGATGGAAACCTGTTAGATGTAGATACAGTGACTAGCGGATGGTCATCAAAGCTAGTAAATCCAGGTGAAAATTTCTCGATAGAACAATGTTTGTCTGGTGTAACTGCAGGTGTATATTGGTATAAAGTTTGGGCATATTGGGGGGCAGAACGGTCTGATGCTGCAGCGATGTTTACTGCAACTTCCCCGTCATATCCTGGTGGTTCTGGAGCAGGTGTGCCCCAGGTTTCTGGAAATCGATTAACGGTAGTTTGTATTGATGAACAATTCAATGCAGTACCTGATGCATTTGTATCGATATATGATGGAATAAGATTACTTGGAAGCAATATTGTAAATGAAAAAGGAATTACAACATTTAATATACCTCGAAGCATGACAGTTAGAATTGTTGCAACGGCAGAAGGATATCCTGATGTAGAAAAGATAGTGGTTGTAGAGCAATCTATGACTGAAACCATTCAATTTGGAGAGCCAGAGGAAGCAATGTGTCCATGGTGGATTTTAATACTTATAATAATTGGCGGAATTATTTCATATTACATATACAAAAAGCAGACCAGTGACAAAAAGAAAAAAAGAAGACCTGCTTAGTTAAGATAATAATCCTTTCGTGAAAACCACATGTCTTGTGGCAAATGAAGATATATGTTATCGGTTAATGATTTTATTTCATCTATTACTTCTTTATTGGTTTTTCCAAGTCTTCTCCCAGCATAGTACTTGATATTCTTCATATCGAGTTGCCAGTAGCGTATACGCCATGTTTTACGATTGGGCAATGATACTTTTTCACCATCAGTAATAAGCAACCCTTCTCTTTCCAGACTATAAAATAGCTGTCTTTCTTTAGGTGAAATGCAGTTGTCAATAATTCTTTCTTCATATCCAAAGAAATCCATAAGAATATTCGCCTTCTCTTCAGCTTCTTCTTTGCGAATATTTAAGACGTAAGAAATTGCCTTCCCAAATTCTTTGGCTGTCAATATGTCCAGATTGATTCCCCTGTATTGTCGCATACTATTAATTTTATCATAGGTAGTATATATGATTTGCTATTAAATCATTATCCTCAATCCTGCATATCATAAAATTCAGATATGGATGTCGGGTCTTTAGACAGAGGCATTCTTTCCAATTTCCTCAATTTATCAATCGTGCTTTTATCGGAGATTTCCTTTTTCTTTCCGCCTTTCTGTAGTAATTCGATTACTTGTTTCATGTGTTTCTTGGTATCTACTTGAGCCATGAGTTTATCCTGTTCTGTTTCTTCTCTATCGCCCATGATACTAACAAATTGTGATGTTTTCAATCCAAGAGTTTCTAACATTGCCTGGTCAGTACCAGAATGACAAGTAAGATAATAGCAAAGAACACTGTCTTTGGTGCCCATTCTATGGCATCTATCTTCAGATTGACTATTGCCAACAATGGCAACTTTTCCATTTCTTCTTACAATAATTGTCCCCAGTCTGTTTGTGACGCACCAAACTCTTTCTCCAGTTGCAGGATGCTTATCCATTTTAAAACGACTTTTATGTGTTTTCCCATCCTGCAAATATGCATCTTTATTCTTACTGATGTATAAATCATATGCTGGATTTCCTGAAGAGGTTCTACTCTTTCTTTCTATCAAAATGGCTGTTCTCTCTCTTCTTATGCATAAAGATTGAAGTCTTTCAAGAAGAATTTTGTTTATATTACATATTCTTTTTACACTGTAATTTGTTTTTGAACCATCACCAAGCCAGATTCCATATATCAGACAATCAAGCTGATGCTGAGTCAAATTTTGCAATAAAGGACTTAGGTTCTTATCAAGATATGATTCTATCGATTTCCATCCTTTTCTAGGTTTTTCATTTCCTGGTTGTGTAAATATGCCCTTATTCATCTTTCGTATTTTTTGATTGATTGATTCTTCAGTACGATTGATTTTTTTAGAAATCTCCCTATTTGAAACACCTTTATTTTTCAAATCAATCAATGTTTCAACTTCATTTTTTGTCCAACGTGGTTGTATGCCTGCTGGAATTATATACCAATTTAAATCCGAATATTTGCCCTTTTTCTGGACAAATAATGTCCATGACATGCCAGCACCATTCAATATTTTAACAATTTCTTTATTCCATGGTTGTTTTACAGATTGATATATAATTAATTCTTTGCCTGTAAAATGACCATCACTCAAGAATAAACCAATTAATTTTAATTCATCATCGGAAAGAGGTACACCTTTTGCATCTTCAATTCCGCATGTAGGTATGTATCGTCTTTTTGTTCCAGCAATTTTAGCTGCTGTATCTATCTTCCATTCAGATTTTTTATTTCCTTTATTAGTTCTCATTAAAGTATGATAAACCATCCTATGGTTTCCAGTTACTGCTAAATCTATCTTCTTTGTATTTATTCGGTATATTGTTTCATTTTTTTCTGCCAAACGGTCAACTTTATCTAATGCTGGAACAAAAGATATAACACCATCACGGATATCAAAACCAGCAACTATATCACCAATACTAATGTTGTTTACATCTCTAAAACCATCTTTGGTGAGAATTTCAGTCTGTTCGTCAAGACAATGGACTGCAGGCGACCAATCGAGTTCGCCAAAGACAACACATTTGGCTCGTTGAAGATTTAAACCAGTGGCACTTCGTAATGATATAATAATCAAATCTGTATCTCCATCCATGAATGCTTTTTGTGCCTCATCTTTTATAGTTGGGGTCTGTCGTCCGCTAATCATGACGGGAAGCGAATCTTTTAATTCTTCCATATAAATGTCCATAACCTTATGGTGATGTCCATAGAGAATGACAGTCTCCCCCGCCTCCATCAATGTCTTTACAAATGCACAGACATAATGTGCTTTTGCAATTCCAGTAATCATACGTGTTGAATCGATTGCCATCATGGTTTCTCTTCCACGTTCAAAAGCGTCTTTAATGTCCGTTATTCGTTTTGCCTGGTCAATAATTGGTGCTATTAATTCATCATATTTCCCCTCATCAACATCAATATTTTGAATAATCCTTCGTTTTGGGGGGAGTTCGCTAAGAACATCTTCTTTTCTACGTCTAAGGATTAATCCTTCTTCTTTAAGATATTCACCTAGCAATTTTGGGTCTGCGATACGATAGCTGCCATAGCCTTCACACCATTCTCTTGTAAAATTGCCAAAATCACCAAGGCAGTTATATTCAAGAATATTGAGAACATTCCAGATTTCAGCACCTAGATTATAAACGGGAGTTCCAGATAAGCCAATAACACTATCGGTTGATTCTGCTAAAAGAGATGCAGCAGAATATTTATCACTCCCAGAACGTCTCAAATCTTGTATTTCATCAAAAACACATGCATTAAAACCAAAATTTGGAAGATAATTCTTCCAACCACGAAGTAATAGATAATGGATAAGATAGATTTCACTAGCTGGAAGGCTGTATGGTTTGAGACCAGTGATGATATGAACGCTTGTCTCTTCACCAAGGAATTTTCCTATTTCACTTTTCCATTGTCTGAGAAGATGTGGTGGAGCGACAACAATATATGGGGGGGAGCATTTTAGGGAAGTGAGCCAGGAAATTGCTGTGGGTGTATTATGAGTTACGATACAATGGTCAACAACAAACAAACCATCTTCTGCAGCAACTTTGATACAAACTGCTTCTCCTTTTTTTTCGTATTTTATATCTTTGATATATCTATTGACTTTATATTTTGATGGAATTTTATATTTTTCTGCTTTTCTTTTAAGTCTGAAAGGATTAAATCCTTCTGGGAGTTTGATATTTAAACGATAAGCTTTTTTTCCTATTTTTTTAATTCCTTTATATGTATATTTTGGTTTTTTCTTAATCTTTAATCTTGCAATTCCACCAAGAGTTTCTACCAATTCTTTAACATCTAGTGCAAGTTGTTTGGAGACTGTACAATATTCAGTTCCGTGTCCATCAGAAAGTGGGCAACCATCTGTATCCATAAGACCTTGGAGCAAGGATAATCTATCTTCTGGAGATGAGTATTTATAGGATTTCGGAATGAATTTATTATAGGAAAGACTATCTGCCAATCCAAGTCTCTTTATGTCATTCCGATGCTGTAAAAATGATGCCCGTCTCACATTCTCTCTTGTTCTTGTTTTTGTTTCCTTGTACGTTTGTCCTTTTAGTATTTCTTCAAAATCATTTTTGTGACAAAAAAAATCCACTCTGTTATCTCTTATACATCCATCACCAAGTATTAATCCTAAAAGATAAGGTTCAATGGGGGGGATATTTTGTTCTTCGAACTCTATTTGTTTTACCATTGGTATTTGCCATTTATTGTTTCCATTTTGCTCTTTATAATAGGTTTTGAATTGGTATGTTTTGTTCTTGTTATGTCCATTTCCTTTATGAAGTTTAACCCCCTCCTCATCTAACATTTCTTCTGTAGTGAGCATAATTGTTGGTTCTCCTCTATGATGGTTTCTATTATTTACTGACCACAGATGTTCTTTATCAACCAAAGTGGAACTCCCATCATTAAATGTTATTTTATAGAGTTTCCTGATTCCCTGTGGATAAACACCATTAATAATAGTTGCTTTGCCATCCGAGCCTATGACGCTATCTCCCACTTTAATGTCTTTAATTTTTTCTTTTCCACAAGGAGTAAAAACAAAACTTTCTATCCAATTCGCTTTGCCAAGCCCCATTTGGTCTGCTAACAAGGAACGTGGATTATGAAGCAAAAAAGCCAATCCTTCCTTCTGAAATTCTTTCAATTCTCCTTTGAACTTAGGAGCGGGAAGCGATTTCTTGGGTTTTTTAAGCATGCTTTCTTGAACTTTGAAATGGCTCTGTGCTTCAGCCAGGTCTTTTATCCAACTCTTTTTATCCTTAATGTCTAATGGGAATCGTTGCATAAACCAGCTTAAATCGCCAATGATACGTTTTGATGCAGGGAAGCTAGCAGAACCATGTCCATTGCCTTTACTGCCTGGAAACAACCTCTTTGCTAGGCTTATCATGTATGGATGCCCATCTACAATCCATGTTTTATTATATTTCTCAAGTTTACCCCATATTTTGGCAGAAGAATGTTCTGGAACTTTTAAATAATCAGGTACTGTCAAACTCTTCACTAATTAGAGAATCAAGGTTAATGTTATATAATTTTTTAATCCATTTTTTATGTCTGGCTGTAGTTCAAAAGCTAATATAGTCATCCTGAAACTTGCTGCTCAGGTATAGAACTCAAATAGCAACTCCCCAATTTGCATTTAACGAAACCACAAATATTGGAGTGTCATTTAGATTTTTTGGTAGGTCCATACTTTCCTCAAGGACTACGATGACTGCTTTGACCTTATCAGATTTAGTATATCTATTTAATTGGTTGAGCAGGGTTATTTTAGATGGTTTCTTCTTTTTAACTTCAATAATTATGCCGTCCATCCAAAAATCAAAACGTTTGTGCGGAATCAGTTTATATTCATGTTCATATTTTATTTTATAATAATCAAAAATATCCATTATTTTGCGATGTATGGAATCTTCATCCATTCTCATGCTGATTCGGACTGTGGTAAGTGCTGAAATGATGTTATTTATGCTCTCCATAATATCGTAATGGAGAATAAATTTATAAAAGCATTTGTTGATTCACTTTTGTGGTGAGGTGGCGATATTTTTTTTTATATTAGGATTGCCTCCTACTTTGAAAAGGCTACCTCATCTCGCAAATTATATAAACAAAAAAAGTATACTTGAAATGAGGAACCTTGGGGTATGTGAAGGTGCGGTGGTGAGGAGATACCTTACTCCTCTTTTATTTTTAAAAAAACTTGAAAAATAGAACATCCAATTTATTAAATCAGGTTTAGAAACTTTGCCATAAACCCAATCCCATTAAACATAGACCAATAACAATCATCGTCCATTTTTGTAGGTTGTAAAGATTTCGGTTAATTCCTTTTGGTAGTTCAATCATTTTTTTACCCCAACAAATATGTATGCATATCGGCAAGTCTTCCTCCACGTCCTGTAATATTTCTAAAGCCTTCTTTTTTTACAAGAACGGGGAATAGTTTACTTCCTTCAGGAGCTATGTAAATCTGATTGTTTTTGATGTCATATTTAAATTTTGAATTGACGATGCAGCCAAGAGTCCCCATCCACTTTCCGCCAAGTTCTTCTTCGCATGTATGTTTGTTCATCTTTAAATCTTTATTTCCAATTCGGATAAATCCTTCTTCTATCATTTTAACTCCTCATGCAGTAAAAGATTTTTCATTCCTTTAATAAATTCATCACTAAATTTCATGATATCCCTCTTTTTTATTCATATTCACCTTTTTTCAAGTTCAACAAAATTTACATTGATTTTTTGCAGTACCTTCTCGTGTTCATCAACTATTTCACATTCACACCATTTTATCCCCATATCGATGTTTTTATCGATATCTCCGCATTTGCAGATGATGCCATGAGCTTTTATTTCATCAGAGAAATGCACTTCTTTCATGTCACTATCTTTACATAATCTTATCGCATTATATTTGGTGTACTTATCGCCTGTCTCTTTTGAAAGTTCTTTATAGCTGCTTGAACGGGCAAAGTCATAAGTTTCTTCTCTGTTGTTGTATGTAATCATCAACCATCTCCCATTTGATGATTTGAATACTTTCGGTTTCATAAAATCAGGTTTTGCCATTATACAAATCTCCCTAATTCATCTCTTTCAGTTGGATGGGGATTGTTTACTTTAAAGTGATGACTTTTATGTCCCTTGTCTTTCATTAAATCTAAATTTCCCTTTTTGTTATTGTCTTTTTCTTCATCGCCATGGTGTACCATCCAAGTAGGCTTTAAGCATCCATTAATATCTAATGAAGGGTGGTCTTGATTTTCAATAATTAATTCATCGGCAACGTTCTGTCGATGTTCATAAACATAACCTCTGGAATCAGAGCAAGGATTTTTCGGGTCATAGATTCGTATATACCCCTGGCTATCGACATAACTACTCATCTATCTTTTTTCCTCCTTAAAAACAACATTGCAGTAGTCAGTAGAGGGGTGTTGCCCGTTTTTCTAAAATAAAGAATAAAAACAACGATAGCTGGAACAACAATGAAAAGAGTTCCACAACAACATCCGCCAGTGTGCTCTATACCAAACATAAATATGAATATGGGGCGTTAATATTTTAATTTATGCTGGGAGGAGTGGGAATAGTGGGATAATTATATAAATAATATCTATATTATATATTTAAAATGAAACGAGCATGTGGTGATAAAAGAGTTGAAAACGGTCTTTATATGTGTGTCAATGTAAGTTCTTATGGTAAACCAATAGAATACTTCTTATTAGACCCAACGAAATCCTGTGACCTGAAACCATTTAGAACACCTATTATTGTTGAGGGTAAAGAACATAATGATATTGCAATATATGTTGGAAAGAAATTCTATCCGTTTGTACCAGACTTTGTTGAAGAAAGCAGAGTCATGGGGATAAGTAGGCGTATACCAAAAAACTTTCCATTTGAACGATTAACTCCTTATAAATCAAGAATATTTTTTGTTCATGAGAGAGCAATTCCTCTATTTGATTATCATGTTGAAAGAGCTTGTCCAAGAAAGAAAAAACACACTAAAAAAGTAGGAGATACTTGTGTTTTTGATTTATGGCATCTATCAGCATTGGAAAAAATTAAAGATAAGCATGAAGTTTCCATACTTGACCAAGACCATGTTGTAGTGAAAACTCCTTCAGTTAAGTATTCTGTGGATATTCCACAAAAGCCAGAGTTGAATCTTGAGCAGAAAAAGACATATAAATACCATATTGGATTTTTTGCAGCATTCTGGGTCGGTCATTTGGAATATATAAATAAAGATAAAAAAATGCCTGAAAATATGAAGAGGCGAATAAAAGAAACAGATTTTGATATAAAGGTGGTCAAGGAATGAAAGAAAAATGGAAATTAATAGTTGTAATAATAATTGTAATGATTGTTACTATAGCAGTAACAGTTAGTGTGACATTGAATTTAATGCCCGCTACAGAAGCTGGTGAAAAGCCGAATCCATATGCATCAATAATGGAGAAGTCATTGAATTATTCATCAAAGGCAAATGCATATCTGGATAATATAACTCTTTCACTACAAACATATTATTCTACAGGAGACACTACACATCTCATAAATGCAGGACAAAATTTAACCGAAGCTATCAATGTTGAACGAGAATATAATAAATGGTATGCATTCAATGTTTTTAAAGAAATAGACGACTACGATATAGATGCTCAAATATTTGATGACATATTTATTTTAGAGGATGCGATAGCAATCTACGTGGATGCTGTATTAACGGCACAAAAAACAATATCATAGTAAACAAGTTGGAGAGTGAAGAAATAAGATGAAAGAAGTAGAAATGTTTCAATTGAACGAAAATGGAAAAAAGCTGATGGGGTTATTGCAAAAGTTCAGATATTCGGTGGCTGATGCAAAGGTACTCACATACATACTAGATAAAAAGATTGTAACCTCAAAGAAGATTGAACGAGATATGGATTTAAGACAACCTGAAGTAAGTATATCAATCAAAAAGTTTAGGAAACGGGGAATTATTGACGTAGCAGAAATTCGTAAGCCAGGAAAAGGAAGACCAAGTTTTGAATATTCCCTAAAAATTTCTCCTGATAAAATTAGAAAAGATATAATACTTCAGATAGAAAAAAAAGTGGCAAAGCAAGTGTCGGAGATGGAAGAGCTAGATTTGACTATGAAAAAAGTAATAAAAAGTTAAAGAGGTACTATGACAAAAAAAGAAGTAAAACCTTTGCTGGAAAACTATTCTTTCGAAATGATGGATGTGCCAATTTCAGAGATACTTGTTGATGAGGTAAAAACAAAGGAAGGGCGTAGAAAATCCCATTCGACATTAGGGACTATCACAGAGGTAAAACTAAATCAGATGTCTATGATTGAGAAAGGGAAAAATTACCGAGTGATTGATGGTAGAAAGACCATTAATGATTTAATGGCGGGGGGAAAAGAAACAGTCAGAGCAAAGGTTTACAAGAATCTTCCAGCAAACATAGATAGATATATACTTCTGGTAAGCAATTTTCAACGGTCTGCAAGTCCGATTGTGGAGGCAGAAGCAATAGAGGAGCTTATAAAACTAGGAAATACGATTGCAGAAATCTCTGAGGTTACGGGAATATCGCCATCAAGACTTCAGGCACGGCGGTCTTTGTTAAAAAAATTACCGAAAGAGATTGCAGAACTGTTAAGACGTGCAGAGATACCTGAATCAACAGCAAAAAAGATTGTATCATTACCAAAAGATGTTCAGCAGAAATTGATAAAAGAAGAAAAGATAACAGGGGATGTTGTTGAAAAATACCACCGAGAATATCTTGAAAAGCAATTGAGTTTTGACGACATGGATTTACCAAAAGAAGTGAAAGGTGCTGCCGTAATCCGTAATTATCATGTTGAATGCAAAGATATCAAAAAAGATATGACGAGAAAAGAATTGTTTTCATTTATGGAAGATACATTACCAGGTCTATCGGGGAATGAAGAAATTATTATCAAACGAGTTTGATGATATGATTACAAAAAGAAAACTCCGCAAGCATCTCAAAGAGAAATATAACCTCTCAGGAACAGAGTTCTATTTTTTGACTAGGGATATTGCAAAAAGATTGGGTGTCAGTTCCCACTCTCTCACTCATGCCGTACTTAAATTGGAAGCGGATGGGGCTATTGAACGATTCAATCAATCTAATCGGATAAGATGGAGGACTTGTTTTGGAAAAAAAGGAAACTAAAAGAATGCGAGATGTAACTATTTGTCCTGGTACAATGAAAGATGTTGTAAATGTTGAATACCTGCAAATTCGGATAAGTGCAAATGGAAAAGATGTCTGGATAAACAATGAAGAAAAATGTCTTTTTAGGGCACGAGAAGTTAAAGAAATAAAAATTGAGGATGAGCGGAAAAAATGACTGAGATACCAAAAGATATCATGGAAGAAATCGTTGAACTGAGAAAGAAAAATATTGATTTACATGAGAAATATTGTAAATATATTATAGAAAACACTTCTTTCAAGTCCTTTGAAGATTGGGAAAAACAAATGGCAATAGACATTCTTAGTGGTGTACAATTTGGAAATGACATAGCGACATTAGCTGAAAGGTTACGATATCGTTAGCAGAAAGCCCACCACTTTAGTCGTGGGATGAATGCGTATCAATCGAATATT
>Ga0208769_1001218_pt1 | contig 11560 bp, 3 predicted proteins | sample AntAceMetag02UKC_FD_184768 | JGI IMG/M metagenome (GOLD analysis project Ga0208769, IMG submission 184768) | Saline lake microbial communities from Ace Lake, Antarctica- Antarctic Ace Lake Metagenome 02UKC (SPAdes) (version 2) | ecosystem: Environmental > Aquatic > Non-marine Saline and Alkaline... | reverse complement strand
CCCTGGTTGTATATGGATTTTATCTGGGTAGGGTTGAAGGCTATGTATTCTTTTGGTTGCCCAGGAATGTCGATAATTATTCCATCATAACCTAAGTCAGAAAGCTCTTCTTTTTGTTTAGTGGAAACCGTGTACGGGAAATCACGCCCCAGCACACCCACCCCGCCAATTACTTCTATCGTAGATTTTCTGTCTTTCTCTGACTTTATGATTGCAGGGTTTTTCAAAGATAGATAAACCGGGACACTTTTGGGGGAGTCGTACTTGGAAGTCCCTGGTTTCGACATATCCCGCCCTGAACCGACACCACCTCCCATATCACCGAAGTATATTACAGGCCCGCTTCGGTATGCGTTATCTATCGCGCCAGCTTCATACATTTTATGCGGCGGAAGAAGTGCTCGCTCCTCTTCGGCCATCCTTTCGCTAACCCCACCTGGAATGAACTCTCTAATAAGTTCTCTGGTTTCATGCACTACCACCAAAGGCTCACCCTTCGCATTCAAAACCTTGCTATCTCCAAACCACTTAACAAACTTCGGGTTATCCAGAACGCTCTTAACCGCTTGCGCCAGGGACTTCCTCACCGGTTGTGCAAACTGGTTGACTCCGGTTTTGGCACCCGGAACCCGTTCGACCTTGCCCGTCTCAACGGCCCTACGAACCATGGCTTTTATCTCGTTGCGGGTGAACTTGACGTTTATCCCAGCCGCTCTGAGCATCTTGCGGACGGCAGCAACGATCTTGTTCCATATTTGTTCAGGCAGAGTTTCACTCTTGATTTGTTTCGCCAGGTACTCATCCGCCAATGCCGCTTGGCCTGATTCGGTGTTTGGATCCAACTTGGAATAATGGTCGTGGAGCCAATCCATTTCCTTGGTGTCTTTCACCCGGCCGTAGATGTCAATCAGGACGGATTTTGGCACCACCGCCTTAACCCCTGAATGGAATAACTCTTCCAACAGGGTCATCACACCCTCTTGCTTATCGTTTATTCCGTCCAGGAATATATGAATGTTACCCGTTTTAGGGTCAAACAACCCTCTGTTAATATTTCTGAATGGATTAATATCGAACCGTTCAAGCTCTGCTGGCGTAAGGTCGTGCTGACTGTCGTGGACGATAACTTCCCCGGTAAATCCCTTAGCCTGGGACAGCAAACCATCTTGGATAACCTGGAACTTCTTGCGTGATAATCCCTTTGGGTTCTTTGTAATGGATTTTGAGAAGGGTATATCGTCAAACATATCCTCTTGAGCGTCCTTTTCAAACATCCCACGCTGTTTACCAACATCGCCTTTACGCTCTATGTTTTTGTCGGCTTCAAATACGGCTTTGGATTTGCCCTTTGGTCCAGGTTTGTAAACGCCTTCTTTTTCAAGACGGACCTTTTTTTCGTAGGGCGTTTCTTCATCAGGTGTGAGTTTTAGGGATTCTTTCTTTTCAGATCTTTCATCTTTTGCTTTGCGTACCCCAATTTTATGGCCGCTTTCTTTAACGCTCTCAATGTCTTCGTCATTTTCACCGGCATTTTTAGCATCCTCCTCGTTCTGCCGTTCTATTTCCTCAAGTCTTTTTACTTCTTCTTCCCAAGCCTTATCAAGCGCATTTTCACTACCCAGCATTGCAAATTTATCAGAAGCACCGTTTGTAATGGCTTCCATGAATTCATCTTCAGTGGTTTCAGGGCCGATCCATCCGTGGTCTTTTGCAGCATAGTACATTATGTCAAAGCCTTGGCCAGTGGTATGGTTAAAGAACTCTACCGGCCAACCATGAGCGGCTGTTTTGCCTTTCCCGAATATATCATCCCAATCACCTTTTCGGTCAGTATCGTTTCTCTTTAACCCGCCCATAGCAGCAATCCACTGGCGGATGTTCTTAGCCTTACTAACGGCGCGTTGTTTTATTTTCGCATTTCGTTTCTCTTGAAAGTGTATTTTTTCTTCGGCCGTAACACCAATGTCGTACCAATTCTTTGACTCTTTATCCCATTTCCAAATACGGGTAATGTTGTCTTTTGTGACTTTATCGTTTGATACGGTTTCTCCTTCTGCTCTCTCAATTCCACCGAATTCTACAAGGTATCTGTCACCCTTGCCATTATACTTAGCTGCCGATCCTGGCGCCGGTGCAAAATAATTTCCTTTCTTTGCTTTTCCACCTCCGTATTCCTTCTCTCGGTTATCGAGCTTTTTAAATTCACCTGGAGTCATAGATCTCCAAGCGTATCCATTGAACGCTGGGTCATTTGTTAATTTAGCATTCGGCGGTAATCCGGAAGGCTTTTTGTCCTTGATAAACTCACGGAGTTTTTTGGCTTTATCCGTAAACCTCCCCACGAATCCCCCATCCACTTCAACCACCTCATAGTCAGCAGCTTTAATTCTACCTTTCCTGGCAAGCCGGGATATGGCACCCTTGGCGGCAGTAGCTTTCTTGAACGGTTCACCTTTGGATTTTCTGATTTCGGGTGTTTGGGTGTTGGATGTTGGCTCGGGCTTTGCGGGGGTGAGTTCAGGTGAATAGTTCTCCAGATATTTACGAGCTGCTGCGACACCCTTAAAGCCTTCGCCTACGACCTTATCGTCCTTGACAACATACATGCCACCAAGATTATCCCTGCCTATTTTACCCAAAAAACCATCTTTAGACGAATAGACGTTAAGCAATAGTCCCTGGCCTTTTGGTCGTGTTATGGAGTTCCCTTCATCTATTGGGGTTACAGTTATTTCAGCTTGGCCTTTCAGTTTCCTTAAATCTTTTTGCAGTGCTGCGATTCTATTCTTATTGGTGTGGTATCTAATCTTCGTTGGGGCTAAACCACCTAACATATTGCTGTAAGCCGCATTGTTAAGATTGCCACCAACGGCCTCCATAATCTCTTTTTGCTCTTGCCTGAGACTCTTCAGCTCGGCTTTAATCCGTTGTTCTTCGGGGGTCGGCTGACTTTTCAGCCCACCTTCTTCCGCCGCAGGGTAAGCCACATGGTGTTCGTTCCCGTATTTAATCATGTCCCCATTCGGGTTTCGGATTTCCCCATTAAAAACATTGTCCGGCAACGCAGTGTCAAACTTGTTTTTACCGAAATCCTGCGGCATCTCAACAAATGCCCCGCCTGTTGGGACACCACCTTCGTCATTGAACACCACATACGCGACTGGTGTTTTCAACTTATTAGCAAGGGTCTGAGCTTTCTTTTGCCTTGCTTCGGTGATACCTTTCTCAGCGCCTTTTTGAGTAACCTTTATGGTGCTTATAACCCTATCCGGTGCTTCGTTCTTCCCTCCAAACCAACCATTGATTTTTTTCCTGAAGGTGGCGCCAGTCGAGAGCTCCCCATCTTCATTGTACTCTTGAAAATGGACACCGTATTCCTTCATACGCTTCCCGACTACCTTCTCATCGCCTTCCTGCTTTTCACGTTCAGCTTTATTGTCTGCTATACGTTTATTGTATTCATCAAGTTTTTTCTGTTTCTCCCCGGGTTCCTTGGCTGGTGCTTTGGGGGTTTGTTTTAGGTCAGGGTAATCCGGGTGGGAGTCTATCTTACCTTCTTCTATGGCTTGTTTGACGATGCCTTCATGCTTTGCATTAAACCTTTCATCAAATTCTCTCATAGCCTTACGGCCAGCTTCCTGGTATTTTATTTTCCCGCTGGCGCTTGTTGGTTTGGTGGGGACTCCTTGCTCACTCAAACGTGCGTTGACATAATTCTTACGATCTAAAGCCGGTTGGTTTCCTTCCCATTCTTCCCTGCTCATCTCCCATGGTTCTTTCCCCACACCGGGTTCCTTGGCTGGTGCTTGGGGGGTGGACTGTAAAGAAACAACTTCAGACGGTTCACCCTTCGACATTGTGATTACGCCATCATAGCCGTCTTTCTTAATCGCTTCGGACAGCTTCGCTCCTGTCAACCCGCCGTATCTCTCGCTGAGTTCTGATTTCCATTCTTTTGATGTGCCGTTCGCATCGATCACCAATGGGTTATCAAACGATATCTCGTCTATCTCAAATTGGCTCAACCCTTCTTTTTCGTTATACGCCTTTTGGCTCTTAGCTCCCTTCGGTGTCAGCAAGTTCATGTACTTCCCGGCGGGTTCTATACCTTGCCCAAAGGTATCATCAGGCCCCGCCTCTGGAGACTTTTCAGTATTGTGGACGTAATTATATTTGTGCTTTCCATCAATAGAATACTTGGAAAGGTTTTCTTTCTCCCCGACACCGGGTTCCTTGGCTGGTGCTTTCGATTTCTCAGCATGTTCCCTGTTCCATTTTTCGGTTGCGTCAGCGGCCTCGTTCCCTTTAATAAACTTCTCTGTGGTCGTGAGCTTTTCAAGCAACCCTGGGTTGGGCTTCCTAAACCGTTCTTTGTAAGCGTCTAAAATCGCTTCTTCTTCAGTGTCAAAGGTGCTGTCACCCGAGAAACCACGATCATCCCACCGGGTCAACTGAATCTTCCCAGGTTCTTTTGAGCTTGGGGTTATCATAACACCGAGGGTTTCTTTTTCGTTTGTCAGGACAATCGGTTTATCACCGTGTTCTTTCTGGTATTGTTCTCTAATTTCTGGAACAATGGTTTTTTCAAGCTCTTTCTCTGTGGCCCTTTCTTCATCCGACATTTTCAGAAGCGCGGCAGACCCATACTTCTGTTCCATCTCGTTCATGTATGTGGTATGGCGCACGTCTTTCCCGACACCGGGGACGTCAGGCTCCACGACAACCTCAGATGCACCCAATGGCTCATCTTTTGGGCTAACGTCCACGGGCGGTGCCACGGGAGCGTCCACAACCGCATCCGCCTGATAGCTCTGTATCTCCTCAGACACAGCAACCGCCATGTCAAAGTCATCCTGCGTAACCCCTTCCTCACCCGCTTCAAAACGCTGCATGGTCTCAGCGGCGGTGTCTTGAAAAAGCTGCAACTCTTCCGGTGCAAGGGTTTCAATCTTCGCACCCGTGAAGGCTTCAAACGCTGTGGGTGTTTCTTCTGTGGGGGGTGTAGGGGGCGGAACATTATCTTCTACGAACCGGCCCTTAACCCCAGATAAGTTCATGCGTAAATCGTCCATAGGGGTACGCGCCCCAGATGGTCCACTCTTCTCTGTAACCGGTGGGCCTTCATAACCGCCAAGTCTCTCTCGGGCTTTCTCGATAAAGCTCTGCGGTACTTCGCCCCCCTGAATAAGCATGGCCTCTTCCGGGTCTACGGAAACGCCATCTATCAGGATCGGCTGTTCAGGCAGAGTCCCTAGAGCCTGGACTTTGGCAATAACGTCATCCACTACATTGGACGGTTGCCATTCTTGCTGTGGGGTCCCGTCTACGTTATCAATCAACCCACCACGGTCCTGGATATACCGGATATCCTTCCCTTCAAGCATCGCGGCAAACTGGTCAAACGCGGTCGCATCAGCGGTGATTAAATCGTCACCCTGCTTTTCGCTGGCCACGTCACCGCTAATAATACCTGTGGCTACTTCTGTGGCTTCCTTTGGGGTCTCAATCGGCTTTGTGGGTTCGGCGGTTTTATTTCCAGAAAGTACGTTTGTGGCCACACCACCCAAGCTGCCTACCAACGCGCCTGCACCTACGGATTCCCCTACACGGGCTAAGTTCTCTTTCGTGAACGCTTCAAATGTCGGGTCGTTTAACGCGACATTTGCCAGAGAAATGATTTCCTGGGCACCCTCTTGCAGTCCTTCTTCTCCACCTTGCTTAACAGCTTTAAGAATGAACTCAGCAACAGTCTTTGTCGCACCGTTCCCCACTGCCTTCTCGAACGCTACCTTGGCGGGTTTCCCAAGAATCGCTCCAATAAACCTTGAATTACCACCCGCCAGTTCTATAAAACCAGACCCTATGCCGGAAGCTATTGAAGACCAGGGAGCGTCAATCCCTCTTTCCATCAACTCTCCCCAGTTCCCAGCACCTTCCATTTGTGCCGTAGCCCCCACCAGGCCGATCTTTGCACCCATTTGCCTGCTGTAACTTTTCACAAGCGTTTTCATGGCCGCTTCGCCGCCTTCTTTTACTAATGCTCCGACGCTATCCTTGGCGAGTTCTTTTGCAACTTTCTTTGCTACACCTTTCTTTATATATTCTTTTGCTGCTTTTTTAACCGCAAAAGCCATTGCCCTTTTTACAACGAATTTCCCAGCAGCGCCACCAACAACCGCTCCAGCCGGTCCACCCAGCGATGCACCAATAGCTGCACCAATCCCAGCCTCTACCATCGATGGCACAACGTCCCCTAGTGTTCCAGCGGCCCATGACATCGGGCTGTCAGAGAATCGGTCCTTATGGTATTTCTCAGCTTCTTTTGAATTTCGCTTGTAACCTTCAAACCCCCAATCACGAACATCATCAAAAGCCGTTACATCTTTACCGGCAACCGCATCAGCGACACTATCAATGGCGGATGCTCCCAAACCAATAGCGCCGTGTGCCAATGCTTGTGTATTTTCATATCCGCGTTTTATACCCCTGTTGAACGCACCGCCTTGGGTCGCGTCAATCCGCTCACTCCCCCACTTCTCCAAGTCATCGGCTGTGGCGTAATTAGCTGGTGAGATTGAATCACCACGCATCGCTTCCATGCCCTGTTCCAACACATACGGGTCCCTGTCAGGATTGTCCTGAAGAATCTTCTGGTAATTCTCTTCATGTGCAGACATCCGTTGAGCGGACAGGTCTTGTTCTGTCGGCTGTGGGACATGCGGGCGGTTATAATAATCTATCGTGTCTTGGTATGGGTTGTCATTTAACAGGGGCATTTAAAGTCTCCTTTACCATAAGTCTATCGTTTTACCAGCCCCTACAGTTTTGCCTTTGAGTTTATTCAGAATCCATTGCATTTGTGCATCCATCTTTTTATTCCTTGGGAGTGTTTTTATCGCTTCAGAAAGTGGTTGTGGGTTATATCCAGACGGCTTGGAACGCTTATCAGGGCGAAAGAAGTCGAGCCCTTTACTTAAATCGATAGAAGGTTTTTTGCTTAAATTGCTCCTTGCAACCTTAGTCGCTTCTTTCGCCGGGGATTTTGGTTGCGCCGGACCCGCTGTTGGCGCTGGGAAATTATCCATCATGCCAGAGTCCATCCTGCTGGGTGTGGCCGCTGGTGCCACTGCCGGTGCTCCAGGAGCCCCCGGAGTAAACTGAATCGCACCCTGTTGGTTCATGCCGTAATATCCGGGCTTACCGACATACTTATTGGCCCCTTCAGGTATTCTTATCCCACCAGTTCCAGGTTGCAACGCAGTCATCGGGGTATCTGGGGCAGGAAAAGCACTTGGGTTAATAACCGGCGGTTGTGCAGGCACTTGAGCAGTACCGGGTGTTTGCTGTGCCGCTATGGGTGAACCTCCAGTGGTTCTTGCACCCGCCTGCTGTTTTCCACCCCCAACACTATCTAGCCCCAAACCGTCACCGCCAGCCATTTTCCATTTTGCCAGGGCCTCTTCGCGCGTGTTCTTCTGCCTCTTTAAGTCAAACTCGGCCGCTTCCTGTGCAGCGGTGGCAACATTCTTTTGCTGGAGAGCGCGAGCATCCTGCTGTCCAGGAGTCCTCCACCGATCTTTATAGTATCGGCTCGTAGCATCGTTGCTGCCGTACTTACGGTCAAGCTCCATCCGGTTAGTGTCAGCCTGTGTCTCGGCGGATGTCGGCTGGGTCGCAGATATCGTTGAAGTAGGTTTCAACTGGAATTGTCCACCTCCACCCGTAGAATTCCTATTCTTCTTCCTAACCATGCTCATAATTTCGTTCAGCATCTTCTTTCTATCTAAAGCATCCGCCATCATGCACCTCCTACGCTGTTCCCAGCGGTTTCAAAAAAGTCAACGGGTACCGCGACCCATTCCATTGTAAAAATATCCTTATCGGGTGTACTCTTCCCCTTCAAAACGAGCCACTTCAGGGCTTCCCATGAAAACTTATCGCTGGTTCCGGCTAAAGCGTCATACGATCCTTCAGCATTGACATGGGTTTCAGCATCCCCGTCCCGAACGCATTTTAAAAGCCCAACCCGTGTATCAACCTCGTATTCCTTAAAGTCCGATGAAGCGACAATGATTTCTTCATTTTTGACCCACACCACATACAGTTTTGATCCAACATCGAAATCAAAGTTATCCTCGTCTGGGTCGTAATACGCAGATTTATCCGTATCGCCGCGAGGCGACGGGCTCGTATCGGGGTTCGTCCAAGGTTCCAATACGCACTTGACAACGCCACTCGTATAAAATTCTGTTTCAATCCAATTTCCAGCGTATATGAACGGGGCACTCTCCTGGTACCACCAGCAATGAAGCGGCCATGGCCTGCAAAGCATTCCGACAAACTCACCCGGTATGATCATGGTATTACTAGCCTTAATCCAATATCGCATCCATTGATGCACTGGTGGGTTGTCAATATCATCGAACTTATTGGCTGTCAGCTCCACCACACTGTTATCCACTACCAGATAACCTTTCTTTATTAGCTTCTCCCCTGCCGTTTCAGATTGCGCTAACTCGAAGGGGGGCAGCATTTGTTTCCCTTCCACCACGGTTGCTTCTGCATCTGCCGGATGGATGGGATGTATTGAGCTTCCGCCGGTTGTTCCATCGCTAAGGCTGCTTTCGGTAGCCAGAGAAACCGACCACATCACCCCCAATGGACCCACGGGGAAAGCGATATACCCACAATAAGGATCTGAATCAGGTTCTTTCGGGCCAAACAATGGGCTAGGTGGTTTGTCTGAAGAGTCGTACTCCCCTTCCTTGGATGCGAAATAAGGCGAGTCTGTGGCCTTAAATTCACCCAGCAATGGCGATGCTCCAGACTGAGCCAGAACCATAGTCTCGAACCGAGCCTCTTTAACAGCATATCCCCACCCACCACTTATGTCAGTGTTGACGGGGCCACCGGACATTCCTGAAAACCCGTCCGCTGTCCCACCATAAGAATTAATAACGGTGGATTTTGCTTCTGCTGCAAGGGGTTGTCTTAACGCCTTCAAGGTTTCCGTGCTGTCAATTTCCTTGATATAATCTTCCATCTTTTCAAGAGACTTTTCTATCCATTCGTCCCTTTCGTAGTCCGATGGTTGCCCCTTCAGTAAAATATTGCCCGCAAAGAACATGTACCAGACATCGTAGTCGACCGGGAGCCCAAGCCCTACCTTGAATAACTCGTCATCCCCGTAACTCAAATCTCGATTACCAGGAGCAAGGATATGGTCCGCACCAGGACCGGCGCCCGCTTGCTGCCACAAGAGCTTCGCCTTTTCATTCAACGCCCCAATGATATTGGCTCCACCTGGTATCTGCCTTGAGATGGTGTTGATGTATTTATAAAAGGGGTTATTGATTACGCCAAAAGACTGAAAATCACTTTCAGTTTCGTTTAGCAAACTCCCCAATGTGTAATCAGATATAGACATCCACGTTCCTTTAAGTCATGGTGATATTTGACCACGTTTGGGTCGTCGGGGTAGGTGCGGTCCCTTCTCCAACAGAGTGCGTCAGGGTGGTCATTAAATTGGCATCTGCGAGAAGCTGGGCTGCCTCAATGGCCGCGTCTTTATAAAGCTCCTGCGCCCTGGCCTTCACATCCAACTGATCGGCCTTATCCTGCGCGTCCTCGTATTTCGTTTCCCTGATATTATCAACCAGATCCCGTTTGGCTCCGGCCAGCAATTCAACTTTCTTGTCCTTCATGCCATCTTCAAATTCAGTTTCTTTCTGGCTCATCTCCATGGCGAAATCATGTTCTGATTGATCCTGGTCAAGGTTTTTCTCGTCAAGGTCTTCCTGGATGTCCTTCTGGTTGTTCCGAAAGTCTGTCTCAGCCGTTACGTTCTCACCTTGCGAATCGATCATGTATTTGTCTTGAACCAACAATTCATTCTCAGCTTGTGTTACCCGCTTGTCTGCCTGGACAATGGTAAGCTCTGAATCTACCAGGGCCAGCCTTGCCGTATCCGCATTTATCTTGGATATCTCAGCATCAATCTGTGACTTTTTTGCTTCCGTCTCTACGGTTTGAAACTCAGTTTCAGCTACCCGTATCGCGACCCCTTTGGTATCAACCTTGGTGCGCTCACCCTGGGCTTCTGCTTTGCTTAGAGATATCCCAGCGTTCGTGATATCCAGGTCCACACCAGACTCTTGCACCTCTGTCTCGGCTACCTGTATCCCAATTTCATCCACCCGGCTATCCGCTTCGGTAATCTCAAGATTCGTGTTGGTGATCTTAATTCCGGTCTCTGTAATGGCAAGCTGAATATCCAGCCCTTTCAACCCTGCCTCAATCACTGCCAGGTCGGCCCTTGCGGCCTTTAGTTCCTGCTCTGTGATATCTACCTCGACAAATTGCTGGTTGACTGTCTCAAGCTCGACCCTCATCTGCAAATCTTTTATCTTCTGTGCGGCCTTGTCCCACGCAAGTGCCACTTTCTGGCGTTGGGTCTCCAGGGCCGCGTAATCAGCATCCAGGGCCTCGGTCTTGGCGTCATACTCCGCATCCAGGGAATCCAGCTTTTGCCCTCTCGTCACTATGTCCGCTGCGTGTATCTGTTGCGTGATGCCTTCAACATACCGTTTGGCGGCAATATCAAGGACCGTTTGGGCCTCGTCATTGGTAAGCTGCGCCATGTTGAGGGTGTAGGTGTCAACCAGCTTTGCAAGGTCCTCAGTCTCAATCTCGTTCAAATAATTCTGCCCATGCAGGTAGGTATTGGCGTACAGGCCAAACAAGATGGTTCGCTCTTCCGCTTGGATGGCTCCGAATGGCCCATTGAACTGAAAGGAGTCCCAGATGGTGTTTTCTCTTACGGCTGCACGGTCATAGATTATATCTGTCATGGGTTGCTCCTACGCCAACAAGTGCATCAGGGAACTGGTCAGTTCTTTATTCGCCGCTATCTCCGCCGTCTTACCGCGTTCGTTTATCCTGGCAGACGCGATTCGTTTGATCATGCTTTCTTCAAGCGGTATCACATAATCGTTAATCTCTTTCATGGATTCGTAATTTTGCTGCTCCCGATATAGGTCAAAATCTGATTCCGCATCGAACAGCTCTCCGGTCCTGGTTATCTTTGAATCAAAGAACGCCTTTCTTTCTGTAAGCATATCCGGTGCGTTGCCTGTCTGCTGTGTCAACAGATCAGACTTGCCTGTCATGCGGGCTATCTCAAGGTTAATTTGCGCTTCCTTGAGACCTAATTGCAGATCGTTCATGCTCACTTTGGCATCGATAATATCGCCTTTTCTATCAACCCGCGTTTCCATCTCGCCAGCAATCTCTTCTTTAACCACCGCGATAGCCTTTTTCACAATTATCCAGGCATCCAACTCTACCGTGTACGCGATAGTGGCCGTGGATTTATCGTTGATGTAAGGGATGAGCTCCTTTTTGCCCGCGATGAGTATATCCTGAACATCTGTTAATCCGGTCAGGGAAGTGAGATACTGGTCCAAGTATGTCATGTTTATAATTTCTTGGTTTGCTACAAGGCCCTTGGCGGTAATGAGGCTTCCCTTCTTCACAACCAATACTTGCTTGGCTGCAATCA
>Ga0208769_1001214_pt1 | contig 11574 bp, 10 predicted proteins | sample AntAceMetag02UKC_FD_184768 | JGI IMG/M metagenome (GOLD analysis project Ga0208769, IMG submission 184768) | Saline lake microbial communities from Ace Lake, Antarctica- Antarctic Ace Lake Metagenome 02UKC (SPAdes) (version 2) | ecosystem: Environmental > Aquatic > Non-marine Saline and Alkaline... | reverse complement strand
CTATCATAAACTCCGGTAAACCTTACATACCTAATTATCGCTCTGTAAATCCGATTTTAGTAAAATAATACTTGTTTTGGTCTTGGTAATCGGGATCGGGAGCGGAGACTGAAAGAATCGAAAGTCTAGTTGTTGAGGTATTGAGAATTAGAGGCATAATGTTTTATGCCTGCAAAAGAAAAATTAAAGAGCGTAATGTAGGGAACAGGCACTTGTCGGGCGAAGCTCATTGAGCGTAGACTGATACCTGTTCCAAGAGTGTAATTTTGTCGGAGAGTTGAAAAGTTAAAGGTTTTCTGGTGATCATGATTGAACATCTGATCATTTATTGGAGGTCTTCCGCATACCATATACCGCAAACCTCAAACCCTTTTAATTTTCTTCTTTGTGGCTCTTGGTATCTCTTTGCGCCTTTGTGAGAGGTCTTATATTAATGAAGAAAAAAGCAATACTGATCTTCCGACTATGTGCAGCTGTGCTTGCCGTTTTTTCTTTGTCGTTTAGATTGTTTTTTAATCCAATGAAAGGACATGGACTAGAATACGGATTCTATCAATTGGGTTTCTTTTCGATGCAAAGCGGCATTTTCATAGCAATTATCTTTATTCTTTTACTCATTAATCAATTACGCGGAAAACCCGATGAAGAAGTGAATCCGAGTTTTCGGGGAGCGGCACTTATATATGGTATTGTTACCATGTTAATGTTCTTTTCTTTTTTCATGGGTACCTTTAATCTACATGGTCTTAATTTGATCGTATTGATCATTAACCATGTTGTATTGGCCTCATTATTGATGATCGACAATATTATAACGATCAAACCTCAAACCTATAAATGGGATCTGCTGATCTATTGGATGATCTATCCCTTTTATTACTTGCTCTTTACCATTGTGGAAAGTCTTTCCTGGGGACACAACCGATACTATTTTTTGATATACGATAAAGTTAATTCTTCATTTTACCCTTTTGTACTTCTTCTCATGTCCTTTATTTTTCTTGCAATCGGAGTCGTGCTTATCTTTTGGAATAAAGTATACAAGAGCCCTCTTAAGCCAAAAGATTAAAGAGAATTATTGATTATGAGTAGAAAACATAACTCATCACAAAAAAATACAGCATTATTGATCTTCCGCATCTTTGCATTAGCACTTTGTGTTTTTGCAATGGGATATCGTTTGATCATTGCCCCCATATTCGGAGATGGCTGGATACAGCTTCTTGATACTCTGGGTTATTTTACTATCCAAACGGGGATCATGGTTACCGTGATCTTTGCCCTTTTACTTATTAGTCAAATTAGTGGTAAGCCAAAAATTGCACCTCCTTCCTATGTTCGCGGCGCAGTCCTTCTTTACACAATTGTTGTGACCGTGATCTTTCATGTTATGCTAAAGGAAAGAATTGACTTTATCGGTTTGAGTAACGTCGTTCTCTATTTCAATGGCGGAGTCACTGCTATATTATTGTCTATCGACAATATTCTTTCAATAAAACCCCAAACATATAAATGGAATTTCTTGTTCTTTTGGATGATATATCCTGTGACATATTTATTATTCTCTGTTTTTGAGGGACTTGTCTTCAAACATTTTCGTCATTATTTCTTAAACTTCTATGAAAGCGGTTTAAATTATTACCTTCTCACCATCACTTTATTTATAGTGTTTTTTATAGGAGTCGCTGCCCTCATCATATTTTTTAATAAAATATATAGAAAACCTAAAGAAGAACTGCCGGGAGATGCCAAATAATGAAATGGGGCTTATTAATTTTTAGAATATTTGCTACTGCCATTTCACTTTTTGGAGTCTTATATCGTATATTTTCGGCTTTCTTGAACGGCGAAGGGTTGATACGATCCTTGGACATGCTGGGATATTTTACTATCCAATCAGGATTGATCGTTCTAATTGTTTTTTCATCGCTTTTGATCAATCAGCTCCGTGGTACACCCGAAAAAGCTGTCTCACCACAATTCCGTGGTGCCGCTTTGCTTTACATCATGATCACTTCCATCATCTTTATGGGCTTTCTAAACAATATGATAGAAGAATCGGGATTGAGTCGTCTTATTCTCTATATCAATCACCTTGGAACAGCTATTCTCCTGCTGATCGACAATGTGATCTCTATCCAGCCTAAATCCTATCGTTGGTCATTAATCCCAAAGTGGCTGATCTTTCCTTTTGCCTATTTGATATTTTCAATTATCGAGGGCTTCTTTTTTAATCGTTTCCGTTACTATTTTTTAAATTATAACGAATTGGGAATTATTAATTATCTTTTGTTCATCTTCATGTTGGTAGCGGTGTTTTGTTTACTTGCGGCGATCATTATTTTCTTCAATAGACTTCATAGGGTAAAAGAATGAAAATCAAACATATTATATTAGTGTTATTCATTTTTGTAGGGAGTCTGTCTGCCTCTAATTTTAACTATTTTTCTCCCGAACATTTTGGGAAGCCCTTTGTTTCGAATATCCGTTCTTCCATTATCAAATTCGAGGAAGGATTCATCAACGATCTCGGTGATTTTTATTATATCGACGGGTATCAAAAAAGATTGTTCTCCGAGAGCCATGTGGGAACAGATATCCCTTTTATCTCCTACCGAAACAAATTTGGGAAAGCATATGTGAAATCCACGTTCCTGCTCACCGGTGCTTTCAATATTATTCTTGATAGTCTTGAGCCCACGACCCGCATGGTTATCAACACGGATTACTGGGCGGGCACGGAATTCAGGTCCGTTATTTACCATCCCTCTTTAGAAAAACTCAAATTGAAGAATATCGGAGTGAATTTCATTCCCATCTATCATGAAAGCACTCACCTTGGCGATGAATTTGTTCTTGCCGCTCTGGCAGAAGGTCCGGATTTTTATCGTCTCAATGTGTCTTACGAATCCTGGGTACTAGCTATTACCCTGAATGATCCCGATACCTTAAAAGGGAATATATTTTCCACTCGCATTGGCATGCAGGGCGTGTGGTTTCCGCAAGATGGATTTTATCAATATAATTTAGCGGAAACGCAAGGACAGACAGTGTTAATGACCGAGGACTGCTTTGAATATTGGCTGCAGGTAAATTGGCGCAGGACTCATGGACTCGGTGCCTCGGAAACTTTTCATCAGATCAATTCCATTGAATTGAGAAATCGCATCAAATACGGTTATGTCACCGAAGACCCTGAACGCCGCACCTGGAACATCAACGCATACTTCGGCTGGGAATATCAGTCCGACAGCACCCGGAAAGTTGGTGGATACCTGAGAGCCTATTATGGTATAAACCCGCATGGGCAGTTTCGGAATGTTGATGGGTTTTATTTTGTAGGGCTGAGTTTAGTTTTAATGTGATGTCTATCACAACCTGTATTTAATAATATTATAAATCATTTCATTTTAATAAATTTCATCCAGTTATAAGATATAAGAGATAAGATATGAGTGGAAGAAATGGAGCAATTGAGCGAAAAAGTTTTGCATTTGCTGTTAGGGTAATCAATCTGTATAAATTCTTAAAAAAAGATAAACGAGAGTTTGTAATGAGCAAACAACTTCTGCGTTCCGGAACGGCTATTGGAGCATTAGTCGCAGAAGCGGTCAATGCCGAAAGTAAGCGAGATTTTATTCATAAACTTGGAATAGCCCAAAAAGAATGCGGAGAAAGTATTTATTGGCTCAGATTGCTAAATGAAACAAAGTTTGTAACAGAAATACAATCAAAAAGTATGATAACAGATTCAAGTGAATTACTAAAAATGCTCAGATCTTCAATCATGACCGCAAGAAAAAATATTTAACTTATCTCTCATCACTTATATCTTATATCTAACAAAATGAACAGTTTCGGGATATTGACGGGTTTTATTTTATAGGCTTGAGTTTGGTTTTAATGTAAGGCCTCACACAAAGTCACTAAGATCACAAAAACACATCCACAGATTTCACGAATAAATACAGATTGAAACTTAAAGCAAAGTAACCTGTCATCCTGAGCCCCGTCCCGAAGCATCGGGATCGGGGTCGAAGGATCTATTCATGATTCAGAGATTATATTGCGAATGCTTTACCACGGCATAAATGCCGTGGTTTAGAGATCCAAAAACATTGGGGTTTTAACCCCACTTAATTTGTTTACCAAATTGATCTCAGAACAAAGACCACTGATTTTAAAATTAAGAAATGAATATTAATTTCTATTCATTATCCACCATCCATCAACCCCTCCTGCATCAAGACTTCGGAGGGCGGGCATCATCCACCAACCATAATTCATAACCCTCTTATAATCAGTTTATATCTATTCATATTTTTACTTGTGTTCAGGGTCAAGATTAAGTAAATTTACTCTTAATATCGCGTATCTATTTTACAAGTTTGTTTAAGAATTTCATAAGGAGAAAAAATGAAAACTTTTGCTAAGAATTTTACAGTGGTTTTGACACTACTCGTACTGCTTACGGGTTTTGCGATGGGACAAATCATCAGTCAGTACATTGAAACAAATAGCGGTACCGCCCCAAAAGGTATTGAAATTTGGAATAATACTGCAGGAGAACTGAATTTCACTTCCAACCCCCTTGTAATTGAAAAAAGTGCAAATGGAGGTGTTCCTGCTGTAGATTATACCCTAAGCTCTGGTACTTTAGCAGTTGGAGCCGTAATTGTAATAGGAACAAATGCTGCTCCTAGCTTACAAACAGTTACTGAAGCAAATGGAGCAACCTTTTATTACGAAGGTTTTACTTTTAATGGTGATGATGGTTTAATAGTGAAGTATGGTGGAACAATTACAGATGTTTTCGGTGATCCGGGTACTGGTGATCCGGGAGATGGATGGTCAGGAAGTGGTGTTCAAACATATAATCAAAATATTGGATTAAAAACTGCTATAACAACTGGAGATACCGATGGTTGGACTGATCCTAGCACACGTTTTGAAGTAGTTAGTGCAGACCCGGTAAATGATCAATCCGGATTTGGAATAGCTCCTGGTAGTACAGATCCTCTTATTACTCTCTCTACTACTTCATTAACCTCTTTCACTTATGTTGTTAGCAATGGTCCCTCAACTGAACAGTCATTTACAGCTGAAGGATCGGACCTAACCGCAAATATTACACTTACGCCCCCAACAAATTATGAAATTTCAACCACAACAGATGCAGGTGGTACTTTCACTGCAACTAACCCAATTACATTAACACATACAGCTGGTACGGTTGCTACAACAACAATCTATGTAAGATTAAAAGCGGGTTTGAGTGCAGCCGATTATAATAGTGAAAATATTACAGCTTCCTCTACAGATGCAACAAGTAAAACGGTTACTTGTAGTGGAAACGTTACTGCTTCTGCTTCTGTATCCCCTACAGTTGGCGTTGTTTATATCAGCGAAGTTTCTGATGAAGACGCCGGTGGTTATGCAACAGCATATATGGAAATATATAATAATAGCTCGTCAATAATAGATATGGAAAATGCCTATATCGAAAGATGGGAAGCTGGCAACACGCTTGGATATACCTATGCTTTTGGCACTAGTGTAACTATACCATCAAACGGTTTATTAATTATCGCTCGTAGCTCTAGTGAAGTTGATTTTGAAACCGCATGGGGTGTAGATTTTGGTACTTTGAATTGCAATTACGATGCTGGTAATACCAATTTATACTTTACAACTGGAAGAAGTTATAAATTATTTACTTCTGGCGCTGTTCAATTAGATGCATCCCCAGTCGTGAATTCTGGTAATAGAATTGTTCAAACAAGTGTTGGAGTATGGAGTTCTGAAGAAGCTTCATCAAATGCAACCCCAGGTACACTTGACGCTGAACAAGCCCTCCCCATCACACTCACCTCCTTCACTGCAACGGCAGTCAATGGCGTGGTTGAACTAGCATGGGAAACTGCAACGGAAACCAATAATGCACGCTTTGTCATCTATCGTGACGGTGAAGCCATTGGCTCTGTAGACGGTGCAGGTACAACAAGCGAACCACATAACTACAGTTATGTTGATAACAGCGTTGTCCCGGGTGTCACCTATACCTACGTTCTTGCTGATGTTGATTTGGGTAATAATGAAACACGCTATGACAACGATGCTGTGACCATAACGGTCGCAAATGATCTTGTTGAAGCTGATTTTGTTGTCGGTGCTGCTTATCCCAATCCGTTCAATCCAAGAACAGTAATCAGGTTGCACTATGCAGTAGGCAGCAATACTGTGATCAATATTTACAATACTCAGGGAGTTTTGGTTGATCAGCTGATAAATGGATTTATTGAAACCGGATATCATGAATTGACTTGGAATGCATCGGGAATGCCGAGTGGTGTTTATATTGTGAAGATGCATGCGGGTGAATTTGTGAATTCACAGAAGATAGTATTGATGAAATAATAAGATCGTGATGTGTGACGCGTAACGCGTGACTCGTCAATAATTTTACATATGTAGGGGCTCGAGTGATCGAGCCCTTTTTTCTTTTATAATACTTTACCCCGGGCTTTAGCTAATAATCTTTTCCGTTCGATAAAATTCCGGGATTCGCTTTGCTCACCCTATCATTCATCACCCATAATCTATCATCTCAAAAGTACCGCTCCTATGGAGCTTGTTAAATAATGGATACTTTTTACTACAAAGATTTCGCCCCTATGGGGCTCCTTGAATAATGAACAAGGATTAACGATATACGATTTTCGAAGTAAATATTTACTTCGTTATTCAAAACTCCTTGTTCCTTGTTCGGATATCAATTCTTCATTCATCCGGATTACACAAGGCTACAAACCCCGGGTTAAAACCCGGATATTGCGCCCACAGACACCACGGCATAAATGCCGTGGTAAAGCATTCGAAAACAATCACAACCCCAGCGGGGTTGAACAAGTTTACCAAATTGATCTCAAAACAAGGAACACCGATTTTAGAATTAAGAAATGAATATTAATTTCTAACCATCAACTATCAACCATCAACTATGTCAATGCTAGTATTTACAATACTCAGGGAGTTTTGGTTGATCAACTGATAAATGGATTTGTTGAAACCGGATATCATGAATTGACTTGGAATGCATCGGGAATGCCGAGTGGTGTTTATATTGTGAAGATGCATGCGGGTGAATTTGTGAATTCGCAGAAAATCGTTTTAATAAAATAAATCTAATTTTTAAACTAAATGTAGGGAGCAGGCATGCCTGCTCCTTTTTTATTTCGTAATGCTTTACCCCGAGCTTTAGCTCGGGGATAATGAATCTCAATATTATAGGGGTTTTAACCCCATTAATGATGTTATGTTGGGTTAAAACCCAGATATTGCGACCACAGACACCACGGCATAAATGCCATGGCAAAGCACGACCAATAAAATATTATCTTTTCAACTTTTTTAACACACAAAAGAAAAGGGGCGGTCTCGACCGCCCCCTACATTGTACTTTTTTCTTTTGACTTTATGCTTGGACAAACGTCAGTTTTTCCCGGTCTTTTTTTACTCCGGGAAAACTAAGAAGATGATTATGCATAGCAACATAAACACCCGGCTCCACCATTGTTGCAGCAAAAAGAGCTTCCGTAACATTTTGAGATGCATCACTATCACGAAATTCATAGGGTCGCATAGCACCGGTAAAAATTATGGGGCATTTTGGATCTTTGATCTCATTATATAACAGACAGCCGGTTTGTTCCAAGGTATCCGTTCCATGTAAAATGATAATGGCATCTGAGCCAGTCATGGCTTGGCGGGTCATATCCAGAATGATCTCACGATCGCTCTCGGTCATATCCAATGAATCTTTAAAAATAACATTTCGTTGATTAATGTTTATCTCAGGCAAACGCAAGTTACTAAGGATCTTTGACAGAATTGAATGCTGATTCGACAATGCACCGCTGTGCTCATTGTAGGTCTTTTCTATCGTGCCACCCGTTGTAATAAAAGTGATCTGTTTCATTTATTATATACCCTATATTTTTATTCTTAAATTTTACAACTTTTTGTTTATTCTATACAAGAAATATTAATCTCATGTTTCATTTTTGTCATTTGATAGCATTCAATTTTCTTTGTTAATACTTCATTATTAAAATGTCATTCTCATTTATGATTCATTGCATTTAATTCACATTTAGAAACAAGTCTCAAAAGGCAATATCAACATGTAATTTACCATTTTAGCGAATTATCATCTAAAACGAATGCTTTTTATTGAATAATTTTTAAATATATCCACACTTTGCTAACATATTTAATTTACTTTCTGAAATAAAATCTCTATATTAATAACATCGATCTTTATGATCAGATGTTCATTTTCAAGCTTCGACGAAACTTAAGAATCAAAGGCTGAAATACTGCCTGATAAGGAGTTGCCATGAACCCTCTCGCTGTAGAACTGAATGACCAATTAAAATCTAAAGCACCTATTGTATTCGGGTTGCTTTCACAAAAGGGCAAAGAATCTTACTTTCCAAAATCCGGTATTCTTTCTCAAAGCATGCAGGCTAAAGGTTGTTCCATTAATGCGACCATCGGGATTGCGCTGGAAGATGATCAAAGTCCTCTACATATAAGTTCTCTCGGTAAGCTTATCAATTTGGATCCTAAAACTATTTTTCCTTATGCAGGATGTTCGGGCGTTCCCGCAATGCGTAGCAAATGGAAAAGTATGCAGGTTGAAAAGAACCCGGCCCTAAAGGGAAAAGCAACAAGCCTGCCTGTTGTCACAGCTGCACTTAGTCATGGACTGAGTATTGCTGCTCTTCTTTTTCTAGATGCAGGTGATACGGTGATTATTGCCGATAAATATTGGGGCAATTATAATATGCTAGTCAAAGAACGTTATGACGTCAACTTTGATATGTACCCTTTTTATCATGGCGATGGTATGAATCTCCAGGGTCTCGAAGATCGTTTATTGAATGGACCCATTGGCAAAAAGGTTGTGGCTATGAATTTTCCCAACAATCCCACGGGATACACACCAACCAAGCTTGAAATGGCGAAAATCACAGCTATGATTAAAGCTAGCGCAGAGCTGGGTAACCATATTCTGCTAATTTGCGATGATGCCTATTTTGGTCTCGTCTATGAAGATGATGTTGACACACAGTCCGTATTCGCCCATGTAGCCGGCATTCATGAAAATGTTCTGGCTGTTAAGATTGACGGTGCCACCAAGGAAGATTATGTCTGGGGATTTCGTGTTGGTTTTGTTACCTACGCCGGGAAAGATCTGGACAAAGAGGTTTACGCCATGCTCGAAGATAAAACAGCGGGCGGTATTCGTTCCAGTGTTTCTTCAGCACCTCATATCTCTCAATCTCTTCTTCTTGAAACATATAATCACCCGGATTATTTAGAAGATAAAAAAACAAAATATAAATTACTTCGCTCACGATATAATGAAGTAAAAGATGTTCTTGCCAAGAATGGTACCCGTTATGCCGAATATTTTACACCCCTTCCCTATAATTCCGGCTATTTTATGTGCGTAGCACTTGCGGATGGACTTGATGGTGATGCGATCAGAAAATTATTGATCGAAAAATATAACACCGGTACGATCTATATTCGCGGTGTTATCCGTCTGGCTTACTCAGCGGTAGCGAAGGACAAAATTGAGCAATTATTCGAAAATCTTTACCAGGCGTGTAAAGAGCAAAAGTAACAAGATAAAAGGAGCTAACCATGGCAACGATCGGTCGTTATCGCAATGATAAAGAATTCCAAAAGGTCACTTCGATGATCCGGACGACCATTCAATCCGCATTTGTCGGCAACAATATCATCCCGGTAAAAACAGTAGCAGAAGCCTATTCATTGGCTCGACTCTCACCCGGTACTATTGAACTTACCGGCATGCCTATTTACAAGCCGGAAGAACAAGGACTGCCTAAAAATGCCAATGTGCTTCTCTTTAATGATGGTACAGTTTTTGGACGCTGCGCTGCAGCTCGTCGCATTGTAGGTGAACCGAATGTAGATATGAAAATATTTTCAGGCAAGATACGCGAAGCGATCTACAGCACTCGTTATCGTAAGATGTACCATGCAGAGACCATTATCGGACTGGATGAGGATTTCATGGTCAAAGCTCACTTGCTTATTCCGGAAAACCATGAAAATATACTTTTATCATGGATGCTCAACTTTCAATATTTCAGTGATGAGATCAAAGCCCGTTATGCCAATTCACGCGAATTACAAGAAGGTGATGTCTATATCTTTTCCGATCCCGACTGGAAACATGAAGAACACCCATTGGGCTTGACTTTCTTTGATCCCGAATATAACTGTGCAGCGCTCCTTGGTATGCGCTATTTCGGTGAACACAAAAAAGGCACCTTGACCCTTGGTTGGGGTACAGCTGCCCGAAACGGTTATGCTTCTTGTCATGGTGGTTTAAAGCGCTACAATCTTGGAAAAGACCATAACTATACCGTTGCCGTATTCGGACTATCCGGCTCGGGAAAATCAACTATCACTCATGCAAAACATGGCAATAAATATGATGTCACCGTTCTGCATGATGATGCATTTATTATCAATGCCGATAAAAAATATTCCATTGCACTGGAACCCGCATATTTTGATAAAACCCAGGATTATCCCATGAACTGTGAGGATAATAAATTCATACTCACACTGCAAAATAATGGCGCAATAAAATATGATAATGGCAAGATCTATCCCGTTACGGAAGACATGCGCAACGGTAACGGTCGAGCTGTCAAATCGAAGCTTTGGACACCTAATCGAGTGGATCGCATAGATGATCCCATCAATTCAATTTTTTGGTTAATGAAAGATCCGACCATTCCGCCGGTGATAAAATTGGACGGTGCATCTCTTGGCTCAGCCATGGGTGCTACCTTAGCCACCAAACGAACCTCTGCCGAAAGACTGGCTCCCGGTGTGGATCCAAATGCACTTGTTGTTGAACCCTATGCAAATCCTTTCCGCACCTATGCTTTGGAGCTTGATTATGTCCGCTTTAAAAAACTCATTGAAGACGGTGTTGATTGCTATGTGTTGAATACCGGTTTCTTCATGGGCAAAAAAGTCGAGCCCAAACACACACTCGGTATCATTGAATCCATTATTGAAAAGAAAGCCAAGTTCAAACCCTGGAAACCTTTTCAAGATATCGAAACAATTGATATTGAAGGCTTTGATACGTCTTTGGATAATGAAGAATATCGCAAAGAATTCATTGCCCGTTTCAACGACCGTATTAAATACATCGCCTCCCGCGACACTGAAAAAGGCGGGATGGATAAACTTCCCGGAGATGCACTTGAATCGTTGGAAGCGGTTATCGATAAATTGAAATAGTTAAATTAAGATAGTTAAATCAAAAAACCGGGTGCCATACTCGGTTTTTTATTTTCCATAAACATTTATACTTCATTGTTATTTTAGGCCTAATGGTAATTTTAGGGGGCTATTTTGCCAAAAAATGGTCAGTTAAGATGATTTTCATTTGGTCTTTAATCCCTTGATGAATTCTTAGTTTTGATTTCAAGTTTGTAAAGGATCCATCCAATG
>Ga0208769_1001213_pt1 | contig 11575 bp, 14 predicted proteins | sample AntAceMetag02UKC_FD_184768 | JGI IMG/M metagenome (GOLD analysis project Ga0208769, IMG submission 184768) | Saline lake microbial communities from Ace Lake, Antarctica- Antarctic Ace Lake Metagenome 02UKC (SPAdes) (version 2) | ecosystem: Environmental > Aquatic > Non-marine Saline and Alkaline... | reverse complement strand
AATTTCTCATTTAGTTTATTCAGCAAATGGAAGCGACGTTGACATAGTCTTTATTAATGGTAAGATGATTATGGAGAATAGAAAAATTAAAAAAATTGACGAAGAAAAAGTTTTTAATAAAATTAAGAAAATAATATAATTATATGCAAAATAAAAAAACAATTATTTTAGGATTAATAGCAATTCTGCTTCTAACTGGAGTAGTTTGGTATGCAAGTAAAAATAAAAGCGAGATAACTAGTCAAACTGCTTCTATTTTAGGAATTGATAGTGAGAATGAAAAAATTACAGAACTGGACGGAGATTTTATTCTTGGAGATCCATTAGCGCCAGTCACTTTTATAGAATATTCAAGTCATCTTTGTGGAGCTTGTTCTAATTTTCATAGTGTAACTCTTCCTTTAATTATTGAGAATTATGTTAAAACTGGTAAAGTTAAAATTATTCAACGACTTGTCTCTCATCCTGCTTTAAGCGTGGCTGTGCTTTGTGCACAAGATCAAGGAGCTTTTTGGGAAGCTAATGAATACATTTTTAAGAATATTGAAACAATTCAAACGGTTGATAACATTAAAGAAATTGCTGGGATATTAGGATTGAATCAAGAATCTTTTAATGAATGTTTTGAGTCGGAAAAGTATAAAGATCAAATTATGAAATGGTTTGAACAAGGAGAAGCAGATGGGTCTGAAAGCACTCCTACTTTCATAATTAATGGCGAAATGATTTCTGGCAGTCAACCTTATTCTATTTTTGAAAGTATAATTGAGAGTAAATTAAGTAATTGATAGTTTTTTAAAAAATTGAATTGAATTAAAAGGAGGTGTTTTTTGAGATGGTTACAGGATTAGAAAATGAGATCCGAAGCATTGCAGAAGAGATGGTAGAAAGACTTCGTCATATAACGCTTTTCGAAAAAGATGACAAAAAAAGATTTCAAGATGTGCTTAAAAAAATGAAAGAAAAAAATGAAATATTTGGTTTTATACCTGAACCGAATAAAAGATTCAAAGATTTTGCAGTTATTGTGGAAAAACAAGGCAAACATGATATGGTAGGTGTTGCTATTAAAAAAACAGAAAGAGAGGTTGGGGAATACATGAGAAGGCAAGATCGATTAAGAGAACAAATTAGCCGATATAGGAAGTTTATAGAGAGGATTGTGCTTGTTGTTGATAAAAAGACAACAGATGCAAATTTAAAAAGACAATGGCAAAAAGCCATAAAACAATATCAAGAATCCTGATTTTATTTAAATGACGTTTGTCATAGAATCAGGATTTTTTATTTTCTAATTTTATGTTATTATTATCATAATGGACTTAGTTATAGAAAAAAAACAAATAAAAGATTGGCTGGCTGAATTAAAAAAAGGAAGTACTGTTATCGACAGTAAAAAAAATGCTTTACCAATCAAGCAATATTTTTTTCCTCCCCAAGAGGATCTTTTTGTTTTCAATAAAAAAACAAAAAAATTAAAAAGTTTGGATTATAAAAAGGAAATTATTATTATTTGTCATTATTTGGGTCAGTTGGAAGCAATGACTCAATTAGATGAAATAATGGAAAAACCTAATCCAGATTTTTTTTATTGGCAGAGAAGAGAGAAGTCAGTTTTAATTGGTTTAATAGATGAATCAATTGATGTAGCTCCAGGCGGAGATATAATTTTAGAAAAAATAAATTCTAAGCAATACAGAACTTTAATTTTAAACGATAAAGGAAAAAAGATTATTAAAAATAAGTTTTTTAAAGAAATAGATAAGCCAGAAATAAAAAATTATCCAGCCGAAGAAAATCCTGGTAAAAAAATGCTTTTAGATTCAGAGCTTTTAGCTAATGCAGTTGAATGGTCAAAAGACCATAAGATTTGGGATGAGTTGGCTAAAAAATGTTTAGGTTGTGGAATTTGCACTTATGTTTGTCCTTTGTGTCATTGTTTTTCAATTGAAGACAGGGTTTCTTTGGATGATAATGAGTGTGTTCGTTGTCGACAGTGGGATGCTTGTACTTTACCTGAGTTTGCTAAAGTTGCAGGAAATCACAATTTTCATAAAACAATAAAAGAACGATATTATAATTGGTTTTATCATAAGTTTGTTAGGGCATATAAGGAATATGGAAAAGCGCAATGTGTTGCTTGCGGGAATTGTGAAAGACATTGCCCGGCTGGTATTAAAATTGGAGATGTTTTAAAAGAAATAATCGAGGATTATAAAAAACATGAATAATCTATATAAACCATTTAAAGTTAAGATAGCTAAAATAGAAAAGCATTCTGATGATGTTAAGCTTTTTCGTCTTGAAAAAGATGATTTATTTAAAAAAAATAAAGATGGATTGGTTTTTGAACCAGGCCAGTTTATTTTAGTTAGTCATTTTGGTTACGGTGAAGCGCCTTTTGGAATTGCTTCTTCGTCTTATCAAGATTCATATATTGAGATAGTCGTGAGGCGAGTCGGAACGTTAACTAAAGCATTACATCAACTAAAACAAGGTGACGAAATTTTTATGAGAGGTCCTTATGGCCATGGATTTCCTATTGATTTTATGTCTGGTAAAGATGTGGTTATGGTTACTGGAGGATGTGGAATTCCACCAATTGCCTCTCTAATAGAATATATTATTGTTAATAAAAATAAGTTTAACCGTGTTTATTTAATCTATGGAGCTAAAACTCCTAATGATTTGTTAATGAAAGATAATTTTAAAAGATGGGGGAAAGATATAAAAATTTTATTAACAGTTGATAAACCAGATAAGAAATGGAAAGGATATAAGGGTATGGTTTCAGAATTGATTGATGAAATAAAAATTGACGCTAAAGATGCAGTGGCCGCTATGTGCGGGCCAGGGCCAATGATGGATGCTTTGGAAAAGATTTTAAGGCCCTTAGGTATTTCTGACAGAAGAATTTTTGTTAATATGGAGAGAAAAATGCAATGTGGAATAGGTAAGTGTCAGCATTGCGTTACTGGAGATAAATATGTTTGTCAGGACGGTCCAGTATTTAATTTTGATGAGATAGATAAAAATTGGGATTAATTCTATGCAAAAACCAAAAATAGCAATTTATGATTTTACTGATTGTGAAGGATGTCAAGTTAAACTCATTGAACTAAAAGAGAAGCTTTTAGTTTTGGAAAAAAGAGTTGATATTGTTAATTGGCGATTGGGGCAGGAAAATAATAAACCAGGCCCTTTTGATATTTCTATTATTGAAGGAACTCCAATTACCCAACATGAAATAGATTTACTTAAGAAATTAAGAAAAGAATCAAAGATTTTAATTGGGTTGGGTAGTTGCGCTACATTAGGCGGAATTCCAGGAATCATTAATAAGTCTCAAAGAAAGAAATGGTATAAGAAAATTTATGGTGATAACTATAAGCCAAGAGGCATTGATGCCTTGCCTTTATCTGCCTATGTTAAAGTTGATTTTTTAATTCATGGATGTCCTGTTGATAAGAATGAATTAATTCGGATTATGGAAGATTTATTAGCTGGGAAAGAGCCAAAATATCGTGGATATTCTGTTTGTTTTGAATGCAAACAGGCAAATAATCCCTGTCGCTTATTAGATAACCCGCTTACTGGCGAGACAGGTAAACCATGTTTAGGACCAATTATCCAAGGTGGTTGTGGGGCAATCTGTATTAGTGGCGGTTCTCCTTGTTATGGATGTTTTGGTTTAAGAGAGGGAGCAGAGGTTAAAAATTTATTAAAAGTGCTTAATAAAATTACAGATAAAAAAACCATTGATAGATATTTTTCAATGTTTTTAAATAAAGTAGAGAAATAAATATGAATAACGAATTTATCGCAAAGATTGAAGGGCATGGGAATTTAACTATTGATTGGAAAAAGAATCAGGTTAAACTTAATATTCATGAAGGAGAGCGTCTCTTTGAAGGTCTATTAGTCAATAGAACCGCTGAAGAGATGCATTGGATTACGCCTCGTATTTGTGGAATTTGCCCAATTGCTCATAATTTAGCTTCTTTAACTGCTTTAGAATCGGCTTTAGGAATTGAAGTAAATTCAACGACTGTTTTATTACGTGATTTGATGCAGTGTGGACAGATGATTCAAAGTCACTCTTTGCATCTTTTCTTTTTATCTTTGCCTGATTATTTAGGGATTGATAGAGGGACTGAATTAGCTCAGAAAAATCCAGAAGCTTTTAAAAGCGCTTTGGCTTTAAAGGGAATCTCTGATGAAATTGCTAAAATAATAGCGGGAAGATCTGTTCACCCGACAAGAACAACAATAGGCGGATTTCATAAAATTCCAACTAAAAGTGTTTTAGAAAAATTATTAAAAAAATTAAAAAAAACAGAACAAGATGCTAAAAATGCTCTTATCTTAGTTTCTAAAATTGATTTCCCTGAATTAAAAGTTGAATTACAACTAGCAGCGCTAGATGGTTCAAAGATTATAGCTGTTTCTTCAAACAATATTAAAGGAAGAAAGGAATCTCCTATTGGAGATTATAAGGAGGTAATTGAAGAAGAAGTTAGAGATTACTCTACAGCTAAGTTTGGTAAATATAGGGGGGAGGAAATGTTAGTTGGCTCCTTGGCGCGATTAGCAGTTTATGGAGATTATGACAAGAAATATAAGATAGATTTTGAAAATCCTTTTTATAATAATCTTGCCCAAGCAATTGAAATTTTAACTTATCATCAAAAAGCCCAGAAAATAATTGAAAAATTATTAAATAACGAAATAGATAAAAAAATAGCCAAGCCAAGTAAAAATCCTTCTTTAAGGGGAATTGGCACAACAGAAGCGCCACGGGGAGGTCTTTATCATGAAATTCATCTTAATAAAGATAATATTATAACCTATGCCAATATTATTACGCCAACTGTTCAGAATTTAACTTCAATTGAAAAAAGCGCTAAGTCGCTTCTAGAACAAACAAAAAATCGTTCTAAGAAAGAATTAGAACGATTATTAGTTATGCTTGTTAGAGCTTATGATCCGTGTATTACTTGTTCGGTTCACTAATCATTTCTAGAATTTTTTTAGCTTCAGTTTTCGGAACTTTATTAATGGCCATCTTATCATGGACAAGTAAATAATCTCCGATCTTTATATTTTTAAGCAAACTTAAATCAGCCTCGTGTTGATGATTATTTGATTGAACAGTTGCCCATCCTTTTTTTATTTTAACTACTTTACTTGGAGTCGCTAAACACATATACTTTAATTATACTTATTTATGAATAAAAATAAAGTTCTTTATTAGGAGGGAATAGATTATGAAAAATACAGGAATAAAATTGTCGTGTTTGTATGCCTTGCCTCCGCATTTAAAAGGATACTGCGGACCTAAGGATAAGAAGAATTCATCTTTAATTCTCGATTTTGTTGAAGGCAAAAGAATAGAAGAATCAGAAATTAAGAAGATTTTTATCAAAAACTTTCCAGTTGTTATTGGGTATTATAAAATAATTTCCGAAGAACATAACTTGGAATTATTTGACGAAAAAGTGGTTAGGGCTTATTGGACTGGCAATGACTTGCTTGATGATTTTTTTAAAGCAGGTAAGTTTATTCCTTTTCATCTTTATCATGTTTTGACTAGCGATCTTTCAGATGAGGATATAAAATCATGTCAGATCTCTTGGAAAAAAATAAAAGATGACAATATTGCTACTCACTGGGGAAAGGCGATAGAGATATTAACTGATAGTGAAATAAAGCAACTTAAGAAGTATAATCAATTAACCTTTGATTTTTATAATCAAAAAAAATAAAAAAAGCGGTGAGGCTTTGCCAATACCCGCTTTTATGTTAAAATATTTTAAAATAAAATTATGTACGATTTAATTATTATTGGTGGTGGTCCAGCTGCTATATCTGCTGGCATCTATGCTGCTAGAAAAAAACTTAAAACATTATTAATTGCTAAAAATTGGGGAGGTCAAGTTCGTTTATCTCCTTTAGTTGAAAATTATCCTGGATTCGAATCAATTTTAGGTATGGACTTAGCTAATAAATTTATCAGTCATTTAAAAAAAAATAATTTAGAAATTAAAGAAGGAATTGAAATTAAAGAAATTGAATTAGAAGAGAATAATAAGGTTGTTAGGGTTAGAGGAGAAAAAGAAAATTTTAAAACTAAAGCAATTATTATTGCAACTGGAAGAGTTCCTAATAAATTAGGTATATCTAATGAAGAAAAATTTATTGGTAAGGGTATAAGCTATTGTGCAACTTGTGATGCTCCCTTATTCAGAGATAAAAAAATAATTGTAATTGGTAGCGGTAATGCTGGGGCAGAAATAGCGATAGAACTTACTAATTATGCTTCTGAAGTATATATTTTAGCACGTAGCCCAGGATTAAAAGCTAATGAATATTTACAAAATAAAATTAAAAAATCTTCTAAGATTAAGATTATAGCTAATGCTTTAGTAAAAGAATTTAAAGGAGATAAATTTATAGAAGGTTTTATTTATCAAGATAAAATTTCTAGTAAAATGAAAGAAATGGATATCCAAGGAATTTTTATAGCTATCGGTTCAAGTGCTAATTCTTCTTTAGTTAAAAATATGGTAGAATTAAATAAGCAAAATGAAATAAAAATAGATTCATCTAATAGGACTTCTCAGCCTAATATTTTCGCGGCTGGAGATGTAACAAATGTTTCTCATAAGCAAATTATTATCGCGGCTGGCGAGGGAGCAAAAGCGGCATTGAATGCTTATGATTATATAAAAAAATTAAAATAAGAAAGGAAATATTATGACAGAAGAAATAAAGATTCGTATATTCAGCACCCCAAGCTGTCCTTATTGCGTAACGCTTAAGGAATATTTAAAAGAAAAAGGATTTGAGTACGAAGATATTAATGTTGCTGAAGATAAAGAAGCTGCTAAAGAAATGATTGAAAAATCAGGTCAAATGGGTGTGCCTGTTTCAGAAATAAAAGGAGAAATTATTATTGGATTTGATAAAGTTAAAATAAATAAGATATTAGAAATTAAAGAATAAATTAAAATTAATTTTATGCCAATAAAAATAGCTATTAATGGTTTCGGCCGAATTGGTCGCGCTTCTTTTAGAAAAATATTAAATAGCGATTCTGAGATAGAAGTTGTTGCTATCAATGATTTAACTGATAATAAGACGCTAGAACATCTTCTAAAGTATGATTCATCTTATGGAATATATGATAAGCTGATTGAAGCTAAGATGTTAACGGAAAAGGATCCATTAAAACTTCCATGGAAGGATTTAGAAATTGATGTCGTTCTTGAATGCACAGGGCATTTTACTGATATTGAAGGAGCTAAAAAACATTTAGAAGCAGGATCTAAAAAAGTAATAATTTCAGCTCCATCTAAAAGTCCAGAAATATCTCATTTTGTTTTAGGAGTCAACGAAGAGAAATACAATTCAGAAAAAGATAATATCGTCTCTATGTGTTCATGCACAACTAACTGCCTAGCGCCTATTGCTAAAATTATTCATAAAAATCTTGAAATAGAAAGCGGTTTAATGACAACTATTCATAGCTATACTAATGACCAGCGTTTGCTTGACGCTCCTCATAAGGACTTGCGTCGCGCTCGTTCAGCGGCTTTATCAATGATACCAACAACGACCGGAGCAGCCATTGCTGTAACTAAGGCTATTCCCGAGCTTAAAGGAAAAATTCACGGCATGGCTATTAGAGTGCCTACTTCAGTAGTTTCTTTGGTTGATTTTGTAGTTAAAGTTAAAAAAGATACAACCGTAGAAGATGTTAATTATATCTTTAAAAAAGCTTCATCTCAAAAAGAATTAAACGGAATTCTAGGGATAGAAGACGCTTTGTTAGTTTCTATTGATTACAAAGGAAATTCTTTTTCTTCTATTGTTGATATGGGTTCAACTATGGTTCAAGGAAAGAATTTAATTAAGATTTTAGCTTGGTATGATAATGAATGGGCTTATGGTTGTCGTTTAGCTGAATTTGCTGAATTTATAGGTAAAAAGCTTTAATTCAAAAATTTAAAATTATGATTTATTTAGGTTCTGATCATGCTGGATTTCACCTTAAAGAGGAACTCAAGAAATATCTTGGGGAGTTAGGTTGTGAATATGAGGATTTAGGCAACAAAGAGCTTGATCTTGAAGATGATTTCCCTGATTATGCTATAAAGGTGGCTGAAAAAATTGCAGGAACAAATAGTAAGGGGATTTTAATTTGCGCAACTGGATTGGGAATGTGTATGGCCGCTAATAAGGTTAAAGGAGTTAGAGCTACAGTAGCTTGGGATGATTTTACAGCATTACAATCACGTGAGCATAATGATGCTAATGTTCTTTGTTTAGCTGGTAAGGTTTTAGATACAGAAACAGCTAAAAAAATTGTTAATATTTGGTTAGAAACAGAATTTAGTGGAGGAGAAAGGCATGTAAGAAGATTGAATAAAATTAATGAAATAAAATGATTCAAATTATTCCAGCTATTATTGCAAAAGATTTTCAAGAGTTTCAGGATAAAATTAATAAAGTAGAACCGTATCTTGAGTGGGCACAATTAGATATTATGGATGGAAAGTTTGTTAATAATTCTACTTGGAACAAACCAGAAGAATTAAGAAATATAAATACCAATTTAAATTTAGAAGCGCACTTAATGGTCAATAATCCAGAAGAAGCTATTAGTGATTGGATTAATTCAGGAGTTAAGAGAATTATTTTCCATTATGAAGCAACAGATAAGCATAGGGAGATAATAGAAAAAATAAAAAAATCTAGAATAGAAGTTGGTATTGCTTTAAATCCTGAAACTCCTATAAATGTCTTAGATGATTTTATTAAAGAACTCGATTTGGTTTTAGTAATGACGGTTAATCCTGGTTTCGGTGGCCAGGGTTTTTTAAATGAATCTGTGGATAAAGTTAAAGAATTGCGAGAGGAATATAAAAATGTTAAAATAGAAGTAGATGGAGGAATAAATTTAAAAACTGCGCCAAAAGTTATTAAAGCTGGCGCTAACATTTTAGCTGTCGGCACAGCTATTTTTAAAAGTAATAATATAGAACAAACAATAAGAGAATTAAAATTATGCCATTAGATAAAAAAGATATAAAACAAGTTAAGGATGTAATGTTAGAAGTAATAGAGCCCTTTGCAGGCGCTGTTCAGGGTGAATTTAGCAAGATTCAAAATGAATTTGGTAAGGCTTCAAAAGAAAGATGCGAGATACTAGAAGATATTAGTGAGATACGAGAAGATATTAGTGAGATAAATATTAGATTAAACAGTTTAGAAAGAAGAGTCTTAACTATAGAAGAGATTCTGACAGAACATGGTAAAAAGATGCGAGAAATAAGTAAAGATCTTAAAAAAGTTCAAAAAGATTTGAAAGAAATTAAATCTCAAAAAATAGTAAATAAAAAACAATTATTTGATTTAGAAAAAAGAATTAAAAAATTAGAATTAAAAGCAATTTAAATAAAAAAATAAAAATATGAATAAAAAAATATTAATTATTATTAGCTTATCTTTTGCAATTATTTTCTCAGGATTATTTTTTACAAATAATGCAGAAGCTGCATCAGCTGTTGTTGTGACAACTCCTAATGGAGGCGAAAATATTATTAAAGGTCAGGATTATGTAATTTGGTGGAATATTAATTGGATGCCATCAGATGCTGATAATAAAGTTGATATTTATTATCGTCAAGCCACTGGTCCAAATCAACTTATAGTTGAAGGAGTAACAAGTCAAAATTCATCTTATGGTTATTATAATTGGTCAGTGCCAAGTACTTTAGAAGATGGCAATTATTGGATAGTTATTGTAGCTCAAGGATCTGGCACAGAGTTATTTGACGAAAGCAACGCTAGTTTTAATATTTTATCTTCAAGTGAGACGCCAGCTATTAGTTTGATTTTACCAAACGGCGGTGAAAAATTAGGAAAAAATTCAACTTATACTATTAATTGGAATACAATTGGTACTGTTCCTAATGTAAGTATATCCTTAGAAGATTCTAATAATTATGTTCAAACTATTATTAATAATATTCCAAATACTGATAGTTATAACTGGACAATAAGTAGCAGTTTAGCTTCTGGACAATATAAAATTCGTGTTTCTGGAACAGATTATTCATCTGCCAGTGATATTAGTAGTGATGTATTTTATATATATGACTCTAATGATGTAACTCCTCCATCGAAACCTTTTAATACTAGAGTAGATAAAAATAGTGATTCTGATCCAGATTATAAATTAATCTTTGATTATACAACACCTTCAGATGCAGATTATTATTGTATTAATATTTATAGGTCTACATCATATTATACACTTGGCACAAAAGTTCTTAATTGTGTAAATAAAAATACTAAGCCTGGTGCTAATACAGGTTATTCCCCATATGAAGATGATTATATTGCCAGCCTTGACAGTGGGAATGTATATTTTTCAATTCGAGCAGTAGATATTGCAGGTAATGAATCTGTATGGAGCGCTATGGATCAGAAAACCTATACTTGGACTAGTAATACAATAAATCTTTTATCGCCTAATGGCGGTGAAGAATGGCGAAAAGGTAAGACATATTTAATTTATTGGACTTCAACAAACACAAACTTACCTATAGATCTTAATCTTGTTGATGAAAATGGTATGAATCAATGGATTTTAAATAGTAAATCAGGCATATCAGAATATAGTTGGACTGTTCCTACATCTATAACTCCGGGGAGATATAAGATTCGGATTAATTATACAAATTATGGCAATACAAGAGATTTAAGTAGTGATTATTTTAATATTGTTGAAGATACGTCTAAAATTATAAGCCTTTCATCTCCAGTGTCTGCAAGTACATATTGGCAACAAGGTAGTGATCAGATTATTTTTTGGAGTTCGTTAGGATTTAATAATCCTGTTTGCGATATTGAGTTATACCAATATGGTTCAGCATCTTTATATAAAACAATAGTTGAAGATCGTGATTCGGTTAATTCCTTTGATCGATATTCTTGGACAGTTTCTTCTGACATAGCTCCGGGGGAATATAAGATTCGTCTTAAGTGTCATGATTATGGCAGTTCAGAAGAGTCTATAAGCGATTCTGATGATACTTTAAATATTACAAAATATTTCAATATAATAAAATCTGAAGCTATAGATCCTCCAATTAATATATCTGTTTCTAGAACAGAAACAGATAATGGTACAAAACTTCGTATATCTTGGACTAATCCAAATGATACATCAGCTATAGTTTATCGATCGACTGCTTTTGGCGAATTAGGCAATCGGATAATTTCAACTTTAAGCGATGATACATATACAATTGATGAAAATGTTAATCCTAATACGATGTATTACTATACTGTGCATTCAGGTAAAGAAGGTAATGAATCAACTAATACAGATCAATATAGTGGTTCCATTAATGATTATATACAATTGCCACCCGAGCCTACACCTACACCTACACCTACACCTGAGCCTACACAAGCTCTTCCTAACGGCACTCTTATTAAGCTACCTGATGATCCAAAGATTTATGTAATTAAAGATGGTAAAAAACAATGGATTAGAACAGCA
>Ga0208769_1001211_pt1 | contig 11581 bp, 14 predicted proteins | sample AntAceMetag02UKC_FD_184768 | JGI IMG/M metagenome (GOLD analysis project Ga0208769, IMG submission 184768) | Saline lake microbial communities from Ace Lake, Antarctica- Antarctic Ace Lake Metagenome 02UKC (SPAdes) (version 2) | ecosystem: Environmental > Aquatic > Non-marine Saline and Alkaline... | reverse complement strand
CTCCTGAAGAGTCATGGCGATAAGCAGTTTGATTTGTACCTATTATTATGCAAAATCCAGCAGGAGACCGGCAAATCGCAGATAACTATTGATTATGAATCTATAGCCAAGCAAATAGGTTATACCGAGCTTGAGGATTTAGGAAAATATCCCAGTCAGCATGAATACTTTTACCAGCAAATTTATCATTTACTCACACGCCTTAAACGGAGCGGCCTAATAAGTTACCAAAAAGGAGAAGTTACTTTAAAAAATAATGTTTATGAAAATCCAGCCATAATAATACCGTTTGAGTTTTGGGATTATAAATATTCGGAAAGTCTTTCTACGGTAGCGCAATATATGTATCTTATTTGTCTGAATGAAGCAAATAGGTCGGCGAAGCACCCGGTGTGGTTTCGCAGCCAAAAAGATATGGTTAGATTGTATGGTATAAGTAAAAGGTCTATTACAAAGGCAGTGTCAGAATTAGAAGAAAAAGGAATAATTGAAGTTACTAGAGATAAATCAACTCCGCCTGATTTCTCTGATCGAAAAGCAAACGTATATAAACTTTTGCCCCTTTCGCAAGTACCAATAGAATTAAAGAGATAACTATGAAAAGAGGGATGCTTTTGTAATGGATTTAAGACTTGACATAATGTCTCAAATATGGTACATTCTAAATGAGGATGAAGGAGCTGAGTCAATCCTATATTGATGAAATCTTATCGTAATTTTCTAGTATATAAGGGTGACCAGCACTCAATTTATTTTCATGCAGAAGCTAAGTCATCTTCTAAGGTTGAGGAGTACTATAAACAATGTGATGACATAACCCGGGCAAGTTTGTTATATCTTGCAAAGAGAATGGGAGATATAGGGCGTATTTATGATGAAACAAAATTTAGGATTGAGGACAAAAAGAATAAAATATATGCGTTTAAACCAAAGAAAAATAGATTTTTTTGTTTTTTCTTTAAGGATAAAGAGATTATTATAACTTCTGCTTATAGGAAAAGAAAACAGAAGTTGAACTCTAAAGAGTTAAATAAAGCTGTAACAATAAAAAATCAGTATTTAGCTAAGTAAGTATTAAACAAAGGCAGGTGAAAACATGAAAAAAACAATTTTCCAAAAAGAAATGAAAAGCCCAAAATTTAAAGCTATTTATGAAGAAATTGCAATGAAATTAGATATTGGCGAAAAGATAGCTGAATTGAGGCATAAGCGCAAAATGACTCAAGAGGATCTTGCAAAAATGCTACATACAAGCAGATCAGCAATCATAAGGTATGAGAGTGGAGAATATGCTCATTATAATTTGTTTACGCTTGTAAAAATAGCAAAAGCTTTTGATAAAGAAATAAAAGTTAAGTTTGTTTGATATTTCAATGTTTAGCCATCAATAACATCTTTTCTAACGTAAACCTCAAAAACACCTTTTTTTAGCCTCACTTTATAGATTTGTGACTTAGGAATCCAGGTTTTCTTATCATTGCAATAAACCAAAATAGCTTTGTCAGTCTCATGTATGAATCTAATTTTGATCCATGTTTTCCTTTCTATGGGATATTTGGGTGGGGAATTATAGAATAACCAGTGCATAATTTACCTCCTTTTCCATTTAAGGGCGTTTTCAACAGTTCCTTTACTAACATCTAACCTTTTAGCTATATCTTTAATAGGAAGGCCTAAAAGGTGCAATTGTGTTGCTTTCCGGGCTAATTTTTGGTATAAAGAGAGTTGTTTAACAGGTAATATCTTAATGCTGGCGGTGATTTGGGCTGCAGTTCGAATTGGTTGCAACCGCGTCCGCTGTTTTTCCTATAACGAATAAACGCCTAACTAGAAATGGAGGCGTTTATTCGTAACATCTAGAAAGAAAACAGCGGACTCCGGCAAGGCTCCGACGGGCCGGAGTACATTCCAACCTTTCCCACAAGCCAAATATTCGCACTCTTGTTTAAGCCGGGCCTAAACATATAGCTTTGTGTCCTACCCAATTACTCCATCGAGTGATATAATATTGTTTAGTGTTGGAAACAATATAGGAAGGGGAATGAGAGATAGGAGATAATATGAAAAAATGTCTTTATTGTGCTGAAGAGATACAGGATGACGCAGTTAAATGCAGATATTGTGGGGAATTTTTAGAAAAAGAATCACAACTTAAATGGTATTTAAAACCCTATTGGTTGGTAATTGCTTTTTTATGCCTAGGGCCACTTATGCTGCCATTGGTTTTGTTCCAACCTAATTATAGCCGGAAAAAAAAGATCGCTATAAGTGTTATCATTATCGTTGTAAGTTATTTTTTGGGAATTGTAGCCATCAAGACTATAATGTCTATCAAAAATTATTACCAGCTATTGTTTCAGCAATTTTAAAAGAATAAAATATCTAACAATGCTTTACTTGAATATATTACCCATTCCAGAGTGAAAGGTAATCAAAGCCTTGAAGAAACAAGGAGGTTATGTGGAACATAATTCAGAATTTGATAGAGGTGAATTGAATACTCTGCTTTTATTAGTACAAGTTGAACAAGAAACACTTGCAACATATAAAATGAGAGAAAAAGGACTTCAGATAACTAAAGATAAATATATGGAAAAGTTGAAAAGTATAGAACGAAAAATTATTGAACAGGGAAAATTAGGTGATTTTGAAAAAATGTCAGAATCAAAAAAATTAAAGTTAGAATTAGAGAAAGAAACGGAAAAAAGATTAGAATTAGAAAAAGATAAGACTAATTTAGAAGATGCCCTAGAGGATTATAAAGAAAATGAATAGTACTTCTCATCTTACAGATCAGAGAATTCGAGGGACATGATACTTAACTATTCCAACGTACTCTTTTTGACATAAACCTTAAAAATATCCTACATTTCCCATTTAATGGTTAGTACCAGGTCTTGCTATAGCTTTGTTTATGCTGAGACGTTTTTTTGAAAATAACAAATGGTTTTATCTTGCTGTTGGATTGTTGGGGACTTTTATATTTGGTGTCGCAGTATTTAAAATTACTACCACCGATTTAGATAAACTTATCCTAAGGGTTAATATAGATTTCGGGCTGTGGCTTCTTTTAATAGGCTATTTCAGTATAGGTATTCTTAACCTGATAAGATTTGTTAGTTTAATAAAAAAGAAGGGGTAAAGGAGCAATTTAAGTAGTTGTGTGCCCAAACTGTGCCTACCTTATTCCAAAACACTGGTAAACAACCGGATAGTATAAAAGTTGTATCTATAAAGCATTTATGATATAATCATTGATAAATAAGGAGTATTGAATTTACACCTGATAGAATCCTTTTCCCCCCCCCGTTTTTATTTTTATCATTTGTAACCACCATATATTCAATAAGTTACAGTATGATCCTGGCTATTAATTCGGGCGAGATTTTTTTTAATTTATAGGGGTCTAAATAGGATACTAAAAGAAGTAGGTTTTTGATGAAAGAAGATTATAGTCAATTAAAGCTAGAGGTTGAAGCCGGTGTTTTTACGCAGTGGCAGGAAGTAGATGTTGTGGTTTATGATTTTACCGATATCGGTGTTAAAGTTGCTATTAATAATGAATATAGCGGTCTTTCTTACGAGAATGAAATATTTATTAAGCTTTACCTTGGCCAAAAGCTGAAAGCTTACATAAAATGTATAAGAGAAGATGGTAAGATTGATGTCTCTTTTCAGCCTCAGGAGGGAAAGTATGTCTCTCAGACTGTAGCTAAAATCTTGCAGGCCCTAAAGGAATCCGACGGGAAGTTGCTTTGTAGCGATAAAAGCTCTTCTGAGGATATTAAAGAGAAGTTTGAAGTTAGTAAAAAAGTTTTTAAAAAAGCAATTGGAATGCTGTATAAACAGCACAAAATAAAGATTGCGGATAGCTATATTGAAATTGTCAACAAGAACAGGGTTGACCAGTAGAAATTAGGCGTTGATCTTTTAGAAGAGGTATCTTAATCATGGAAAATAAAAAAAGTGTGTTTATCATCAGTGGAGACTTGGCAGAAATATGATTTCAGCTATTGATGTGTCATTACAGTATGGGAAACGTAAACTTTTTTCTAAGGTAAATATAGTTTTTTCACCGGGTAATTGTTATGGTTTAATCGGCGCTAATGGTTCGGGTAAATCGACTTTTTTAAAGATACTTTCTGGTGAGATTGAGCCAGCTACCGGTGAGGTTGTGGTGCCGAATGGCAAACGGATATCGGTTTTAAACCAGGATCAATTCGCCTTTGATGAGTTTACAGTGTTAAATACTGTTATTATGGGGCATAAAAGGCTTTATGATATTATTATTGAAAAAGATACTTTATACTCTAAAAAGGATTTTTCTGAAGCTGATGGAATTCATGCTTCCGAGCTTGAAGCTGAGTTTGGAGAATTAGAGGGTTGGAATGTTGAATCAGACGCAGCCAGGTTGCTCAGTAACTTAGGGATTGCCCAGCAATTTCACGATTTAAAGGTGAAGCAACTTGAGGCAGGGCAAAAAGTACGCGTGCTTTTAGCCCAGGCTTTATTTGGTAATCCCGATATTCTACTTTTGGATGAACCGACTAACCATTTGGATATTAGAACGAGTATGTGGTTGGAGGAGTTTTTAGTTGAGTTTGAGAATACTGCTGTTGTAGTATCTCATGACCGTCACTTTTTGGATAAAGTTTGTACTTGCATTGCTGATATTGATTTTAGTAAGATATCCCTTTATGCCGGAAACTTTAGTTTTTGGTCCCAATCAAGCCAGTTAGCTTTAAAACAAAGCACTGCATCTAACAAGAAAGTTGAGGTTAAGCGTAAGGAGTTGCAGGAGTTTATCGCTCGTTTTAGCGCGAATGCATCTAAATCCCGGCAGGCTACCAGCCGTAAAAAGATTTTAGAAAATCTTACCTTGGAAGATATTAAGCCGTCATCGCGTAAATACCCTTATATTAATTTTGAACAAGAGAAAGAAGTCGGTAATGAATTGGCGTCTATTGTTAACCTTTCTAAAACCTTAGATGGTAAAGTTATGTTTAATAATTTAACCATTACAGTGGAGAAAGGTGATAAAATTGCTTTTGTTGGCTCTAACAACTTGGCTAAGACTGCATTATTTGAAATTTTAACCGGGAGAATCCAGGCTGATGGTGGAAGTTTTAAATGGGGCATATCAACCAAAAGAGCATATTACCCTAAAGACAATTCAGAATTTTTTAATACAGATGTAAGTATTTTAGAATGGCTTTGGCAATATTGTAGAAATAGTGATGAAAATTTTGTACGGGGATTTTTAGGGCGTATGCTTTTTTCAGGAGAAGAAGCATTGAAACCGGTTAATGTTTTGTCCGGAGGGGAAAAAGTCCGTTGTATGCTTTCACGTATGATGCTTATACAGCCGAATACTTTAATTTTTGATGAGCCGACTAATCACTTAGATTTAGAGTCAATTTCTTCTTTGAACAAGGGTTTAGAAAGATATAAAGGGACTATTCTTTTTTCCTCTCATGATCATAAATTTGTACAATCTGTAGCGAATCGTATCGTTGAAATTACGCCAAAGGGTTGTATTGATCGTGTAGATATGACTTTCGATGAATACTTGGCTGATGAAAATATTAAAAATCAACGTCAGCTTTTATACGGTTAAATTTAGATCAGTGTACGAAGTTTGATCTAAGATAAAAGAAAACTATAATAAAATCGATATGTCAGAAATTAAAAATAAAGACCCACTCCATGGCGTTACCTTAAAAATGATTCTCGTTGATTTAGAATCTTGGTATGGATGGGAGGAGTTAGGTGAGAATATTAATATTCGCTGTTTCACTAATGACCCTAGCCTAGCTTCTAGCCTAAAGTTTTTAAGAAAGACACCCTGGGCCAGGAAGAAGGTTGAATTATTTTATTTAAAGGCTTTAAAGCGTCACAAATAAATTCTTAGTTATTAGATATAATATAGAATATTTAATGGAGGTATATGGATAAACATCGTCACAAATCGTCACAACCGCGTATTTTAGCACAAGGAGCATTTACACAACTTATACCTGAATTGCAGCATGCAGTTTCAGATCGTGGCTATCACACTCCCACACCGATACAGGAGCAAGCAATCACACCTTTGCTTGATGGACGAGACTTAATCGGATGCGCCCAGACTGGCACTGGTAAAACAGCAGCTTTTGTATTACCAATTTTGCAATATTTAGCTAAAAATCCACATCCTAACACTAAAGGCAAGAATCGTGTGCTGGTACTTGCACCTACCCGAGAGCTGGCTGCTCAAATTGGCGATAGTATTAAAAACTATGGACGGTATTTAAAACTTTCTCATACAGTGATTTTTGGTGGTGTTGCTCAAGGTCCTCAAGTTAGGGTTCTATTCCGAGGCGTAGATATTATAGTGGCCACACCTGGGCGTCTCCTAGACTTGGTTAAACAAGGGTATATAAAATTAAGTGATACTGAGATTCTTGTTCTAGATGAGGCTGATCGCATGCTTGATATGGGTTTTATCCACGATGTCCGTAGAATTATTGCTAAGATCTCTAAAAAGCGTCAAACTCTTTTTTTCTCGGCAACAATGGCTCCAGAAGTCATTAAGCTTTCGGAAAAAATTGTTAATGACGCTATGTTTGTAAGCGTAGATCCAGGCAAGCCAATAGTAGAGCGAATTTCCCAGAAGGTGTTTTTTGTGGATAAGGATCGTAAGGATAACCTTTTGACACAACTTCTAGAGGCTAAACATTGGAGCCGGGTCTTAGTATTCGTTCAGATGAAACGGACTGCAGATAGGGTTATAGGCCGTTTATTAGAACATAAGGTTAGCGCTGCAGCGATCCATGGCAATAAAAGCCAGGGTGCTCGTACGACTGCTCTAGAAAAATTCAAGCGGGGCCAGGCTCGTGTCTTAGTTGCTACAGATATTGCAGCAAGAGGGATCGATGTTGACTCAATATCACATGTGATTAATTACGATTTGCCTAATATGCCAGAAACTTATGTTCATCGTATTGGCCGTACAGCTAGAGCGGGTGCTGATGGTGATGCTGTTTCATTTTGCTCGGCTCGAGAACGGGATTATTTACGTGAGATTGAAAAAATTATTCATATGATAATACCAGTTGTCCGTAATGATTCTTTTTATTCTCGTGAGGCTGAAAGTGCCGTTGGTGCTGCTGCCCGGCCACTGCCTAAATGTAGGAGGGGATTCAGCCGTAAGCCAAGTGCTAATAGTAGAAATGCAAAAAGACCCGCAAATGTGCGATGGAAAAAGAATAAGAGAAAAAGGTTCTGATTCCTATTTAATCCCAAAAAGTATTGTTTGACAAGTGTTTCATCTTTGGTGTAGCATATCCATAGTGGCCTTAATAAGCAAGCACGAGAAGCTGCTGCTGATGTTAAGAAGAAACTCGGAGGGTTTGGTAATTAAGTTAAAAAAAGGGGGTTAGTATGAAAGGATTGTTAGGACTTGCTGTTGTAGTTTTGGATATTGTAGCAATTGTTGATGCCGTAAAGAGTTCGATGGCGACAAACAAGAAAATTCTATGGGTTATTCTCATAGTTTTATTTCCTTTGCTTGGTGTCGTGCTTTATTTTCTAGTAGGTAAAAAGAAATAGCTTAAAGAGTTCATTTTAAAAAAGTGGGGGTTTATGAAAAAAACGTCTGTAGTTATTTTTTTATCATTATTTATTGCTGTCGGTTCACCGATTTTTTCGGCTGAAAAAGACAAAAAAGGTGCTAGCCCAAAAGCTTACGAAAACGCTAGTGAAAATGCGGTATTTAATCGTATTGGTGATTGGTTTGTTACGGTTGGTAAATCTAAAGAAGAAAAAACTAAAATATTGGAAGAACGTAAAGTTGAGAGAACTCTAAAGCGTATAGAGAAGAAGGCTAAAAAAGCAAAAAAACAAGCCGAAAAAGAGACCAAAAAATCTCAAAAAAAGGCAGAAAAGACAACCGAGAAAATTAAGAAAAAAGGCAAATGGAGCGATAAAAACAAATAGCAGTGCTTTGTGTTTATCCAAGGTGAAAGCAGAGGATAATAGAAAACCCGGTAAAAGTCATTTTAATCTTGACAGGAAAGTAGTATAGAGTAATATGGAATCTCATTAAATAAAAGGAGGTGGGTATGCGTTTTGCTAGTATTGTTTTGATAAGCGCAATTTGTTTTACGGTAGTAGGCTGTGCATCATATTTACCACATGGTATGCTTTACACTGAAGTTACGGCACCTATTAGCGTAGCTACTAACGGAGATTTAAGCTACACCAAAGTTGGAGAAGCAACGGCAACTACTGTTCTTGGTCTTGTTGCTTCTGGCGACTCAAGTTTAGAAGCAGCTATGCGCAATGGCAAAATCACTAAAGTCAAGCATGTTGAATACAGGGTTAAGAATATTCTGGGTTTTGGTGAATGTACGACCGTTGTTTATGGTGACTAATTTTGATCAATAGTTAACTGAGTGATATAATAAAATCCCCCGTATTTATGCGGGGGATTTTTATTTATTTCAGAGGAAAAAGTTGTAAGACAGATAGAATCCTTTCTCACTTGTAAAATAAAGCAAATACTATATAATCATTGATAAATAAGGAGTATTGAATATACACCTAAGAGTTTCCTCTCCCTTCCACCATTCATTTTTAATCCCAAAAAGTATTGTTTGACAAGTGTTTCATCTTTGATGTAGCATATCCATAGTGGACTTAACTAAGCAAGCACAAGAAGCTGCTGCTGATGTTAAGAAAAAACTGGGAGGGTTTGGTAATTAGGTTACAAAAAGGAGGTATTCTATACTTTTAGAATACTAGTATTATAATAGCAAGAAAACTTTACTTACAAAAAAATAAAATATGTATAAAACAAAGCCTATTCTTGATATTATCGATTCAACGATAGGGATCACAGATTTTAATAGCGTGATCGGTATCATTTTAAAAAGGATTAAAAAATATTCTGGTTTTGAGTCTGTTGGTATTCGAATAAAAAATAAAAGCGGTGACTATCCCTACTATGTGTACGATGGGTTTTCGAAGAGTTTTATTGTGTCTGAAAATAGTCTTTGTCAATTGGATAAAAAAGAAAATGTTGTAACAAATGAAAATGGAAATCCGGTTTTAGACTGTATGTGTGGCAATGTTATTAGAAAACGTTTTGATCCAAAGGCGGTATTTTTTACAAAAAATGGTTCTTTTTGGACAAACTCTACGACACGACTCCTTGCTTCTACTTCAGAAAAAGATAGGAAGGGAAGGACAAGAAACAGGTGTAATGGTGAAGGCTATGATTCGGTAGGCCTTTTTCCACTAAGTATCGGCTGCAAGAATATAGGCTTGTTACAGCTTAATGACAAGAAAACAAATATGTTTAATGTTAAAAATATACGAGAGTTCGAATTATTAGCAAGATATATCGCGGGCATAGTTAATAGTGCTAATACCATCAAAAAGTTAAAAGAAGCGGAAGAGCGGTTAAAAATTATGGTTCAGAATGATGAACTCACAGGCTGTGCAAATTTCAAAAGCATAATGGAACGTCTAGAAAATGAAATCATACGCTCCAAACGTCATAAAAGAAAGCTCAGTGTAATTATGATCGATATTGACCACTTCAAAATAATAAATGATGAATATGGTCACTTGGTAGGCAATGATGTCTTAGTAGCCTTTGCTAATGTTATTAAAAATACTGTTAGAAGTATAGATATTGTGGGTCGATATGGGGGTGAGGAATTCTTAATTATTCTCCCCGAATCAAGTTCGAAACAAGCTTCGGTGGTTTTACAAAGAATCAGAAATAAACTTGATCAGGTAAAGATAAGCTCGCCATATTTAGGGAAGCAGAAAGAGATCTCATTAAAATTTAGTGCCGGGATAGCAGTTTTTCCACATAATGCAGAAGATTTGGAGGAGTTAATTTGGGCTGCTGATAACTCTTTGCTTAGAGCTAAACGAGAAGGGAGAAACCGATCAATTTTGGAAAAGAGAAAGGGAGTAAGAGTGAAACCTTTATCGGGCGCTATAGCAATGGCAGTTAATTTATCTGGCAAAGAAAATATCGAAGCCCTTGAGATAGTTAATATATCTAAGGAGGGCATGTTGCTTTTTTCTGCTCAAGATACCCTTCTTGATAAATTCTCTTGCCGTATGCCATGTCTTAAGAACGACATTCCATTTATGCTTAACTGTGCAGTTAAGCATAAGGATAAGTTAGAAAACGGGTCATATCACATAGGTGTTCAGTTTGTGGATATTCACGATGATATTCAAGAAAAAGTTATCAATTGCATTGGATCTTCAGAAGAACGTAGCTAATCGAGTATAATTAGCGTTTCACGTAATTTAGCTATTTACTCCCTAGCACATCAAAAGCATCTAAAGGAATTCTTTCCCCTCTGCCATTAATACCAAATCGGAATACCGTCACCTAACCTATTCCTTTCTTTCTGCTGTTTTTGTGTTAAAGTACTACAAGAAAAATTTTATTAATAATATTAGAAAAGGATAATTAGTTTACAAGGGAACGAATATCATGCCAAATCAAAAAAGACGAAAAGATGTACGTAATATAGCGATAGTCGCTCATGTTGACCACGGAAAAACAACGCTTGTAGATGCGCTGCTTAAGTATACAGGAGCCTATAAGTTTGAGGAAGGCGAAACAACCATCATGGATTCAAACCCTCTAGAGAAAGAACGGGGGATTACGATTTTTTCAAAGAATGCCTCTTTTAACTACAAAGGTGTGCAATGTAATGTTGTCGATACTCCCGGGCATGCTGATTTTGGAAGCGAGGTGGAACGTATTCTTGAGATGGTCGATGGAGTGCTTTTACTTGTTGATGCTGTGGATGGACCGATGCCTCAGACAAAATTCGTATTGAAGAAGTCACTTGAATTACATTTAAAGCCGATTCTTGTTATTAATAAGATTGATCGTCCCAATTCACGACCTGATAAAGTAGCTGACATGACTTTTGATCTTTTTTGTGAGCTTAATGCTTCCGACGAGCAGCTTGATTTTCCGATAGTCTATGCTTCCGGTCGAGATGGTCATGCTACTCTCGATCTTGATGAACCAAGCGATAACATAAAACCTTTATTAGACACAATATTACACCGAGTATTGCCACCGGTTGCTAATCCCGATTTACCTTTTCAGATGTTAGTGACGATGATCGATCATAATTTCTATTTTGGTCGCATCGCAATTGGGCGCATATTTCATGGCACTGTACGCGTTGACGATCAGGTTGCTCTTGTAAAGCGAGATGGTAAAATTTCAACAGCCAAGGTAACCAAAATCATGAAGTATAAAGGCTTAACTCCCGTAGATGTGGCAGAGGCTATGGCTGGAGATATTGTAATGATAACCGGTATTGAGGATGCCTCAGTTGGTGAGACCATTACTACTGCAGATAACCCTAAAGCTTTGCCTGCTGTTAAGATTGATGAGCCAACAATATCAATGAATTTTTCTCACAATACGAGTCCATTGGCCGGTAAAGACGGAGGTACATTCTTAACATCACGCCATGTTCGCGAATACCTTGAGCATGAGGCAATGGTAAATGTTGGTATAAAAGTTGAGGAAGTTGAGAATGGCGAG
>Ga0208769_1001210_pt1 | contig 11583 bp, 17 predicted proteins | sample AntAceMetag02UKC_FD_184768 | JGI IMG/M metagenome (GOLD analysis project Ga0208769, IMG submission 184768) | Saline lake microbial communities from Ace Lake, Antarctica- Antarctic Ace Lake Metagenome 02UKC (SPAdes) (version 2) | ecosystem: Environmental > Aquatic > Non-marine Saline and Alkaline... | reverse complement strand
TACCCTTTTACACTCCTTACAATGTTGCCTCTTTGCATCATTAACTGTTTTATGTAATGGTTGGAAATCCTCTTTTTTTTGTTCTTCTAATAAACCAAAATCATCTTTCCTACCATCTTTATGATCAACTTCAATATATTTCCCCGTAATATATAACACTCTACAAAAAAGATTCTTATAAAAGTTTAGTATGCCTTTTTTTATGTAATTATTAAAAACATTTTTTTTATAACCTACAAGTTGAACACCGATTATCCTAGCCTTTTTTTTAATTCTATTAACATTAAAATATTTCCCTAAGGGCCCATCCGATCTGCACCAGTCCCCTCCATTAATAGTTCTAAGATTATGTTTTGTTAACTCCTCCAAATAAATAATATCCGAAAAACCATTCACATAATTAAGATTACATATTTCACAAAACACCCAACATTTTGAACCTTTCCTAAAAGGATTACCTTTTAACTCTTTCATAATTACCTTCCACTATTTTAATTGATTTCTTATAAAAAACAGGATCAATCTCACAGCCTTTAAAGTTTCTACCATTATTTTTGGATGCGAGAGCTGTTGTTCCAGAACCAAGAAAACAATCAACAACAAGATCTTTCTTGTTAGAATGCTTCTTTATAAGTTCCTCAAATAATAATAAAGATTTCTGGGTTGGGTGACACCTATTCTTCCCATGATATATAGGGTAATTATAAATTCCATTATCATACTTAGAATTAAACACGGGTTTACCATACTTAACAGCTGTTACCGCAATCTCTCTTGCATTAGTTAAATAATTAACCTTTGAATTAATAGGGACAGGATTTGTTTTCACCCATTCTATAAACCTTAATTGTTTAAATTTAACATTCTCCAACAATTTTACTAAATAAGAAATCTTCCAAATATCATAAAATAATATTAATGTACCCCCTTTCTTTAAGATTCTATAAAACTCCACTATAACCTCATCTAAACCTTTAAAATCATAATCCCATTCCCCAAAATCCATAGATACAGCAAACCTTTTAACGCCATTAACAACCGAGCTAAACCCTGTTGTCCTAGATATTTCATAAGGAGGATCAGTCAAGATAAGATCAACCGTGTCAGACTTAATTTTTTTCAAAAACTCTAAACAATCTTCATTAGTAATATTAATATTAACCATTTTCATCCCTCCTTGATACTCCCACCACTAAAGTTAGTGGGATTGCTTTAGACGACTTTCTTCATAAACATAGTTTTCTGACATTGTTTAATTGTTCTGCTATTAGTTTTCCTTTCTCTGTTAGTATTATATATTTTCTTCTGCCAACTTTTTTGTTACTAATCATTTCTGCTTTGTATAAAACTTGTAATATTTTTATTAACCAAGAATAAGTTATGTTAAGGTTTCTGGCTATTCCTGACATGTAAGACTTCTTATTAGGGTTTAATAAGAATATTAACACTTTTGATGGGCACTCATTCATTAAAAAAATGAATAATCCCTTATACATTTCTACACTATTTCCCATTTTAATTGTTGCCTCCTAGTATGATTACTGGTTTGATTAATGTAATCCCAAGGATCCTCATCCTCCATCATTAAAACCATTATTGGCATTGTTAAATCAACAACTAAGTAAGTATCATAATCATTAGTTTTTGTCCAATCCTTATAATTAACAATAGAGATACAATGGTTCTCATCACGATTACAATCAATTCTTGCTTTAACACCGAAACTCATTAATAGTTTAACATACATTTCTGATAAAGTCTCACAATCACCACCATTACCATAAGTGTAACTAGGTGAGTACTCTATTTTTGTAAGACTCTTAGGAACATATTTAATGCTAGAAACATTATTGAACAAGACATTAGCATAACAATAAGAATTATCACAATTAATATTCTTAGTAATGTTTAACATTAAGTTCCTAGTAACATAATCCTCTGCTTTTATTAATTCATTATTGTGCATGCCATTACTAAAACTATCATAAACATTTGTTGGTCCAACAATGATGAGTGCTGTAGTGAAAAAAATTCCAATCCCTAATAATGTTCCAAGTATCATAAATAGGATGAATCTAAAAACTGATTGTTTCTTAGTGAAAAACTTTATGTGATTACACTTCTCACATTCATACTCAACCGATCTCATTATTAATCCCTCCCCTCATTAAATTTTTCGAGAATAGAATTAGACGGCCTAATATTTCTTTCATCATTCACTACCCGCCTATTAATCGCTGGCTTATTAACAGGTCCTCTTTGACGCTCAATTTCTCTTTTAAAAAGACTTGAAGAACCAAGATTCCTATTCGGAACGCTTCTCTCAAAACTCACCCCTTGCTTATTATTCATAAAATTAGAATAAAAAACGTAACCAGCGAATAGTATTAACCCCGCATAAAAAATGTTAGTAGAACCAAGCACTATAGGTAACTCCACAGGCAAAAAATCAATGAAAGATAAAGCACCCAATCCTAACCCACCAATAACAAACCAGTTCTTATACTTAACAATAACTTCTTTAAACCCCATTCTTAACCTCCAATTCTTTATTAACATTACACTTACTAGTAATAAAGGACCATACAAAACCTGCAACAAAAAATGTTAAAGCCATAAGTTTTTCAATAATTGTATCAAACAATAAGAAAGAAGCAAACCCTATAATAAGGTACACTAATAACTTTGTTGTTTTATCACATAATAATTCTTTAAAATTAACCATTTAAAAACCTCCTTTATGGTATATTAGCGGATTGTAACTTATCATAACGCTTATACCTATTAACAATCATTTCACCATACACGGCAATGCAAGTAGCATCAGTTAAGCCATCATGAGAATTCCTAAACCTTCCTTTAAAAGTGAAATCAGTATCAGGAAAATTTTTCTCACAATAAGCAATACTAAGTTTACCCTTATCAGCAATCACGTCCTTACCCCACCCATTACTTTTTTTTTTAACCTTGTTATGACGAAAAATGTACCGGTACCAAACATTAGGGTAAATAAAAAAAAACCTAACCTTCAAAGAAGTTAAAACCCCTCTGAGTATACCATAACAATAATGAGCACTAGCAATAGCGTACTTACCAGGACTAATAAATAAGGGTTCCTCAACAAAAAAAATGAGCTCCAACCCCTTATTAGTAGTGTACTCTTTTAAAAAACCAATAAGCTCAAAAATTTTTTGAACATCAAACTCCTTACGATAACGATACTTACTAGTAGTAGGCTTAAGAGGAAATAAATCCATAAACTTTATCTTACCATTTAACAAACCAACAAAAGCCCCCCTCTTACCAGGATCAACACCAACAATAAACTTCTCCATTTCTTTTCTATTCATCTCACCATTTTATTTATTCATCTCCAAACAAACCCGTTAATTTTAAAGATAAAGCCATTGGTGTTATTTCCTCTTTTTCATAATTTTCTTGATACCAAACAATAATATCCCCAATAACTTTTTTTTGTTCTTCAACCAAAGCCCATTTATAACCCCAATACCTCTCAATTTCTTCTACTAAAAAATCTCCAGTAAAATCTTCCAATCTAATTTCTTTTGTTGTTTTTATCGTAACCATTTTTTAATACCTCACTATACTAATTTTTTTAAATCTTTTTTTAGCATAATTTATTGTGAACTTGGTTCCTCTGCTTTTACCATCCCAAAAAGCTACAACTTCATCGCACATCCCAATCATTTCAGCATTTCTATACAAATAATACTCGCCCTTACTAGGATATATTGACCTAATAATTGTTGTTTTAATATTATTCTGCAAAGCATAAGCTTCAACTAAAGAATCAGCACCCATAGCACCACCATGTATAATCTCAGTAATATCATCTCTATTCATAAAATAATTCCACACAATATCTGCTTGATTAAGTTTTCTACTTCCTGTTACCAATATTTTAACCATTTTATTTATTCATCTCCAAACAAAACCTTTTTTATAAAACAAAAACAGCAAACTCCCTCATCAGTCTTAGTGCTTCCTATAAATGTCCCCTCACCCTTTTTACAATAACAATACTTATCTAAAATCTTTTTTTGTTCTTCAACCAAAACTGTTTCCCTTATTTTTCTTATTTTCCTAAATCTAATTTCAACATCAGTATATATCCTATTTGCCTTCTCAACAGGAGATAAATTATAAGGTTTTACTAATGAATCTAATATAATGTCCCAAACCTCTTCTAATAACTTCTTTTCTGTTTTTATCTTAACCATTTTATTTTACCCCCCTATACATAATATTATATTCTCTGAAACACACTTACAATCATGTTTCCAAAGATACTTACTTATCTTTCCTGTTATCGAATCCTTAACATTAACCATATCTTTACCACAATGCATACAACGAGGAATACCAGTTTCTTCAAAATGTTTCATATTAGCTTTTATTTTTTTAAGTAAAGCTTTTTCTTTCTTTGTCTTGAATAACTTATCTCCTTCCATTTTAATTAATCAACCTCCTTATCCTTATAATCACCTAAACTCTTCTGAACCAAAACATTCTCAGACAATAAAGGAATAGAAGACAACTCCTCATCAGACAATCCCAAAGTCAAACACTCAAACTCACTAAGCAAACGATCACGCAAATCACTCAAAGACTTACCCCTATTACAATCAATCCAATGAATAACACTATGAACCCACAAAATATTATCCCTAAAACCACTCATTTTTCACCCTCCAAATCAACATTAACATCATAATCATTAATCCTCAACTTTTTCAATATCTTACCAATAACCTTATCTTCACTATCAATATCATCATCAACAATAATAACCTCAATCTGTTCACAAACACCATCAACAATAAAATAAGAATACTTACCCTTAATCTTCTTAACCACAACAGACTTAATAAAAAAACCATCATCCTCCAAATACTTCTTAACAGGATAAAAACCAACCTTAAAACCAAACTTATTAGCATAACCCTCACCCAACTGATGCTCCAAATCACCATTAATAATGCCATTATAAATAATTTTCAACTCATCAATCCTATAACCACACCTCTTCAAAATAAGAGGATAAAACAAAGAAGTATACAAATCCCTAAAATCCAAACCAGACAATTCCTTATTTTTAGCTTCAAAAATATAAAAAATACCATTATAAAAACTAAAAAAGTCAACCCTCTTAGACAATTTAGTGACCTGTTGTAAATATTTATCCTTAACAAGTCTACACAAAACATCATCTCTCTTACCCTGATACTCAAACCTCCACTGATCAAACTCTTTAAGAATAAATTTAAAATACCCTTTACCACAAGAACGACACTTTTTAGTAACTTGCTTATCAGAAGGAATAATATTACCACAAAAAGAGCACTTCTTCCACTTCTTATTAATAATCCTATGTTTAAAAAAAACCTTAATAAAATCAGGAAACTCAGAAATATGAATAAACTCCTTCTTAAAACTAAAAAATTTACCATTAATCTTAAAAGGAGAACTAACAATATAATACTCAGACAACTTATCAGAAACAATACTAATAATCTTACTCAAAGATAAATCCTCCTCCTTATTACCAATAGTCAAAAGAATTAATTTCTGCATAGCAACACCCTTAATCTTATTCCTCTTTTGTAAATTATCACAACCAATAGTGATAATATCTTTAATCATGGATTCTCCTCCTTTCCTTTAATTTCACCATCGGGTATGTTCTTTCCATCAGGATTAAAAGTTGACCAACCCATATCATCAATTTTAGTGCCTTTAAATTTAGCACCAACCCAACAATAAACACCATGAGCCCCACCCTTAGTAACCCTATCATCGCTAACACCTTTCTCTGAAAGAGTCATCTTTATAGCAATATCAGAAACAGAAGAAATCTTATGCTTACGACAATATAAAGAAAATGCTAATCTTAAATCATTCTTTGTAATCTTTGAATTATAATCCTCTTCAAGATCATCCATGAAAAAAGCCATAAAAGAATTACTCTTCTTCAACCACAAAGCCTTAACCTCCTCATTACTTTTAGAATAAGAAAAATCCTTATTCTTAAACAAGTTATTCAAACCCTCAAGAGCCCACAATAATAAACCATCAAGTTCTTCCCTAGTAATTAATTTATCAATAATATTAACATCCATAATCTTTAAATCGGTTTTATCCTTAGCTTTATTATAGGTGGATTTAGAAACAAATCTATAAGGAAACTCCAAAATAATCCACCTATTAAAAAAAGCAGGAGTCAAATCATAAGTAATAGGCAACTCATTAGCACTAAAAATCATCTTAGCAAAATTCTTAAAATTAATAAAATCCTTAAACTTCCTATCAGCAGTCATCCAATCACGACCAGTTAAACCCTTAAAAATATTAGTCTTCTTCAAAGCCCTTTTATCAAGATCACCACCAATATTAGCAAGTTTATTAACAAGATTACAAATAGCAAAATTAGACTCTTCAAGTTTCTGTAAAGAAATATTAGAAGTATTATCAACACCCAAAAATTCTTCAATTAAATTAATAGTTTTACCCTTACCATTTCTACCATCACCTGTAAACATCATAGCTTTCTCAATAAAATACTTCCTATACAAACAAGAACCAATAAGTTCCTGAATAACAAAAATATCTTTACTATGTTTTAAAACAGTTAATAAATGTTTTTTAATAATAGGACATTTAGCCTCAACATCATAATTAGCATTAATCTTATTAAAAAAAATTTTATTAGGAGTGAAATCAGTTAACTCTCTAGTTCTAAGATTAAGAATACCATTAAGAACAGGAATCTCATCAGGATTATAACTATTAAAAAACGAGTCTTTATCAATATAATTATCAGCAATTATTTTATTAACAACATCTTTAACAAAATGATTAGAATAAGCAAGACCTAAAATTTTTCTACAATACTCTTTTATATAAGACTTACCCTCTGGAACATAAATACCTTCCTCATAAATCCAAATCTCATCTTTCATATCATTTCTTATAGCATAAATACTTTCATTAAAATTAATAAATTTAACAACTAATTCAGTGGCTTTAGCTTTTTTACCATTAGCTAAAAATGTTAAAACCTCATTTGTTGAAATATTAGCATTACTTCTATTTTCTTCTTTAGGCTTAAACTCTAACAAACCAGGACTATCCTTATTCAAAAATCACACCTCAATTTAACCTTACCACTCTTCCAATGAGGAACACCCTCCAAAGCAATAGCAGTCCCCTCACTACTCTTCTGCAATTCAGCACCAAAAAACCTAATAATATTAACCCTAAAAGCCCTCCTCTCTTCCCTACCCATACTAAACATATCATAAACAAAAATATGAACATGATAACCCCTAGAACCAGTAAAATAACAAAAATACTCAACCCCCTTCCTCCTCAAATCCTTACAAACATTCCTAACCTTATAAGTCAAATCATCAAAAGACTGACCTTTCTCAGGATCAAAATCAAGCACAACCTCATTCTTAAGAATAGTCCTATGAGTAGCTAACTCAACATCCTTCCCAGAAGCATCCAAGAAATACACCCAATCACTAAACCTCTTCTCACCATTAATAACATAATTATGAAATATTCTAAAATTCGTAGCCTGCTTACCTATACTATAATAAAGGTTAACAAGAACCTCATTCTTTTCCTTCATTTTCATCTAATAATCTTTCTATAACTTCATCAAAAGTCTCACTTTTCTTACCAAAGTTCGCAAGTCTTTGATGAGTTTCAAAAGAAACCTTAATTATTTTTTCTTCCATTCTATGCTCCCCTTTATTATTACATATTATATATAATTATTATTTTGGGGAAAAGATAAGGTTCTTCTAAAGAAGTTTCGGTTGTGTGTTTGAGGTGTCCAGTAAAGAACAAGAAACAAGTCCTTATCAAACATTAACTTTTCCTTTCCAAAATTATGATCATTCATTTTCTTAATTCTTTAATAAACTTAAAAGAATTAAGAAAAACTTCTTGTTCTTGTATTATTTGTATTTGTGTTTTACCCATATTTATTGCACCTCAAATATTCAATACAATTAACTATATTTCATTTATTTATAAATATTTCGGTTGCTTCCATATGCAATCAAGGTGTAAAATTAAGAATATTAATGTTACAAGCCATCAAAGTGCAATACTATTAAATAGTAATAACCAAAAATATTGATAAATTTCCTATGGAAATGCTAGGGTTACTAGCTTTACTATGCCTTTTTCCCTTATAGAGAGTTTAGTAAAGTTACAATAGGTAAAAAAGGGTAGGTCTTATCGCAACCCTAGCATAATTGAATACCTTTTACATACCAATATACAAAAAAGGTCAAAAATTAGAATAAAACTTTTTTCTATTAATTTTTTCAGTGTTTTTAGAATAGTGGGTTTTGTGTAAAAACTATTTGCCATTTTATACAAAGCCGTATTGAACCATTAATTATGTGATTTCTTAGAAAAACTGTTAATAACTTTTTATCCTTATATTTACTTAATATTGATTGCCGTTTTTTTGACGATTTTAGGGGTTTTAATACCATTTAAAGGGTGATTAAGGGTTGAAACCATATAATGCCTTAAATCTTTGTTTGTTTGTGATATACTAGTTTATGTTTTTTTCTATAAATCCAAGCATATTGTTTACAACTAGGGCAACAATATTTTTGATTAGGATACTCATTTGTATCTATCCTATTTGTGCAGAATGGGTAGTTGGCACAGAACCTTTCACCTTTCTTTGCTACTTGGTTGCCTTTCTTGAAGCTATGCTTATTCTTTGTTCCCATTTTTAGTGTTTCTTATAATACTTCATTGCTTCTTTGAAGTCTTCTGTTTTGTGTATTGTTTTGCCGTATCTTTTTATTATATACACTATTGTATCATCCTTGTTTCTTTCTTGTGTTAGAGTTTTTTCGTGGTTTCTTCTAATTACTTCTTCTACCATTCTATTAATTCTTTTTGGTGTTTTTTAAGAACGCAATTATTTCAGCCCTATACTTTATTACGCAAACAATTATTAGTAAGAGGTAAATTATGCTTACCCACCCTATGAATGTTCCTGTTAAAGCTTTTAGGGTGTAGGTTAAGCCTTTTGCTCCTATCATGTATATCCAGTTATTGGCTTGGTGGAATCCTACGAATAACATTATTGGTATCCCAGCATAGTAGATGGCTATGTTGCTTATTAGTATGAATGCTCCTGCGAATATGAATGCTCCTAGTGTGTAGGTTGTGTTCATGTTGTGTAGGAATACGAAGGTTGCTAGGCTGAGGATTATTCCTCCTATTAGTGGTAGTGGGCTTTTGGTGGTGTCTAGTTTGAGCATTTTCATTATGCCTATGGTGATTATTATTCCTACCATTACACTGATTAAATTGAATAAGAGTGTCTCGGTTACCCCTGCATTTATGACTAAGTTAAAAAGGGTGTATCCTGGGCTATTGGCTACGGTGGCTGATTGAAAGGTTAGAAAGGTTGCTTTGTCGCTTATGCTGGTTAATGGTATTGTGAATATGCTGGTCAGGTTTAGTCCTGTGAATTGTGTGATTAATTGTAGGGCGTATCGTATTATCCATCCTATGATGTATACGAAGCTACTTACCCCTATGATTGTGGTGATTGGGACTCTCATGTGTTCGTGTATGTCTCTGTATGTCTCGTCTTTTTTGCTGAAGAATTGTGTGTAGGTGAACACGCATGCACCGATTAGTATTAAGCCAAAGTAGACTAGTCCTGCTTGTTCTTGGTATTTTACATATAGGTAGTAGCTTACTGCCATTACGAATATGATCATTGTGTAGAATAATAGGTTGAAGTTCCTATCAAATCCCATGTGCTTGTTCACTCTTTTATCCTCCTAGTATCTTGATTAATTGTGGTATATACTTGATTAATACTATTATTACTGTGGTTATTATTACTGCTCCTACCATTATTAGTGATATGTAAAATATTGCTAATAGGTTGTTCTTGTTTTTGAACTCGCTAACTACTTTGTTTATGGTTAAACCTGTTATCACTAGGAGAACTAGTAGGAATGCTAGTCCGTAATTGAGTAATGGAAAATCGTTTCTTAACTTGCTAGTTTCTGGGAAGAGGCTTGTCTTGAATAAGTCTCCTATGCTTTCTAGGTTAAAAGTTTCTATTATAGTAGTTATTGGTATAGCATTAGTGTTTATCCTTAATGGTATCTCTATGTTTGCACAATTATTGCTTGTCAGGGTTAGTGTTGCTTCACTCTCGTATCCCCCGTCTAATCCTTCATCGCTGAACTTTATTCCAAAGCTTTGTGATTGATCTATTAGTATTTCGGTTACTGGGTTAGTAATAATTATTCTTTCTTTTGTTTCTGGGTTTGTGCTTTCTAGTTTGTATTCGAAGTCTATGCTTTGATCGTCATTGTTTGTGATGGTTACTTGTTTTATCTTGTTTGCTTCTGTTATGTATATTATGTCTGGGTTTATTATTACTTCGCACACGGGTTTAGTAGTATCAATTATTATAGGGGTTGTTGTTCCACCACTTGGTGATCCAACATCTCCTCCTGGTGGTGTGTATGCTGTGTAAATATATGTTAGTGTGCTAGTTAGGTTTCCTAGGTTGCTTTTCTCGTCTTGTGACCAGAACTTGAAGTGGTGGACTCCGTATGTTATTGGGTGATAGGTTCTACTATTCTCTCCTGTGAGGTTTCCTGGTGATAGGCTATAATTTATTTTAACATTATTTGGATCTTCTATCTCAACTATTGTCCAATTAATATTATTAAGATCTGTTATATTCACATATATTGTGAAACTTGAACCCGTGTCACCTGTTGATGAGCTTAACCTATCGTTACTTAGCACTGGGGGTGTAGTATCTGTTATTGTTGTGTTGCTTGTGTTATACCAGTTACTCCATAATAATCCGTCATATATTCTCATTCCTGTTTTCCATACTTGGTTTAGTGTAGTGTTTAGGTAGCTTATTATTGTTTGATTATTGTAACTTGTGTTGTGGGTATTGTTTATATACCATTTTGTTTCGTAAAGTGTGACTGGGTCATTATCTATGTCAGCACTAGTGTTTATTAATGTTAAATTATTATTGGTTTCTGGATTAGTTGGTGTTATGTTTAAACTAGTGATTGTTGGTGCTGTGTTGGTTATGTTGAAGTATATGCTCATATTGATAACTTTTTGTCCGTCACTTGCATTAAAAGTAATATTAAACTCTCCTATTGTGCTTATACTATTTGTCTTATTGATTACTCCGCTTGTGGTGTTCATTGTGAATCCTGTGTTATTACTCATATAAGTTATTGTGTCACTATCTGTGTCAGTAGCGTTAAGTTCTAAACTTATATTGTTACCATGACTAATATTGTAAGTAGTAACTATTTCATCCCAAGTAGGAATACTATTAGTAATAGTATAAGTAAAAGTGTCTGTTACTTGTAATACTCCGTCACTACAATTAATCATAATATAATAAACACCTACTTCTGATTGTATTGGATTATCTTCTATAAGACCTGTTTCATTATTAATATCAAAGAGAGTAGTATTATCATAATAAGTAATAGTATCACTATCAAGATCAGAACA